>Ga0153915_10002291_pt1 | contig 17523 bp, 15 predicted proteins | sample Opewatmetagenome_2_FD_107003 | JGI IMG/M metagenome (GOLD analysis project Ga0153915, IMG submission 107003) | Freshwater wetland microbial communities from Ohio, USA - Open water 3 Core 3 Depth 3 metaG | ecosystem: Environmental > Aquatic > Freshwater > Wetlands | place: USA: Ohio, Lake Erie...
CAAGACCCTCCTCGACCAGAAGCGGAAGGCCGAGCGGATCCGCGACTCGCTGCTCACCCAGATCGCGGTGATCCGGACCGTTGACGGCGACCGCTACATCTGGCCGCACGTGCTCGACGAGGTTGCCAAGGCGCTACCGCCCTACACCTGGCTGACCAGCATCCGGATGCTTTCCACGCCCGTAGCCGCTGCGGATACGGCCGGGGTGGACACCGTGGCCGCTGTGGTGAACTTCGAGGTGCAGGGGCGGACCGTGGACATCCAGGCGTACACCAAGCTGCTGCGCCAGATGGAAGCCTCGCCCTGGATCTCCGACGTGACTGCCCTCGAGGCCAAGACCCTGGTGGAGCAGGAGCGTCCGGTCACCGGGTTCACGATCAAGGCGACCTTCCGGAAGGCCGATTCGGCCTACATCCGGACGGTGCCGCTAAGTCAGTCGGTGAGGTAGCCCATGGCAATCGACAACAAGACGGCCACCCCGATACTGCTGACCCTCCTGGCGGCGATCGTCGGCTACGCGGGCTACACCGGCACCGGCATCTCGACCGTCGGCATCCCGGGGGTCGCGCCGCTCAAGGACAGCGTGAAGGTGCTGGAGCACCGCATCGACTCGCTCCAGAAGCAGACCGATTCGGCCAAGAAGCTCCTGGCCACGGGTAGCGTCGAGGATCTGCGGCGCCGGCTGGACGGCTATCGGAGCAGTCTGCTGCTCCTTCGCCGCCTGGTCCCGGACCGGAACGAGGTCCCCAACCTCCTGGACAACATCACCAACCGCGCCAAGATCCGCGGGGTCTCCTTCTCCAGCTACTCGCCGCTCCCCGAGGAGCCGGGACCCGCACCGTTCAACACCTTCAAGTATTCGATCGCGGTCACCGGCCACTACGACCAGATCGGCGAGTTCCTGTCGGACATCGCCTCGCTGCAGCGGATCATCGTGCCCATCGATCTCACGCTCGGTGTCGCGAGCCCGACCGCCGCGAAGGTCCTGAGCGACAGCAGCGGGGCGCTCCTCGAGGCCAAGTTCCAGATCCGGACGTACGTGAAGACGCCGGGCAAAGAGGGAGAGTCCAGTGGGACGTAATCACCTCGGCACCTGCCTCGTGGCCGTACTGGCCGTCGCAGCGTGCGGCAAGGCCAAGAAGGAGGAACCGCCGGCCCAGGCCGCCTCGAAGCCCGCGCCCGGGCCGGACGCCGCCGCCCAGGCCGCGGCCGCCGACTCGGTCGCACGGGTGAAGTGGGTCGCGTGCGCCGACTCCGTGACCGCCGCGATGCGGCAGACGGCGGACGGCAAGAAGAAACTGGCGACCCAGCCGCCCGAGGGGATGATCCGGCCCGAGTTCATCACTGCGTGCGGCAAGCCGCCGGCCGGTGCCGCGGCCGCCGTGGCGGCCAAAGCCGCGCCGGTCCCCGAGCAGCCCGCCGCTGCGCCGCCGCAGAATCTGACGCCGAAGCAGCTGCAAGTGCTCCGGGCCGACAGCATCCGCAAGGCGAAGGAACAGGCCAGGGCCGACGAGCAGCGCAAGAAGTCCGAGTTGGCCCGGAGCGACTCGCTCCAGAAGTCGAAGCTCGACTCGGTCCGCACCGATTCGCTGCGGCGGGCCAAGGAAACGGAAGTGTTGCGCGAGTCCTTCGCATACTCGGGCGGTTCGCGTGATCCGTTCCTCTCGCTCATGAAGAGCGCCAAGGTCGGCCCCGAATTCGCTGACCTGCTGCTCGTCGGCATCTACCAGGATCTCCGCTACGCCAGCAACAGCCTGGCGGTCCTGCGAGACCGGAACAGCGGCAAGCGCTACAAGCTGCGCGTCGGTGACCAGGTCGGGCGCGTGAAGGTGGCACAAATCCGGCAGCAGGACGTGGTATTCACCATCGAGGATTTCGGTTTTGAGCGGCAGGAAACCCTGTCGCTGCGGAAACGGGAGGCAGAGACCCAATGAAGCGAATCCGGCAGTTCACGCTCCTGATCGCCGCCCTCGTGGCGGCGGCCGCTCCCGCTTCAGCGGGCGGCCCCGCCTCCGGCGAGGTCACCGGCGTCAGCGTCCTTCCCTCCCCCGGCCGAGCGGAGATCGTGATCAACGTTCGCGGCGCGGTGGACATCAAGGACTTCGTCCTCCGGGAACCCTCCCGCGTCGTCATCGACATCATGGGAGCCCATCTGAACGGGACTGCCGCGGTGTACGACGGCGTCAACCGGGGCGGTATCCTCGACGTCAAGTACTCGCAGTTCCGTCCCGACGTCGTCCGAGTGGCGATCTACCTCGCGGATCTGAAGAACTACAGCGTGGATCGTGGCAAGGATGCCATCCGGCTGTCGTTCGGCTCGGAACACGAGTTCCTGGCCTGGTCGTCTTCGGCCCCCGCCGACCTCCCCGCCCCCCGGCCGGCAGCGGCCCGGGCGCGGCCGGAGGTCGCCGTGGCGGCTGACCGGCCGGCGCCGGCAGCCACCGGCGATCTGCAGCAGCCCCGGCTTACCGTCACGTGGGACAAGGCGGACATCGCCGACGTCGTGTCCGGCTTCGCGGCGTTCAGCGGCCGCACCATCATCCTCGGCAAGGACATCAAGGGTACCGTCAGCGCCGAAATCAAGAACCAGCCGTGGCCGGCGGCGTTCCAGGCCGTGCTGGCCACCCAGGGCCTCCAGGCGGTCGAGCTCCCCGGCGGCATCATCCGGGTAGACTCGCCGCAGGCGCTGGCCGCGCTCGATTCGATCGAGCCGCTGCAGACGCGGGTCGTGCGCATCAATTACGCGGCGGCCTCGGCGCTGGTCCCCAGCGTCAAGGGCATGCTCACCAAGCGCGGCAACGTGGTATCCGACACGACCACCAACTCCCTGATCTTCACGGATACCCGCAGCCGGATCGAGGAGGCGGAGCGCTTCGTCCGCGGGCTCGACATCCGCACGCCGCAGGTGTCGATCCAGTCAAAGCTGATCTTCGTCGACCGCACCGATGTGCAGCAGCTCGGCCTGCAGTATGACCTGGGGGCCGAAAGCGACGGCGTCTTCTTCAACAAGATCCTCCAGCGGCGACAGGGGCCGAACGATCCGGCGCCTGGCACGCCGTTCGACAAGAACACCGTCGCCGTGGGCGGCAACTCCGTGGCGGCCATCGCTAACGCCGATGGGGTCATCTCGGGCTCGGCGCTCGATCTGGTCTGGCGCACCGCGCTCGGCGGATTCAGCCTGACCACGTTCCTCCATGCCCTCGAGACGGTCAACCTCGCCGACGTCCAGGCCGAGCCCCTCATCTCGACCATGGACAACCGCCAGGCCAACATCGTGGTCGGCGAGGACGTGCCGTTGCGCACGGTTGACGTGAGCTCGGCGACCACCGGTACCGCGGCCCCGCGTGCCACCGTCAGCTTCCGCGAAACCGGCATCAAGCTGCAGGTTACCCCGCACGTGACCAACAATCGGCAGATCCTGATGCAGCTCCACGCGGAGCGCTCCTCGGTCACGCCGCTCGCGGCGGCCGACCTCGGCTTCACGATCTCCAAACAGAGCGCCGACAACCAGCTGCTCGTGGCCGACGGCGAGACCGCGGTCATCGGCGGCCTGACCGTCACCCAGGTGACCAAGTCGAAGTCCGGCATCCCGTTCCTGGTCGATCTGCCGATCGTGGGCAAGCTGTTCGGCTTCTCGAACAACACCGAGGAGCGGCGCGATCTGGTTATCCTTGTGACGCCGCGCATCATCGACGACGGCGCCGAATGAGCCCTGGTTCTGCAGGGCCGGCAGTCTGAGTCGAACGCGAGCCCGACACCAGGTCGGGCTCGACTGTTTATTGGGGGAGGATCGGCACGTGACGCTGAGGTTCGTGACGGCGGGCGAGTCGCACGGGAAGGCGCTCGTCGCCCTGGTGGAGGGGCTGCCGGCCGGTCTCCGGGTGAGCGCCGAATGGGTCGACCGCGATCTCGCCCGGCGGATGCAGGGCTACGGCCGCGGGGCCCGGATGAAGATCGAGCGGGACCGGATCGAGTGGATCTCCGGAGTGCGGGCGGGCGAGACGCTTGGCTCGCCGGTCGCGATGCTGGTGCACAACCGCGACTGGTCCAACTGGCAGGACGTCATGGCCGCCGAGGGGACGCCGGGAGAGGCCCGGCGCCGCCGGGTGAACCGGCCCCGGCCCGGTCACGCCGACCTCGTCGGCGTGCTCAAGTACGACCGCCGGGACGCGCGCGACATCCTCGAACGGGCCAGTGCCCGCGAGACCACCGCCCGGGTGGCGGCTGGCGCCCTGGCCAGGCGCCTGCTGGACGAATTCGGTGTGGAGGTCGGGAGTCATGTCGTTTCGCTCGGGGGCATACAGGTCCCACCGGTGGCGGAATGGCCGACGCCGCTCAACGATGCCGCCGACCGCTCCGAGATCCGGGTTCTCGACGCCTCGGTCGAAGCCGGGATCCTCCGCCACATCGACCAGGCCAAGAAGGCGGGGGATACCCTCGGCGGCGAGGTCCAGGTCGTCGTTCGCGGTCTGGTGGTGGGTCTCGGCAGCCACGTGAGCTGGGACCGCAAGCTCGATGGGCGCCTGGCCGGGATCCTGATGTCCATTCCCGCCGTGAAAGGCGTCGAGATCGGCCTCGGCTTCGAATCGGCGCGGCTCCCCGGCTCCCTGGTACACGATCCGATCGAGGCGGAGGCCGTCCCCGGGGCATTGGCGGCCACTCCTGCCACCCGCGGAGGCTATCGTCGCCGGACGAACAACGCCGGCGGGCTCGAAGGGGGCATCACGACCGGGGAGCCGCTGGTGATCCGGGTCGCCATGAAGCCGATCTCGACCCTGATGTCCCCGCTGCCGACCGTGGACATCACGACCGGCCTGCCGGCCAGGGCCCAGAGCGAGCGTTCCGACGTAACGGCCGTGCCGGCGATGGGCGTCATCGCCGAGGCGCTCACCGCCTTCGTCCTGGCGGACGCGATGCTCGAGAAGTTCGGCGGTGATTCGCTCCCGGAGATGCGGCGCAACTACGAGGGATATCTCCAGGCGCTCGCCCGGCGCTGGTCCCAATTGGAACCGGCGGGGCCCGACGCCGGTGGAACGGAGTCGGATTCGGAGTGAAGCGGCACCTGATGCTGGTGGGTCTCCCTGGAGCAGGGAAGACGACGGTCGGCCGTCTGGTGGCCGAGCGACTCAAGACCGGGTTCATCGATCCGGATGTGATCATCGTCCGCCGGATGCAGATGCCGGTCACCCGCATCTTCGCCGAGCATGGCGAGGCGAAGTTCCGCGAGATCGAGCGCCAGGTCATTGGTGCCGCCCTGAGCGGGCCGCCGTCCGTCATCGCGCCGGGCGGGGGGTGGGCCGCCCAGCCGGGCCAGCTGGACGCAGCCCGGGCCAATTCCTATGTCATTTACCTGAAGGTCATGGTTGCCACTGCGGCGAAGCGCACCGAAGGCGATACCAGCCGCCCACTGCTGATCGGGCAGGATCCGCAGGAGATCATTCGCAGGCTTCTGAAGGATCGGGAGCCTTACTACCACCTCGCGGATGCGGAGGTCAAATCGGACACCCGGACCCCGGAAGAGATCGTGGAAGAGATCGTCGGACTGGCCCGCACCAATGCGGGGTGGTAGGTTAACCCCTTCGTCAGCAACAGGTTCCATTTTCTCGCCTTGCCAAGACGCCCACGCTCGCGTTTTCTTGTTGTCCCTGATGATTGATCGTTCGTCCAACCCGGGTACCGATACTGGGGTCTATGCCAGCAAGTAAGTCGAGAACCAAGGCCAAGCCAGCCGGCGCCAAGAAGCCTACCACGGCCGGGACCAAGGCCACGGTGAAAGGGGCCGCCGGGAAGGGCAAGAAAGCGCGCGCGCCCAAGAAGCGCGCGAGCCGCGGCACGCCTGCTCCGGGCGCCGAGCGCCGGGGCGGCCTGGTCATCGTGGAGTCGCCGACCAAGGCGAAGACGATCGGGAGGTACCTGGGGGCGGGATACGAGGTGAAGGCGACCGTCGGTCACATCCGTGATCTCCCGACCCGAAAGCTTGGCGTGGACGTCGACGACGGCTTCCGGCCCGATTACGTCACCATCAAGGGCAAGACCCAGACACTCAACGACATCAAGAAGGCGGCCCGCACCGCGAAGGTGGTCTACCTCGCCACCGACCCCGACCGCGAGGGCGAGGCGATTGCCTGGCACGTGGCTGACCAGATCGATGACAAGGTCCCGACGCATCGCGTGCTGTTCCACGAGATCACCAAAGACGCCGTCCGCGAAGCGATGGATCATCCCGGCCGGATCGACGAGAACAAGGTCAACGCCCAGCAGGCCCGTCGCATCCTGGACCGGCTGGTCGGATACAAGGCCAGTCCCATACTCTGGAAGAGCATCAAGACCGGTCTGTCGGCGGGTCGGGTGCAGACGGTCGCACTTCGCATCCTGGTGGAGCGCGAGCGGGAGATCCGCGCCTTCAAGCCCCAGGAGTACTGGACCGTCTCCGCGCTCTGCGCCAAGAATGGCCAGACCTTCGAGGTCGAGCTCAAGAAGATCGGCGGCCACAATCCCCAGCTGCACACCGAGGCCGAGGCCTCCAGGGTCGTGGCGGCGCTGCGCAAGCTGCCGTTCGTGGTCTCCAAGGTCGAGAAGCGGCACCGCAAGAAGCGGCCGGGTGCCCCGTTCACGACCAGCACGCTGCAGCAGGAGGCGGCCAAGAAGCTCGGATTCTCCTCGCGGCGGACGATGCGGGCGGCCCAGGATCTGTACGAGGGCATCGATGTCGGCGAGGAGGGGCCGGTCGGTCTCATCACCTACATGCGGACCGACTCGGTACGCGTCGCCGACAGCGCGATCGCCGCGGTCCGCGACTTCATCGGATCGCAGTACGCGAAGCCGTATCTGCCCGAGACGCCGAACACCTACACGAGCAAGGCGGCGCGGGTACAGGACGCCCATGAGGCCGTGCGACCGACCGACGTGCGGCGGCGCCCCGACCAGATCGAGAAATACCTCGAGCCGGACCAGTTCCGGCTGTACCAGCTCATCTGGCAGCGGTTCGTCGCGTCCCAGATGAACCCGGCCGTCTACGACATGACGATCGTGGACTTCGACCTCGGCGAGTACCTGCTCCGGGCCACCGGCTCGGTGCTGGTCTTCGATGGCTACCACGTCCTCTACACCGAGGGGCGCGAGGTCGAGGAGGGGAAGACGATGGACGATCTGCCGCCGATTCCGCCCCTCGCCCAGGGTGACCGGGTCGACGTGCGGGAGATCACGCCGAGCCAGCACTTCACCGAGCCGCCGCCGCGCTATTCCGAGGCCAGCCTGGTCAAGGAGCTGGAGCGGCTCGGCATCGGCCGCCCCTCGACCTACAGCTCGATCATCTCGACGCTCGTGGTGCGCGAGTACGTGCGGTCCGAGCAGCGCCGCTTCTTCCCCACCGAGCTGGGTGAGACGGTCGAGAAGGTGATGGTCGGCAAGTTCCCGGCGCTGTTCAACGTCGAGTTCACCTCCGAGATGGAATCCGAGCTCGACCGGATCGAGGAAGGGGAGCTGGGCTGGCAGAAGGTCCTGCACAACTTCTACGGCCCCTTCGTGAAGCAGCTGGAGGCCGTGGACATCAACGCGGTCGTCGCGGAGGCCCACGGGATCATCCTCGAGGACCTGACCCGCGAGCGCTGCCCGAAGTGCGGCGGCCAGGTGAATCTCAACACGGGCCGGTTTGGGCCGTACATCGCCTGCGTCAACTACAAGAAGACCTGTGACTATGCGAAATCGCTGAAGAAGGGCCGGGCCCCGGACAAGCCGACCGACGAGAAGTGCCATCTGTGCGGCTCGCCCATGGTCATCAAGACCGGCCGCTTCGGCGAGTTCCTCGCCTGCACGACGTACCCGGCGTGCAAGGGTACCCGCTCGATCCCGCTCGGCATGAAGTGCCCGAAATGCCTCGAGGGCGACATCGCCGAGCGGCGCACCAAGCGCGGCAAGTCGTTCTGGGGCTGCGTGCGGTACCCCGCTTGCGACTTCTCGACCTGGAACCGGCCGGTGGCGGAGACCTGCCCCGCCTGCGGCTGGGTCGGGATGGAGAAACGCTTCAGCAAGACGGAGGGCGGCTCGCTCACCTGCCTGAAGTGCGCCCACAAGGTGGTGCTCCTGGAAGCGGAGGAGGCGGCCGCGACGTGAACGCCACCGTGATCGGCGGTGGGCTGGCGGGGTCGGAAGCCGCCTGGGTCCTCGCCGAGCGCGGCATCCGGGTCACACTCCACGAGATGCGGCCGGTCGTCCGCACGCCCGCGCACCAGACCGACCGCCTCGCCGAGCTGGTCTGCAGCAACTCCTTCAAGTCGATCGAAACGACCAACGCCCACGGCCTCCTCAAGGCCGGGCTCAGGCGGCTCGGCAGTCTGCTGCTCGCCTGCGCGGAGGAGACGTCGGTGCCCGCGGGCGCCGCCCTGGCGGTGGACCGGACGTTGTTCTCGGCGGCGGTCCACGACCGCGTGAGCTCGCATCCCGGCATCACAGTCGTGCGCGGCGAGGTGGTGGCGATTCCTTCGCCGGGCGTGGTCGCGACCGGCCCGCTGACCTCCGAGCGGCTGGCAGCGGCCATCTCAGCCCGCCTGGGGACGACGGCCCTCGCCTTCTACGACGCGATCGCCCCGATCGTCGCGGCCGATTCCATTGATCATTCCCGGCTCTACGCGCTGTCACGCTACGGCAAGGGCGACGGCGACGATTACCTGAACGCGCCGCTCACCCGCGAACTGTACGAGGCCTTTGTCGATGCGCTGCTGTCGGCGGACCAGTTCACGGCCCACGACTTCGATCAGGTGCCCTACTTCGAGGGGTGCCTGCCGGTCGAGGAGATGGCGCGCCGCGGCCGGGAAACGCTGCGATTCGGACCGATGAAGCCGGTCGGGCTGGCGGATCCGCGGACCGGGGTCGAGCCCTGTGCGGTCGTGCAGCTCAGGCGGGAGGATCGTTCCGGACAGATGTGGAACCTGGTGGGTTTCCAGACCCGGCTCCGCATCCCGGAGCAGAAACGGGTGTTCAGCCTGATCCCCGGACTCGGCGAGGCGGAGTTCCTCCGCTACGGAAGCATCCACCGCAACGCCTACATCAACAGTCCGGCCAGTCTGGGCCCGGCCCTCTCGGCGAAGGACGATCCGCGGGTGTTCTTCGCCGGGCAACTGACCGGGGTCGAGGGATACACCGAGTCCATCGCCACGGGGCTCATGGCCGGAGTGAACCTCGGGCGCGTGCTCGCGGGGCGGGCCCCGGTCGTGCCACCGCCGACGACCATGCTGGGAGGTCTCTACCGCTATCTTCGGGAAGCCGATCCTGCGCATTTCCAGCCGATGAACGCCAACTTCGGACTGCTGGATCCGCTCGAGGACGCCGGTCCGGCGCGAGGCCGCAAGGGTGCCGGGGGGAGGACCGACCGGAAGGCACGGCTGGCGGAGCGTGCCCTGGCAGACCTCGAGGCATGGAGGGCGACCTGGTGAGCGGAGCGGGAGCTCGGAGAGGTGGCAGGACACCCGGCGCCGCGGCTCCGCCCGAGCTCCCGGAATTCCTGGAGCATCTCGCGAAGGAGCGCCAGGTTTCTCCGAACACCGTCATCGGCTACGGGCGGGATCTCGCGGCGTTCGTCGAGTTCTGCGGCCGTCATTATGGCGGACGCTGGACCTGGGCTACGGTGGATCGGCAGGGACTGCGGGGCTTCCTCGGCGAATTGCAGCGGCGCGGACTGGCCAGGCGCACGGCGGCCCGTGCCCTCTCGGCGGTGCGAGCGCTCTATCGGTATCTGCAGATCCATCACGGCCTCGCCTTGAATCCTGCCCGCGCCATGCGCCTCCCGAAGCTCGCGCGTCGGCTGCCGGTGCATCTCGACCGGGACCAGACCGCGGCGCTCTTCACCCGGACCGAGGCACGGGCCGAGAGCGGCGATTTCTCGGCCCTGCGCGATCTCGCGATCCTCGAGCTGTTCTACTCGAGCGGGCTCCGGCTCTCGGAGCTCTGCGGGCTGAGCATCGGCGAACTCGATCTGCTCGCCGATCAGGTGAAGGTCCTGGGCAAGGGCCGCAAGGAGCGGCTGGTGCCGGTCGGCACGCGCGCGGTGCAGGCGCTGCGGCGGTATCTTGAGGCCCGCGAGGCCGTGGTGGCCCGCCCGCGGGCCGACCGGCGCGCGGTGTTCGTCAGCCAGCGGGGGCGCCGCTTGGCGCCCCGGAGCGTGCAGCGGCTGGTGCAGCGGATGCTCGAGGGGGCCGGCGCCGAGGGGCTGAGGACCCACTCGCTGCGACATACCTTCGCGACCCATCTGCTCGATGCGGGGGCCGACCTGCGTGCCGTCCAGGAGCTGCTCGGACACGCGAGCCTGAGCACGACCCAGATCTATACGCACACCAGCGTCGAGCGGCTCAAGAAGGTCTACCAGCAGGCGCATCCCAGGGCATGAACCGGACGATACCGAGGGAGGACGCCCCATGCAGAGCTTTCACGCCACGACGATTCTCGCCGTCCGCAAGGACGGCAAAGTCGCCATCGGCGGCGATGGCCAGGTCACCATCGGCGATACCGTCGTCAAGTCCCAGGCGAACAAGGTCCGCACCCTGAAGGGCGGAAAGGTACTGGCGGGGTTCGCGGGTTCGGTGGCGGACGCGATCACGCTGTTCGAGAAGTTCGAGGAAAAACTCGACCGGTTTCCCGCCAACCTTCCCCGCGCGGCGGTGGAGCTCGCGAAGGACTGGCGGAGCGACCGGGTCCTGCGTCGCCTCGAGGCGCTGCTCATCGTGGCGGATCTCGAGCACAGCTACCTGGTGAGCGGCGCCGGCGAGCTGATCGAACCGGATGACGGGGTCCTCGCCATCGGTTCCGGCGGCAATTACGCCCTGGCCGCGGCCCGGGCGCTGCTGGCCGAGCCGCACCTGGCGGCGAAGGATATCGTGCGCCGGTCGCTCGAGATCGCGGCCGACATCTGTGTCTTCACCAACCGACACCTGACCATTCTCGAGCTCGGATGAGTCGAGCGCAGGACAATGGAGCCATGACCACCACACCTCCCGAGGCCGCCGCCCCCGACACCCCGCCGCCCCTCCCCTGGCTCGAAGAGATGCCGCCGAGGCAGATCGTGGCGGAGCTCGACCGCTACATCGTCGGGCAGGACGCCGCCAAGAAGGCCGTGGCGATCGCCATCCGCAACCGCTGGCGCCGCGCCCAGGCCCCGGACGACATCCGGGACGAGATCATGCCGTACAACATCATCCTGATCGGCCCGACCGGCGTGGGGAAGACCGAGATCGCCCGGCGCCTGGCCCGCCTCGCGGGCGCGCCGTTCATCAAGGTCGAGGCCTCGAAGTTCACCGAGGTCGGCTATGTCGGGCGGGACGCCGAGTCCATGGTGCGCGATCTGGTGGACGCGGCGATCAGCATGGTGCGGACCGAGCGCGAGGACGACGTGCTGCCGCAGGCGGAGGAGCGAGCCGACGAGCGCCTGCTCGATCTGCTGCTGCCGCCCCCGGCGCCGCCGGTGTCCGAGGCGGGCCCGGAACCGCGTGGGCGGGGAGAAAGCGCGGTCTTCGTTGTGGGACCGTCCGGGCAGGCCAGGGCCGAGCCGCAGCCGGACGATGAGGCCGAGCGGCGCAACCGCTCGCGCGAGAAGCTCCGGCAGATGCTGGCGGACGGAAAGCTGGACGAACGGGAGGTCGACGTCGAGGTGACGCCGCAGACGTTTCCCCTGCTCGAAATGCTGCCGCCGCCGCAGGGGATGGAAGGTCAGGACATCAACATCACGGAAATGCTCCAGGAGCTGCTGCCCAAGCGGAAGAAACGGCGGACCGTGCGGGTGCCCGAAGCGCGGCGCATCCTGGTTGACGAGGAACTGCGCAAGCTGGTCGATATTGACGACGTCGTGAACGAGGCGCTCGACCGGGTGGAGAACCACGGCATCATCTTCATCGACGAGATCGACAAGATCGCCGGCGAGAAATCGCAGAGCGGTCCTGACGTGTCGCGGGAGGGGGTGCAACGCGATCTGCTCCCCATCGTCGAAGGGAGCACCGTTCAGACCCGCTACGGCTACGTGCGCACCGATCACATCCTCTTCTTCGCGGCGGGGGCGTTCCACGTCTCGAAGCCGTCCGATCTCATCCCCGAGCTGCAGGGCCGCTTCCCGATCCGGGTGGAATTGCAGCCCCTCACCGAGGCCGATTTCGTCCGGGTCATGACCGAGCCGGAGAACGCGCTCACGCGACAGTACCAGGCGCTGGTGGCCGCCGAGGGGGCCGAGCTGGCCTTCACCGAGGACGGCATCCGCGAGATCGCCCGGGTGGCCTTCCTGGCCAATGACCGGATGGAGAACATCGGTGCGCGCCGGCTGCACACCGTCATGTCCACCCTGATGGAGGAGTTCCTCTTCGAACTTCCGGAGTATCCCGAAAAGCGCATCGTCATCGACCGCACCGCCGTGGTGAAGCGGCTCGAGAAGGTCGTGGACGACGTCGATCTGCGGCGCTATATCCTCTGAGCCGACCGCCGGGTCCGTGGCGTGCTCAGTCCCCCTCGCTTGCCGCGGCGGCCCGCCGCAATCCCGGGAGTCCCGGAGCATCAGCCGTTTGCTTCGTGTGCGCCGCGCGCAGTCTGGGCGCGTGCGCCGCGAGCAGGTCACTCCGCGTGACGATGCCTATGATCGCTCTCTCCCGGCCACGCCGGACGACCGGAAGCCTGCCGACCTGCTCGAGTACCATGTGGTCGGCGGCGTCCCGGAGGGTATTGTCGTCGTAGACGATCGCCGGCCTCCGCCCGATCAGGCGGCGCACCTTCTGGCAGCCCTGATGGTCGGGGTTGAGCAGGTCGCGCCGGGTCAGCACTCCCACCAGCAGCCCTTCGGCGTCGAGCACCGGGAAACCCTGATGTGAGGAGCCCGGGGCGCCGGACGCCAGCCACTGGCGAACCGTATCAAGGGAATCTTCCCCCCGTAGCGTGACCACGTGACGCACGGCGGCATCCCGGACCAGGACGGTGGCCAGATGATCCGTCGCGTACTCCGTGGCGACCGGTGCACCCCGCCGCGCGAGCTTTTCGGTCATGATGGAGTTCCGGTTGAGCAACAGTGAGACCAGATAGGACGCTGCGCATCCGGCGAGCAGGGGAAGCAGTCCCATGGGCTGGCGGGTGGTCTCGAAGGCGAAGACGACCGAGGCGAGCAGCGCATGCGACGCACCCGCGAACATGGCCGCCATGCCGACCAGGCCGGCCACCCGGGGGTCTATGCCGAGACCGGGCGCGGCCGCGGCCGCCTGGGTCCCCAGCCAGGCGCCGAGTCCGCCTCCGATCGTGAACAGCGGGGCAAGGGTTCCGCCGGACGTGCCGCTGCCCAGGGCGATCGCCCACGAGACCAGCTTCAGGATTGCCAGCACCAGCAGTGCACGCCCCGTCAGGGTGCCGCTCACGGCGTCGCGGATATTGAAGTAGCCGACGCCCAGCGTTCGCGGCTCGACGATTCCTACCAGCCCGACGACGACCGCCCCGAGAGCCGGCCACCACATCCAGTGAATCGGGAGGCGCTCGAACAGGTCCTCGATGCCGTATGTGAGCCGAGTGATGCCCACGGCCATGACGCCGATCAACGCGCCCAGAAGGACGTAGCTCGCGAGCGCCTCGCCACCCGGCGGGGAAACCGTCGGCATGCCGAACATGGGCGCCGAGCCCTCGAAGATCATCCGGGCCGCGGTCGCGACCGAGGCGGCAAGCGCCACCGGAACGAGGGAGCGGGGACGGTACTCGAAGAGCAGCAGCTCCACCGCGAGAAGCACGGCGGAGACCGGAGTGCCGAATGTCGCGGCCATGCCGGCAGCGGCTCCGGCGGCCAGCAGCGTCTTCCGCTCATCCGCGGTGACCCGAACCACCTGTCCCACCAGGGACCCGAGCGCCCCGCCCGTCGCGATGATGGGGCCCTCGGCACCGAACGGGCCGCCGGTGCCGATGGCCACGGCGGCGGAGAGCGGTTTGAGGAACATCAGGCGGGCGGGAATGCGGCTCTCGCCGTACAGCACCTTCTCCATGACTTCCGGGATGCCATGGCCGCGGATCGCCGCGGAGCCGTAGCGCGCCATCAGGCCGACCACGATGCCGCCAGCGACCGGCACCAGGACCATTCCGGCGCCGAGCGAGCCGCCGCCCGGCGCGATGGCCGCAGCGGAGAACCGGCCATGGTAGGCGAGGTTCGTGACCAGGGCGATGATGGCCACCAGGGCGCGTGCGAGGAGTGCCGCGCCCAGGGCGATGAGCACCGCGAGCGCTACCATGAGCACCGTGCGGTTGTCCACGGCCTCGTAATCGTGCGGTGCGCAGACCCCCGCCGCGGCGGCATGCTCCAGCGTGATCGCCAGGCTCGGGGCCACCGGCAGGGTGCCTTCGTCCCGGTCTTCCCTTCCCAGGTTAGCGGGGGGCACGCGACCGTCGCACCGGCTCGAAAAACATCGTTGCGGGAACCTCGGCGAGCCCCGCCGCCGCGAGCCATGCCTCGAGTCCGTCGGCCAGAGCGCGCTGCTGGCGGATCGGCAGGCGGCCGAAGCCGTCGACGAGCACGGCCTGGATGGCCCGCGGGGCTCGGCGGAGAAGAGTGCGCCCCCTGGTGGTGAGCGACAGGGTGAGGCGGCGGGCGTCGTCGGGTGCGGGCCGGCGCGACACCAGGCGCCGGGCGACGAGCCGGGCAACGACCTCCGACACCGTACTTTGATGGGTCAGGGTGGCGGCCGCGACCTCGTTCAGCGACTGCCCCGGCTCGGCGGCCAGCCGCCGGAGCACGAACAGCTGGGCGCCACTGATACCGCTGTCGCGCTCGACCGCACGGCTGGAACTGCGCAGTACGCGGACCATCCGGCGCAGGGCATCGAGGGCCCGGGCGTCAGGGGCGGGGACGGGGGGCGCCGGACGGCGCCTGGCGGACGCGGGTGACATTATATTGGTTCCCATATATTTTGAGATTCTAGCCTGCCCGGAGCAGCGCGGCAAGATGCACCGACAGAGCGGACAGAGCGACGATGAGCACTCGGAGCGTACCGGTCCAGATCCAGGCGTCGAACGGCGGCCCGCCGGGCCACGGCGAGGCCATCGTGCACGACTCGCCTCTCGGCGAACGGCTGCAGCGGGCCGGGGTGGTGCTGCTCATCGGACTGGCCTGCGGGCTTCTGATCCTGCCGATCCCGCTGGTGCACCTCTTCATCCTCCTGGTGCTGCCGGTCGCGGCGGTGATCGCCGTGAAGCGGCTGCGCGCCCGCGTGACCCTCGAGTCCGCCCGGGGGGTCTGCCCCAACTGCGGCGAATCGGGGCAGTACTTCGTCGGGGTTGGTTGGCGGGCTTTCCGGCTCCCGGTGGCCACCTCCTGCCCGAGCTGCGGCATGCTGCTTCGGCTGGAACGGCCGCGGCGGCCACCCACCTGAGCGTCACCGACCCTCTCCGCGCGGTGTCACCATTCAGACCGGCGCTCGTCGCCGAGGAGCACTTCATGGGTTCTCTGCTGTCGCGGGAGCTTCGCCGGCTGCTTCCGGCCATTGTCGGCGCCGCCCTCGCGGCTGGGTGCGGGGCGCCGAAAAGGGAGCCCGCGCCGAAGGCTCCGTCAGCCGGCGAAGCGGCGAATCAACCGCCGGCTGCCATCCCCGCTGATGTCTCCCACGGCGAAGCACCGATCGGCTCGCCTGTTACGCCGCCGCCCGTTGATCCCGCTGCGCCGGCCCGGAGCGACGAGCGGCTGCATCATATCCGGCTCGAGATCATGCACGCGCGGCTCACGGTGGACTCGGGGGTGACCTACGAGGGGTGGACCTTCGGCGGACGCGCCCCGGGGCCTACTCTGCGGGTGACACAGGGCGACACGGTCGACTTCACGCTCGTGAATCGGGCCCCGATTCCACACAGCATGGACTTCCATGCCGCGGAAATCGCTCCCAGCAGGTACTACACGAACATCCTGCCGGGTGATTCCATCCATTATCGGTTCGTGGCCCGGGTCCCCGGGGCGTTCATGTACCACTGCGGGACCGCACCCGTCGCCGCTCATATCGCCAACGGGATGTTCGGTGCCCTCATCGTCGACCCGGTGATCCCTCGGCCTTCCGCTCGGGAGTTTGTGCTGGTGGAGAGCGAGTATTACACCGCGCCGGGAGCTACTCCGCAGGCACCGCTGTCCCTCGACTGGAACAAGCTGCTGAGTCTCGCGCCCGACTACGTCGTGTTCAACGGCCGCGCGGCGCAGTACGCGAAGCACCCCATCCCGGTCCGGACCGGCGAGCTGCTTCGGCTCTACGTGGTCAATGCCGGGCCCAACCGCGTTTCTTCGTTCCACGTCGTCGGCGCGATCTTCGAGCGGGTCTTCCTCGACGGCGCGACGGCGCATCCCCTGGAAGGGGTACAGACGGTCGGAGTGCCGGTCGGGGGAGGGCTCATCTTCGAAACCCGGCTGAGAGAACCGGGCACCTATCCCTTCGTCTCCCACGCTTTCGCCGACGCCACCAAGGGGGCCGTCGGGATGTTCGAGGCCAGGCCGGGCCCCACCCGCTAGCACCCGGCCTGGGCAGGGCACCCGTGGGCCCGCGGGGCTGATTGCCCCGGCTGGCCACGCCCTTACTTCTCCCCCCGCCCGGCGTTATCATCCCTGCCAAAATGACCGGCTGGCCGACCCTTACCGACCGTCCCATGCCCAAACGCGACTTTCTCGCCATCCCCGACTTCACCCGTGCGGAACTCGTTCAGGTGTTCGATCTCGCCGCCCGCATGAAGCGGGGGGAGTATCGGGAAAAGCCGCTGAGCGGGAAGACGCTCGGGATGATCTTCGCGAAGAGCTCGACGCGGACCCGGGTGTCCTTCGAGGTCGGGACCTTCCAGCTCGGGGGGCACGCGCTCTTTCTCTCCTCGCGCGATATCCAGCTGGGACGGGGCGAGCCGATCCGGGACACCGCCCGGGTGCTCTCCCGCTACCTCGACGGGATCATGATCCGCACCTACGACCACGCCGAGGTGGAGGAGCTGGCGCGCTTCGCGTCGATCCCCGTCATCAACGGCCTGACCGACCTGCTCCACCCCTGCCAGATCCTCGCCGATCTCATGACAATCCGCGAGCACCTCGGTACCTGGGAGGGGAAAGTGGTGGCCTGGGTCGGGGACGGAAACAACATGGCGAACAGCTGGATCAATGCGGCCGGCGCGCTGGGATTCGAGCTGCGGCTCGCCTGTCCGGAAGGCTACGAGCCGAACCACGCCATCTACGAACGCAACGCCAGGAAGACGAAGCTCACTATCACCGAGCTTCCGGAGGAAGCCGTTTCCGGGGCCCACGTGGTGAACACTGATGTCTGGGCTTCCATGGGGCAGGAAGAGGAAGCCGCGGTGCGCGCCCAGGCGTTCCAGGGTTACATCGTGGATCGGAAGCTGATGGCGCTCGCGGATCCGGCCGCCATCTTCCTGCACTGTCTCCCCGCCCACCGGGGCGAGGAGGTGGCGGACGAGGTCATCGAGGGCCCGCAGTCACGGGTCTGGGACGAAGCCGAGAACCGGCTGCACGTACAGAAAGCCCTGCTCGCCAGCCTGATGGGATGAACGCCA
>Ga0153915_10002292_pt1 | contig 17520 bp, 16 predicted proteins | sample Opewatmetagenome_2_FD_107003 | JGI IMG/M metagenome (GOLD analysis project Ga0153915, IMG submission 107003) | Freshwater wetland microbial communities from Ohio, USA - Open water 3 Core 3 Depth 3 metaG | ecosystem: Environmental > Aquatic > Freshwater > Wetlands | place: USA: Ohio, Lake Erie...
AATCTCTTTTTGTAGGATGAAATAAAGTTTTTTGAAAAGACATGATTGAATAATCATGTCTTTTATAAAATTGAATGATCGTTGACAAATCTTACACTCTTTTCACAATCAGCATAGTCATATAATCGTTCTGTTTTTCTCTAACAAATTGAAAAATAATTAGTTATACAAATAAATATTTCGATGAGTAACGGAATAGTAACGAAAATGAATAAATTCTCCTACTGAACTAATGGTTAGGCAAATTAAAAATAGGATACTACCAAAGGTAAATATGATTTTGTGAACAGAGTGTAGTGTTAATTTTGGTTTAGTGTGGTATTTCACTTCATTTCCTTAGCAGGATTGCTCGTTCTTATTATATTACTTCTGATTTAAGTAATTAAATTTCCATCTGAAGTTGTACTGGTTTTAATAAATATAGTAGCAGTTAATTCATTTCTATTTACGAGTTTTATTATTCCTCTGATAAAAATTTTAAAAGGTTTAAAAAAAATGTTATTTTATATATAATTAATTGATAAGACTCCTAGGGTAATCTCTACGATAAGTTTCTATTTCGGGTTTATCAGTTCCTTTATCGAGAACTTCTTATGCATTCTGGGTCAGGGGGAGATAGGATAATAATATTTCTAAATGATTTCTAAGAATATATTTATATTTAGAAATACCAAGGGCATTTTGATAATTGCAAAGATGCTGTTAAATAAGCTAGAGATATTATCCATATAGAAGGGCTGTATTATTCTGTAATGAGTATCAGACTATAATAGGGAATAATTACATATAAATAAAGAATAGTTGTTTACTGCTGAAATCCTTTTCAAAGGATGTTTATACTTAAATACTTTATCTCATTCTCTGTTGATTTTATTATTTTGTCTTAATAATTATTTAAAAGTTTTGTTAGTGTTATAATATCTAAAAGAAAAAACAATACTGAATTAACATTATGATATATTCTGTTTACTTAACAAAACAGGAATTTCTGCAATCCATAATAGAGATAGTGGAAGAGGAATTTAAAATTTCCAGAGATTTGGTAAAAGAACAGATAAATCAGATTTCTCATACTTTTATAGAAGAAATTAACTGTTATATTGAATACCCATATGTAGAAAAATATTATAGAGATACGTATTATAATTTTTATTCTAAGAAACATAAATCCTGCAAAAGAAATAGTATAAGAATTTCTTTTTTTTCAAATTGTATCACGCATGATGCCTTGCTAGATTCCGAAAAAAATGAATTAATAGAAAAGAATTTCTTTGGTTTCATTACAATTAGACCTACTTCTTATAGAATTCTTGGACATTCGTTTTTGTCACCTAGAATTTTAATAAACAAAGAATTTGTTTGTTGTTTATGTAATAAGACTGTATTAATTAGTGGGCATAAACTAAGGGTTGATGGTTTCCCTTTTTGTGCTCAAGATAACGAGGCAATTACTTGTTCTGAGGCAGCAATAATAAATATGATGGATTATTTTAGCAATAAATATTCGGAATATTCAGTTCTTTTACCTTCACAAGTAGCTAAGATATTATCAAAACAAAGTTACCAAAGACAATTACCATCAATAGGTTTACCAACTGAAAATATATCATATGTCTTAAAGAAATTAGGATTTGGAACGGTTGTTTATTCGAGTGAAAAGAAGAATAAGGATACATATAGACCTGAAGAATTTAAGAGAATCCTTTTTACATACATAGAATCTGGTATACCATTAATAGCTACTTTGTCATCAAAAAAGAGTCATCACGCTGTCATTGTTATTGGTAGGAAAGACTTCGAAGAATTAAGTAATCATAAAATTTTAGATTTATTTAACATATGCAAAAAAGAAAAATATTATTTTGCAGATATGTTAGAAGAATTACTTATAATGAACGATAATCACTCTCCTTATGAAATTGTAAACTATAATAAGCCAATACAATCAACTATTGATGAAGACGATTCAAATTATCAAATAAAATCATTCATAGTCCCATTATATCCAAAGGTACATTTAGAAGCTTATCAATTCCAAATTTTCTTTCATACGATCATTGAAAATTTTAAAAAACATGAAGTGACTAAACATATCTCATTCCTTGAAAATGACAATTATATTATTCGTTACTTCTTAACTTCCAGTAGGTCATATAAAAATTACATTGCAAAAATGCCTACTATTTCAAAAGAGATTAAAACAATTTTATTAGATCAATCAATGCCAAGATTTGTATGGGTTGGCGAGATTATTAAGGGAGATATATATAAGAAAGACCAAGTTGTCGAAAGTATAATTGTCGTAGATGCGACTGAATCGGGACTTAATGATCACTTAATATTAGCCACAAATACTAAATATTTAATATTTAAAGAATCAATAGAAGAAAATCACAATGAAGATAGCATATACAAAATAATTGAACTTATTAATGAAAAATTTATTACATTTACTAATAATTTAAAAGGGGTTCATACACAATGGCGAAATTTATAAGTCGTTCAGGTGTAATTTTTAATGAATTAAAAGATAGCGGACGAATCATAATATTGACAAAACAACAAAGTACAGCTATTGATCATGCATTAGGAAAAGAGCTAAAAAAGATAAAGAATGATTATGTTGTTAAAGAAAAAAACTCTCGTGCATTTGTTACACAAATGGAACTAGGTTCTTTCAACAGGTGATCTATGTCTTTTTTTTTAAATAAGGGCTCTAATTTTAGTAAATTGCAGTTAAATAAAAATATTGATCCTTCCTCAATTACCGAGCTTACAAAAAAAGAATATACCGTTTTTAAAATAAAAGCTGCTTTTTCATTTCTTTTAGTTATAAGTGGAATTATTTTTATGATTTTAGGATTGAGATATGAGGGGACAATTGATTTGACCATTTCTACTGTTCATCTTTCAATGAATAAAGTAATCCCAGGAATAATATTTACTTTATTTGGCGTGATTGTTCTTTTATTTTCGCGCATTAACATTAGGATCAAATAAACGTATTAGTATAACTTGCTTTTTCAATAATCCAATCAAACAGTTGGCAATATTCTATTTCGCAAATGCTAAACGCCGAAAGCCAATACCTACAATTTTTTGCTAGCTAAATGCCAATTTGAGAAAACGCATATGCATCGGAACTCAAAGGCGAAAAATAAGTAAGATAATTATTTATTTCTTTTGCTCCCATTTTGTCGTGGAAGGTTTTATCATCATTAGATGAATCGATGTTTAAGTTAATCTAAGAATGGTTAATGGCAAAAGGGGAGGTGGTTCTTAAGCAGAGAGGAGGATGGATTACTTACATATGCATATTCGTATAATCGTTCTGTTTTTCTCTAACAGATTGAAAAATAATAAATTATACAGATGAGTTTTTAGAAGAGTAACTAAATAGTAACGTTTTGGCGAAAAAAGAACTACTCAATTCTTATTAACTATTAATCTTTTTAATGAAGGTGTAATATTTACGATCCAGATACAACCAATTGTCTCAGATATTTCACATAAATTTTTTTCTTCAAGAATCTTAACAATATATCTGGAATAACTCAAAGGTAGTTTATATTGTTCAGCAAGATTAACAGAATTTAACTCAACATATTCATCATTTGTAAATTCATTAAAGATTCGCAACGCATATTCATCAATGATTTTATTAAAATTTTCCATCCTTACAGCAGCCACTTGTTCAAACCCCCAAGTTGTAAATTGAGGATATATCAATATTTTTTTCCCCCCATCATAAGCATGGTTACCATGTAAATAAAATTCATTTTCTAAAAACATTAGTGAATCAAATACATCATTTCCCTCAATTCCCTGATCTTTTGCCAAATTAATTAGTTTAGCTAAATCAAGCATATATGGATTCTGCTCTCTTTCTGGAAGAATATCAAAGCATATATTTAATATAACGTTGTCAATTTTAGAAAGATTTGGGAATTGTAAAGTTGTTTTTACATAATTTGGAATTTTTCCTAATGGTGGTTTTCTATACAGCCCAAATATCGAATTAATAATTTCCTTAGCTTCATTTTTGAAATCATTTAAATTCTTAATCCTTCGATATGCTGTATCCTTTAAACCAATCGGAATTTTAACATCATCGAGCAAGATGGGAATGATTTTATAATTTTCTTCAATTTGTTTGACAATGGCAATGTCCAATTCCTTTTCCACCCAAGGTTTATGAATGCTATATTTTGAGAGAACGATAATAAATTGTGATGATTTTTCAATACCATCTTCAAATATTTTTTTCACCAAGCTATCACCATCATTTATTTCCCAAAATGAAACCCAAGCGTCAACACCGTTTTCTAGAAGGATTGTTGCGAATCTTTCAATAAATCTCTCTTTGTCTTCACTCGCATGGCTAATGAATACTTTTGGGTTTCCTTCATTCATGTTGAGTCCTCTTTTTTGTTGGCATTAAAAGATATAAATTCGATTGAGATAATTCACCCTGCGACCAATAAATATTTCTAATTTTTAAAGAGGTGTCATATACACACATAAATACAAGAGTTTTCCATAAACTTTCACTCATAGAATCCCTAACTCTATTCAACCGAATAATTTTATTAACATCATTATGAAATATCTCAGCATTAAACCATAGATCAAGAATTTCAGCAGTCTCTAATTTTTTATCATCAATTTTCAACCAACTATTTTCAACAGTCATTGATCTAAAGTCTTTCTTCTCATTCTTAAGGAATTCATGATATTCATTGCAATCAGTTAAAGATGAAAGATATTTTATAAACTTAAAAATGTTTGTTCTTTCGCTTTGCAAATAAAAATGTCTATAATCTGTATAAAATCCTTTCAAGCGGTGGAGATTAGGCAAGGTTGAATTTCCATCATATTTCCCGTTTGTATTTTTATGAATGTTTATGCTAATAAATCCTAACTGAAGGTCTTTAAGATTGTCCCATAGAGTTAAAAATCTTTTTCGAAACAGTTTAATTAGTTCCCAATCAATATCAAGTTCCTTTATGTCTAATATAATTTTTTTTGACTGCATATCAGTTTTAGACAAATCTATAAGTCAATCAATTAATCATTCAGCAATTGTATAACTTTTTAAGAGGTCTTCACAAAAGTGATTAATTGCTCTATTTAAAATTACTTTTTTATCTTGATGTTGATTCCCAATATTTTCCATTAACTTATCGTTATCATCTTTATATATTCAATCATTTTATTGAAAGCATAATTTATAGTTTGTTTATATTATCACGATATCCTCTGAAAATCTTCGTCTTAAATCATCATCTGTGACTGTTCCAGGTATACCAATGCACAGTAGATGTCGTGGTCGTGACATTGCAACGTATATCATTCTCTGCTTTTCATTGGGAATTTCTGTTTTCAGTTCAAAATCATTCAAAGAAATATTTTGTCCTTTGCTATCACCGCTTAAGATAAGAAAAACTGAATCAAAGGTCTTTCCCTTTACCTGATGTATAGTTGTAACTGGAAGATTATTGTTAGTAGCAGACTTTCTGAAATATTGTTCTACAGGATTCTGCAAGGTGGTTTTATCAAAGGTTTTCGTTTTTTTCTTTCTTATCTGGAAATCAGGAACATCTTTCAATTCTAATATTTTTTTTAAATATTGTTGTGTTTGAATAGTCCACTCATTTATAGATAAGTCAAATGAGGGTAAGTTTCTTATGAGATTAAAAATATGAGCGTTTATATCCTTATCATTTTTTAACTCTTGCTCTTTATCTTTTAAATCTGATAAAGTTATTTTGGGAGATAAGAGTTGAACTATAATACGTCTTACTATTTTTATTGCTTCTTTAATTTCATTTGATTGTAAGTATGTTTTGGATTCAACTAAAAGATATGGTAAAGGATTACTCCATGGTGAGTAATTATTTTCTATACCTAACAATGAATTTCTTAAAGTATTACCTCTTACAAGAACAATATTTGAAACAAGTTTATTTACTATACAAAGTCTTTCGTAACTGATTATTGCTCTGGCATAGTCAGAACTATCGTATTTAATGATATGTGGAGGTAAATCAGTTTCTCTATCAATTAGGGGAACAATTGTTTTATCTGATGGTCGTCTCAATACACTGAAAGCATCAATTATTTTTTTCGTAGAACGTCTATTTTCGGTTAAATAAATACCTGTCCAAGTTTCAGAATTATCAAATTTTTGGAGAAATTGTTCTGGGTTTGCATCTCTCCACTGATACAGACATTGATATGGGTCTCCAACCAAATCAATATTATCAATTCCTCCTTTACTGAGCATTTCTAAAATTGAATGTTGAATTTCAGATGTATCTTGGGCTTCGTCAATTATTATGTACGAGAACTTTGATGCAAGGTATTTTGCTAATCTTGGGTATTTATTCAAAATGTGATAAGCAAAAAAAGCTGAATCACTTGTTTTAAGCAAACCCATTTTTATTTGTGCTTCTTTAATATCCTTAGCATACTTAATAAAATCAGCGTCAGCACTTTTATCATGTCCATCCCATGAAAAGTTACCACTTAGTGTAAATTCTATTTTACTTGGAGAATAGGTGAATATATATTTATTATACATTTTTATTAATTGCCCATTGGATTGAAAAACCTTGTCCAAATATTCTATGTTGTCGATTATATGGTAACGTTTTTCAATTCTACAAAGCTTGTGTGCAAATGGCAATGTGATGTAAGAGTTAATGAAACTATCAATAGTTGAAATAAGGTGAGGATAAGGCAATGAGTAACCGCTAATCTCTTTAAACTTTTCTGCAATTTCATTCTTGGCAACATTTGTAAAAGATAGGGAAACAATTCCTACATTTTTGAAAATATTACTTTCATTATTTTTAATTAAGGAATAGAGTTTATGAGCTACAGTAGTTGTTTTACCACTTCCAGGGCATGCATTTAAAATTACTTTCCCTCTTGCTTGTAAATAAGCAATTTGTTCTGCAGAAAGAGTTAAGTTCATTCTGATTTATAGTTAATTAGATGTGTTATTCCTTCCCTGATGTAATTTGGAACAATAAAATTTGTCTTGGCAGTTTCCATGTTCTGCAAAAGATAAACTGAAAAATCCTGTGCAAACTCAGCCTTACTTGACAATGCTTTCCAAATTAAAATCTGTGAAATGTTTAGTTCAGTTTCTGATAATTCATTATTTGTAATTGTTGCTAGGTATTCATTTATTTTTTTAAACTTTTTTATAGTGGTTTTTTCTTGTGATAAATATTTCCAAAGAAGATTGTTGACAATTTGCTCTTTAGATTTCGATATGTTTTCTTGAACAACAGCAAACTCAAATGTTTTGTTTGAGAAATATAAAGCAATTTTCTGAGGAACATTTTTTATTAGTTCAGAAATGTTATTGATTCTTTTAGTTTGATTTGCTGTCTTTATTTCATTAAAAAGTTCTTCAGCTTTTTGTTTATTACCAATGATATTTTTGAAACTGTATTCTGTGTTATTAGATTCTGTATATCTATCATCATCTGTCAGAATAGATAGAGGAATAGGTAGTGATTTTGTTTTATCAGCTGAATTAAACAGATATATAAAAGGATAGAACGATGTTCCGTCTGCATTTAACAATTCTATCTTATAATCCTCCAATCTCATATTAATAATCTGAGCAAATACTGGAACTAAAAGTTTTTCCGATATACCTTCAGCAAACAGAACTCCTTTGGAAAAGAACATCTGTGATTTAGTCACATCAATATATCTTTCTAATTGTTTTTTCCTAACTAAAGCATCATCTAAAAAAGTATCTTCGTCATCTTCTTCAACTTGAATAGGTTCTCTCTCTTCAAAACATTTATACAGATTAATTGCTTCATTTTCTTTTGATAAATGAATCAGATTATTAAGCGGAACTTTTGAGGTAAGAGTTGGAGAATGAGTTGTGATAAAAAGTTGAGAGTTGCTCTCTTTGTTTGTATCCTTTAAGAAATTATATAAATTTAATTGTAATTGAGGATGAAGATGTGCTTCTGGTTCTTCTATTAGCAGTGTATAGTGTGATGTTTTGTCTTCCTTTAATTGTTGGTTAATATCTCCTAAAACTGTTGCTATGTAAACAAGATTATTATAACCTAAACTGTTTTGTTTGAGATTAAAACCATCACCAGAGAGAGAAGCTGAGTCATGAGGCAGATAAGGTTTAATGATATTTACAATATTTTCAGCTTTGGTTTCTTCAATTCTTAGCCCAATTTGGTTCTCTACCGATTGTTTAAAAATGTGAGTAAGATTGGTATTGATTGATTGTTGAGAATCCGTAACTTCTTTTAGCTTTAACAAATCATTGTTTGCAGTTCTTATGAGTGTTTCGTAATCTTTTTGACTATTATTAATCACAATTTGTTTATTAATTAAACTTCCTAAAATGCTATTGCGATTAGTAAGCAAATCTCTAGTGCTGTCACGTAAAGCTCCCAAGTAGTAATGAACAAAATATTGAAAAGTTGCACTGTCAGCACGTTGTCCAACAACTTCACCAGTAAAATAGCTGAATATAATTTTTTGATTCTCCATTTTATAAGAGATAGTGATTTTAAGAAAATCGGTTTCTTCGTTATCATTCAAGACAAGGTATTCATAAAATGCACCCTTTTGGTCATTTGTAAGGTCTTTGAATTCATATGAAATTGTAATTATTGATTCGCCAAGATAAAAATCATCAACGGTGACATATAAGTCTCGTTGCTGACTTCCTAAATTGTATAGTAAACGTATGGCATCAATCAATGCGGTTTTACAACTTCCATTTTCACCAATTATTACATTGATATCTTTTTGGAAGTTAACATCAAGTTTTTTTATGCCTTTATAGTTTTCAATATGAATTGCAGATAGATACATTTTATATATAAATTGTTATCAATATTTATTATTATACATTACTATTCTTCCAGTCCAAAAACTTAACTAATTTATCAAGTGTAAATTCACTCTTAAGTCTGAAAGCACTATTTTGATTTGCTCTCATTCCTTTTTCCCAATATGCTTTATTTTCAGGAACTGTTTTTATCCAATCAATCTTAACCATGTATTCACATTTTTCTAAATCATCAGCATCTTTCTTTATCAATTCAGTTCTCAGAGAAACATCCATGAAAGGAATTTTCTTTCCATCTTGCTCGATAATAAATTCTTTTATTGGAACAGCACGTTCCTGAACAATCCCAACCCCTGAATATCCTTTAGATGGAATCATAGCAAATATTCTTGCTCCTAGAAAAAGTTGTTTTAATGAATTGCTATACCATTTACCTCCGCCGGCAGAGATGAAACCATATTTTTGGCAATCATCCCAAGTTGAATTATTATCAATCACGTCTATATTTCCAACAAAGTCTCTTCCATTCCATGATTCTTTTTTATTAAGCATTTTAGAATTGCTAACTTTTTCTGTAACCTCATTTGGATCAAACAACCAACTTCTTGTTAAAAATTCTTTCCCGTCTTGCTTAAAATATTTAAAGAAAACAGCATTGATAGGCACTCCATAATTATCAGACAAATAATTTATTATTCTTTCAGTCTCAGGGTCAAGCTCAGAACTTACAATTATAATGTCATGTTCTTTGTTCAATTCTTCAGGTGGATTTATTTCATACTTTTCAAAGAAACTTGTTTCAAAACTTTTCTCTTCATTATTCGCTTTGAAAATTTCTATAATATCCTTGAAGGATAAATTTTGAACCCAACTTGCATAGTCTAAGGATTGAGCGACAACTTCTTTTGGCGTCTTATTTTTCTTTAACTCTATTATAGAAATTCTGCCTTCACTATTGATCGCTAACAAGTCAATTATTTTCCCATGAGCAGTTCTGATTTGATTTCCGATTAAGAGCAAGTCATCAGAAATTATAGAGAGGTCTTTTGTTAATATTTTTTCAAGTTTTGTTTCTGATTCGATTGAAGTATAATCAATCTTGTTGATTGTTTCTTTTGAGACTTCCCAAATAGCAACTTTGATAGGCATTATATACCCTCAAAAATAGAATAAATCTAAAATAGCTTATTCTTTTTATTCAATCCAATAAAAAGGATTATTTAAATAATGAGGGATATTATAAGTTATTTCCAAGTCCACCGTTTTCCACCACCCTCTCAAATTATTGCATCCAATTCACCTTTTTTCAACCCATAATTTATTTCTAATCGTTTCCTGAAAATCTTTTCTATTTTTTCTTGATATGCCGTTTGCTTTTTCAAATCGTTGGGATATTTTTCCATCGCTTTTTCAACAGCCACTTTATATAGCCGTCCATCTTCAACAAAAATTTCTTTGCGTCTTTGTTCTTCTACATTTTCTTTCAAAGCAACTGAATCAGTCTTTGTTAATGATTGACTTGATTCTATCTTAAAAGAATTGTTATGATCCAGATTAAACAGAATTGATTCTCTCAAGAAAATAAACTAATTTATTTGAAACTAAAATGAAGGAATTTCATTCGGAAATAGTTTAAGGAATTAATAAAATATTATAACGCAACTATTGTTGTGTTCTTATCAGAAAACTGGCACTTTTCAATCAATCGAGAACACACACGTGAGATGCGTCCTACTATTGGGCGCACTCTCTTATATCTTCGATTGTAGGCATGCCAGTGCCTCTGATAAAGGTATAATGAGGGTTGCGTCCTTTTTATTTTTAAATCATCGAGGTAATTATGAAAAAGAAATTGGTTATCGGAATTACTGTTATAACAATTATTTCTCTTTGCGGATATTTTTTAAAGACTAAATATGTTCCTTGGTCTTTCGTTAATTCATTCTTCGAACAACTGGAATTCGAAGGGGCTGTCTTTGTCGATAACGATTTCTTTATCTCAAAATCATATGCTACACCCACACAATCTTGGAAGGACTACTATAATAATTATCGAAAATGGAATGGGTATTATATAAATGACTCCCTTAATAATCGTTCTATAAATTCTCTTTATAATTCATGGAAAAGAAAATATTTATCGAACGCATTAGAATATATTAGAGACAATAAATCTTACTCAGAACCAAATATCCTAACCTTTGAAAAATTTACAAATACTTTCGGCAAATCAGAATTCAGTAATGTTGATTTAGCTTACATTGAAGCTAAAAATAACCAATTAATTGCCGTAGCATATTCAAATGTTAAGTCAACGAACCAAAATGAGAAATATTCTTCTAAAGATAAATATAAATTGAAGTTAATTGCTCTGCATGGAAAATACGGATGGAAAATTACTTATTTCAATATTGACAATTTTTAAGAACAGTAATTATAAAAGCCAAGTTCTTTAAGTGATACTTTTAAAATGACTTTTAATTATTTGTATCCTTTTCAAAGTTGGTACTGGAGTGCTATAAAAATTTAATAGCGTATTATCAATCAATAGCCCTCCATTCCTTGCCTCTTTTTATAAGTTTCTTTTCAGATAATTCAGGTATGAAATGCTTAATCTTTGCTGGGAAAATATTTTCATTTGATATGATCATAGTAAAGATTTTTAATTTATACCCCTTTTCTTCAATTAAGCGAATATGTTCTCTTGATTGGCTGTATCCTGTTTGCTTTCTACCTTTAGGACTATATTGCCATTTTTCTCTTAATACTAATGAAAAACGTCGGTTAGTCTCATGTTGCCAGGCACCGAAAATTATTGTTTTCTTTTTTTGATTAATAAAAGACCAGCTCCAATGCCAATTGCGACAAGTAGCTCCATTGGATTCAATAAATTTTTTTCTTGTCATATATATACCCTATTTATAATTTCTTTACTTACGTTAAAGTCTTATAATGATATATATAATTCCTCTTTATAAGTCGTTTTTTGACGACAAAGTATTAATACTATGGTTGTTCTATTGTTAATTAAAAATAAAATATAATCCTTTGATTAGCAATAAGGTTTAGTTGTATGCATTTCTCCAAAATGAATTTTAGTTCTTGAAATCAAGCGTTTCCCAATGCTCAATAATCTTTTTCTTTCGATGATTAAAATTTACGTTGAAGCCCCAAGTCTTTATTATTCTATTAATGGTGAGATCATTTTATAAATATACCATCAGAACATGTTTACTTACTTAAAAAACAATTTACATTTATTCTCAAATTCAAACCGGATTTTCGAACCATTTTCGTCAATTAAATTAATTCCTATAATTTCATTTTTAGTTTTTGGAATAAAGAGCAAACCATTGATTTCTTGTCCGGACATTAATTCTGTATATTTTAATCTATTGCTTTTGTAGAACTCTTCTATTCTTGAATTAGTATTACTTGTTTGAGCTCCGGCAATTACTCCAAATATTGGCCAAGCAACTCCATAGTAAAATGGCCAACCAACAATTAAATTAACAAACCAAGGGCTTGACCAAATTAAAAAATAACTAAATCCATTTTTAGTAGTTCTATCAATTACTTCGTTGATATTTTCTTGAGCAATTATACTATCGGGATTAACAATTATTTTTTTACTCGATTTATTAAAAATTGAGCAGTAAACAGGCTCAAACTTGTAATATCGAAAATCGGCATCAAAGATTAGCATAGCTTCACTTGGTTCATACTGTTTAATAAAAACACAAACACTATCCACTATTTTACTTTCGGGTGAAGTAGCTGCTGAACGTCTGTCAATCGTTCCAGGATTAAATGTTCCGCAAGCAACAAAAATAAAAGGAATAATTACTAAAAATAATTTTTTCATAATCTGCTCCACGAATTAAAGTTTTAAACTAAAAAGGGCACACAATTCAATTGTCCAATCGGTGGCACTGGCATGCCAAACAAGAAGACAAAAGAAAGGGTGCCCAATACATGGGACGCCATCTCTTAATTGCGTTTCTTGTTTTTGAAAAGTGCCAGTTTTCCGATTGAAACAACTAAGAAAGTAGTGCCAATTATTTAATAGAGATTTATAAGTTCATTTACTCCGAATTATTTCTAAATTCCTAAGATAAAGTTAATTGATTCTTGGGAGATTTTCTATTTTAGATATATCCTAAAACACAATCATGTTGACAGTCTTTTCTTTATAAAAGCATGGTAAAACTTTGTCTCCTTTTTAGATAAAATTAGAAAAACTATGAGAGATAACTGCATTTATTGTTGAAGAGAAACAATAAACAGAAAATGAGATGAAATAATTAATGAAAAAAGAAAAACTAATAACAAAGTAAAGGGCTAAAAAATAACTTATATGGTAAAATATATGGGAGAAGGGTTAAAAGTAGCTCCTACACACATTAAAACTAAAAATAAGCATATCTAAGAATAGTAAATAAGCTATGATTCTAATTGTTTATAAGGGAAATTCAGATATCATCATGGCTGGTGAGGATTCAGAGTGTCGAAAACATGGTGTCTAAATACGAGCAGCGCCTATCATAACGCTGCTCGATTTGATTGTTATATTTCATACCCCCGCCTCTAATTAAACAATAATATCAACAGTAATTCATGATAAACAGTATAATCAGTTTGTCAATTCATCAAATTATTATTAATTCTTTTTCATTGCCTTTCATTCACAGTATATAGGGTATTATACAGTAGGTTATCGGCTACAACACAAATCAACAATATAACTTGTTATTCTTGCAGTCGTTTTTTTTAATCGTTTTCTTATTTTTAGAGATAAAAACTACCTTGTTATAGAGAGGAGGAGGGTTTTTCAGTATCTCCATTTGCTTACGGTAAAATCTATGAACTTTTTCTGATATTTCTTTCCATAAATCTTGTCCTTTGACTTTCTCGATATATTCTTTAGACAGAGAATTTATTTTATTAGGCAATCGGGATTTAACATTTCTATCGTTATTAGCTTTGGCGGCGAGTAATAATATTCTTTTTTCTTTTGGTGAAAGTGAGTTGAATCCAATAACAGCTAAATTATCAATACATCGTTTCATGGAAATGTCTTTTGAATTGATCCAATAATGCGAGTTATTAGAAACATTACAGACTGCTTTAACATTCATGAAATATTTGAACCATATATAAACTAATGCTTGACAAAACCGTGAATCAAAGAGTTGCTCAACAAAGATAGTTTTATTCCCAAATTTTTTACTGACATTTTTTTTAATCTGCAATTCATATCTAAACAAATTAATCTCTTCATCAGTAGCTCTATCAACATTGTTTTTTTTCATTCCATCCATAATTTTATCATAGAAAGACATGGTAATGGTTTTATTTCTGAGTTGAATACCGGTATCATAAAGATGTGGGTTTGTATGACTGCTTGACCATATTTCTAAAATATAGAGTGCAACAGGCATAGACATTACAAAGTTATGAGCTATATCAATTCTTTGAATTTTTCCATGCATGATATTAATTCCTAATTTTTCTCCAATTTCAATTAATGCTTCCTGTATGTCTGTAAATGAAGGGTTGAAAGAATTATTTCCATAAACATATTTGGTGATGCTTCCTTCGATGATGATATAAGTTTGACGGACAGTGATATGTAGTTGTTTTAATAATTTTGGTTCTCTTTCTATGTAATATTTTTCGATAAAAGCATTTACACCTTTTACCTTATTGTCCAAATAAATACGAATTGTGTCAATCATTTTATTCTCCTTTTTTTTGTTTATTAATAAATTCATAAGCTTCATTTTCCAGCTCTTCATTTGACTTAACTCGATTTCTGAAAATCCATTCATCAAGGTCTTCAATCTTGAAGTAGATTTTTTTCCCTCCAGGCTGATAATGGGGAATGAGGTTGCGATGAGTTGCCTTATACATAAATGATTCAGAAACATCTAAGTAGTTAGCAGCTTCCTCAAGAGATAAAGGTTTGTTGGCAACTTTCATAAGTGTTGTATTAAGCGTGTTAATTTTTGCTATAAGTTCTGAAAGAAGATTTTCCATTTTCAAATGCAATTATTATTGTCAAAATCTGATACAATAATAATTTTTCAAGAATGGATAATAAATTGGCAGCGATTGACGGCAGTCCGTCAATTATTATTCTGTAGGGAGATTTAAAAATATTTCATCAATAGTATTTTTTGTCTTTCCAGATAAGGATTGATGAGCTACTTTACGAATTTGGTCTGGATCAAAGTTAATATATTTAGATTTATTCACGTTCCATTTCTTAAATAGTTGACTTAAGGTTAAATTTCCTTTATGCTTTTTGAAAAAATCCTCAATAATAATTTTTCTTTTAGATAGTTCTCTAAAAAGAGCAACAAATTCTCTCTCATTTCCTTTCCAAAGGATTTTTTTATTGTTGAATACTGAAATATAATTCAGGAGGTCATTTTGATAGTCAAAGATTGATAAGAATTCTTTCTTTTTACAAGAAATGAAGTTTGGACTAATTTCTTTAGAGAGAATTTGATACAATTTAATTATTACCTTTCTCTTGTTCTTCGAAGTTAATGGAATTCTTAACTTCATATTTGTATCAGTTGCTTTTAGTTTTTTAAAATGCTCTTCAAAAAAAGCAATATTTTTTTCTAATTTATTCTTTTTGGTCTCAAGTTGTTCAGTCAAAACTTTTATTATTTGGGCAACTTCCTTTTTGCTATAAGTCCAGCATTCATCATTTTTAAATCGCTCATCATACAATTTATTCATCTTTTCCTTTAATTCTTCATCAGTAATATTGTCTTCATAACCATCTTTTGTATTTATTGTCATCTGACTAAGTTGGAAAAGTTGAATATCAATTCTATCAATTCTTGATTGAATATTATCCCAAATCTTGATTTCTTCTAATAACATCTAAGCACCATATTAATTAAACATTTTAATTGGAGGAATTGAATTAACGGCTTCCTTTTTCTTCTGGTCTGTGACAGATGCATACTTTTGAGTTGTAGAAACTTGTTGATGTCCAAGTAATTTGCTCACCATATAAATATCATTATTATGCAGATAAGTTTGTGTTGCAAAAGTTCTTCTTGCTGTATGAAACGAAACTCTTTTTTCAATCTTAGCATTTTTTACCCATCTTTTCAATGTTTGCAAGAGAGGTGATGTAGTTGGTAGCCTAAATACTTTAGCTGTTGGCATCGGAATTATTTTTGAATTATAGTTATAATAAAGGATACCTTTTGCTGTTTCATTTAGTGGAAGATATTGAACAATTTGAGTCTTTTGTTGTCTGAAATGTAATTGGTCGTCTTTTATATCACCCCAAGTTAAATTTCTAACATCAGACAGTCTTAAACCTGTATAACAAGAAAATAAAAACGCATTTTTAATCTGAGAATTTTTACAAGGTGTTTCAGCAAGTTTATTTATTTCATCTACAGTCAGATAGATAATGAGAACTTCTTTTAATGGAATTCCTTTGACTAAAAGAGCCGGATTTGATAGAACAATCTTTTCCTTAACAGCTCTATTTAAGGCAGTTCTAAGATTAGCAAAATAATGGTGGGCTGTATTTGGTGAAATTTCATTTAAGAGGAATGTCTTATAACTTTCTAACCAATTAACATCTATTTCAAAAAAGCGAAGATTCCCTTTGGTGAATTTTTTTAATTTTTTATAAGCGTTATACCAAGATGATCTCTCAGAAGGTTTTTCATCGGTTAGCTTCTTAAAATATTCAACAAAGTTTAATTTGTTATTTCTATGGTTGGGTAAATTATAATCAGAACGAAGTATTTCATTTTCTGTTTGAATCTTTATCTCATTAGCCAAACGCCACTTTTCTTTATTTGCTACTTTGTCCTTATCAAGATAAATATTCAAGAATTGATAACTTCTTTTTCCTCTGTAATTATGGTCAAGGTATAGACAAACCTTTCCACTTTTGAGTTTGCGTTCACAAATTTTAGTTCCCATAAAGTCTCCTAATTATTTTCGAGTAACGAAATAGTAACGGAAATTAGGAAACTTAGAGAAATGAAGAGAACAAAAAAGCAAAAAATGTTGAGATTTTAATTCAAAATCTTGCTTTTGTTTTCACTTGTTTTCACACTCTTTTCATGATAACAATCGTCATATCGTCGTGCTGAGCATAATCTTTTACGAAATCATTCACGTCTTTTAAAACAATATTTAAAAGATCGTGCGAGGATAAATTGCGATTGTTCTTTATAAGATTTATAAGTTTTTCCTCGCCGTATAATTCGTTTTCAAAATTCATTGCCTCGGTAAAACCGTCGGTGTAAAGGACAAAAACATCGCCTTGTTTAATTTCGATTTCTTCTTCGTGCAGAGTGGAAGTAAAAATAGAACCTTCTTCCAAACCGAGCGCCATTCCTTTGCCGAATAAAAGCTTTGTCTCGCCGTTGGTTTGACTGCATAAAATACCAGGGTTGTGCCCCGCGCGTGAATAAAGAATTTTATGATTGTTCACATCGAGGATAGCGTAAAACATACTTACGAAAGAATTCTTTTCAATAGTTTTATATAAAAGCCGGTTAACTTTTCCCAAAACATTTCTGGGAGAAGCGTCTTCTTCTGCGTGTGCTTGAAGAATACCTTTTGTGAGCGTCATATAAATTGCTGCGCCAACGCCTTTGCCCGAAACATCGCCGATTGCA
>Ga0153915_10002293_pt1 | contig 17506 bp, 9 predicted proteins | sample Opewatmetagenome_2_FD_107003 | JGI IMG/M metagenome (GOLD analysis project Ga0153915, IMG submission 107003) | Freshwater wetland microbial communities from Ohio, USA - Open water 3 Core 3 Depth 3 metaG | ecosystem: Environmental > Aquatic > Freshwater > Wetlands | place: USA: Ohio, Lake Erie...
AAGAAAGAATATATACGTCTTTGGGGACTCGAAAACAGGGGATGGTGGCTCGATAAGGCGCTCGATAAATATAATAAACTCGGCGAACAGTTTAGGAATATTGATAAAACGGTTTTAATAAGCGATTTAAAACAGGTAAACGGAAAAACGGTTTTTGAGCTATCCACTTTATTCAATGATAAAGATATTTATTATACTATTAATGCGGAACAGCCCACATGGCGTTCGGATAAATATTCAAAGCCGGTTGAAATCAACGGTCCGGCTTTTGTCAGGGCATGCGTATTTGAAAAAACTGAAAAGTACGGTACTATAGAGAAATATTTCCTGAATTACAAATCGATAGTAAAAATTCACAAGATGAATTCCACATACAGCCGTTATAACCCGGCTTATTCAGGCGGAGGAGATAATGCTCTTATTGACGGGTTTAAAGGATCGGATAATTTTGCCGACGGCAGGTGGCAGGGATTTCAGGGGCAGGATTTGAATGTGACGCTTGATTTCGGTTCTAAAATCCAGATAAATAAATTCTGTATAAGCTGCCTTCAGGATAGCTATTCCTGGATTTTAATGCCCTCAAAAGTTCAGTTGTTCGGTTCGGATGATGATAATAATTATCTCCTTATTAAGGAAATACCGAATACAACCGATCCGATGAAGGATGGGGTAATAATCAGCGATTTTAAAACCTCGTTGAAAAACGCGTCTTTCCGTTATATAAAAATAATCTGCGTTTATCCGGGTAATTTACCTGAAAAACATCATGCGGCAGGGAACCCGTCTTTTATTTTCGCCGATGAAATTATTGTTGAGTAACAGTATTTTGAAAGATTAGCGGCGCATTCGTTTAAAATGAATTATTAGGAAAGTAATTCCATTGTATTGAATGCGCAGGTGAAAAATTACATATTGCCGGCTTGAAGGCGTCCGTATTTCGTGTGTTTATTGCGGAAATCAGGGGAAAAATAATTAAAATCCGGCGTAACATTATTTCATTTTCAGGCTCTATTTAAAAAGTGAAAAAACAGGTTTATTGCTAATGTTGATTGACGAAAAAACTGTAACTGAAATCTTTGAAGATTACTCAGGCGATATTTTTAAATATTCCCTCAGCCTTTTAAAGAATAATGAAGATGCAAAGGATGCCGTTCAGGAGGTTTTCGTTCAGTTTATTAAAAATAAACATTCGTTCAGAGGGGAGTGCTCAATAAAAACATGGCTTCTTGTAATTACGCGCAACTATTGTTATAAACGGCTGGGCGGAAAAGAGAGAAACTCCTTGTCTATTGATGATAATTGCTGCAAAACATACGATCCGAATTTAGATATGCGCATATCATTGAAAGATGCGCTTGAAAAAATGGGTAAAGAGGAATTTGAACTTATTTACCTTCGGGAATATGCGGGACATTCATATCAGGAAATTGCCCATATCCTGAATATTTCAATTGATAATGTAAAAGTGAGACTGTTCCGGGTGAGGGAACAGTTAAGAAAAATATTAAGATGAAAGGTGAAATATGGAGCATTACAAATTTGAGATAAGCCAATTCTGCGACGGTGAACTGGAAGAAAAAGAAACGTCGCAATTATTCGGCCACCTTGCAGGCTGCCCCGAATGCAGAAAAGTATTTAACGAATATTTATTTATAAAAGAAAAAGCAAAAGATTTCTGCGCGGGAAAAATATCGGATTCGATTAAAAATACAATTCCCGGAAAGGATGTTCCGGCAGACGGGCGGCATAACTTAAAAGAGGGGAAAAGAAAAGGATTGTTTTATAAGACGGGATTCTATATATCAGCCGCGGCTGCCATCATTTTATTGTTTATCAATCTTAATACGAAAAAGGAAACTGTTTTTATGACAAAGAATGAGATAAAAAAAGACACTGTATTTATTCCCAAAGAAAAAAAGATTATTAAATATGTTAAGGTTAACCAATCCCCGGAAATGAATAACAGGAAATACCTTGAATATGTAAATACAATTCCGGCTGCTTCAACAAAAAATTATTATAATTGAAGTATGGAGAAAGAATGAAACAAATAATTTATATAATGCTATTTCTTTTTGCCGGACAAAATATTTCTGCACAAAACAATGAGGATAATAAAAATGACGATATCCTGGATATGACTTATCATTCAGGTAATATATGGATTAATGAAAGCTTTTATAAAAACGCGGTTGCTGGAATAAAGAAAGCCAATTTTACACTTGAATATATATGCGTTGATAGGATTGAGGATGAAATAAAGCGCCGAAAACTCGAATTTCCAATGGTAGCGTACAGAAAAATAAAAACTAACGACAGCATTTACACTCTGCCATCCTCTTTATATTATACTTCTTTCGAACTTCCCGTTGAAAATTATAATCCGGATTCGGTTAAAAGTTTTGAAACTTCCTTTCTGAGGAACAAGAAGCATATGGTGCAGGTCTGTTTAATCCCTAGGTCAAATAACAGTTATACTGTCATTATTAAACATTATGTTGACGGATTCAACTATATATTCGGTCAGGTTCATACATATTTTACCTTTACTAATGGGAAAAAATTTAAATTGCTTTTAAGCAGGGATAAACTCAATTTGTCTGATGAAAACGATCTTATCCGGTTTTACAAGAACAATGTCTGGAGATTTGTGGATGAGTACATTCTACTAAGCCTTGAGGAATAGCTGTAAATAATAAAATATAAAAACAAAAATATGGGGTAAAAAATGGGAAAAAGAGTTATTACCGGATTAAGAAAAATACTTGTTGCCGCTGCGGCAATTATCATAATGCCGGCGCTGCCGATCTTTGCTCAGGAGGCCAATATCGATTCTTTATTTAAAGCAATTATTGACCATAATGCTAAAGGTATGGAATTAGTTAAAAAAGGGGATAAAAAAGAAGGCATTAAGGAGTTCACTCTGGCAGTTAATGCGCAGAATGATTACGATTATTACCTCGGGAAAAGAGACAGTACCATAAAAATATTTGAAGACCTGTCAGCTAAGAACCCTAACAGCCCTGTTTATTATTACATAATGGGAAGTATGGTAAACGTAATGAAGCGGGACTCGGCAGGGCAGGCTGAATGTATTAAATATCTGCGGAAGTCAGTTGAAGTCGAACCTGAGTTCGGCGAAGGTTATTCATACCTTGCTTTAATGGCCTCTTCGGCAAATAATTTTGAAGAAGCATTGAAATATAATTATAAAGCAGTAGAATGCGATTCAGGAAAACTGAAGAATTATTATAGAATAAGCTCTATTCTAGAAAAATTAAAAAAATACGAAGATGCAGATAATTGGCTGGAAAAAATATTACAAAAGGATTCTTCAAGCTATTATAGTGTTTTAACCCTTCAAAAGAGAGCGGAGAAAAAGAGCTCATTCAAAGAGAAATATGATTTATATTTTAAAGCTTTAAGATTAGCAAAAGAGGAGGATAAAGAATCCGCTATTCATTCAATTATGTATTTCCTTAGCTCGAATGCTCCTGATTCGGCAATTGCATTCTGCCGGAGGATAATAAAAAGTAATTATGGTAAAGAAAGGGGAATGCGGGTAAGAGCTTTAGAGATGATATTTACAAATATGAAAAATGTAGATAAAAAGTCGATTCCTTCTTTTGCAGAAGAAAATTATAAAACAGATGACCCCAGGCTTCTAACTGAAATAGCGCGATATTATGCCGATAGTTTGAAGAATGATGACCTTTCCCTTAAATATTACCTAAAGGCATACGAAATAACATCTCCTGAAACTGTTGAAAATACGATTGCATCCGGAGGAGGAAGCAATAAAAAGGAATTTCTTACTAAAAGCGCCAACCAATTTAAAAAGGGGTCAATTGCTGTTTCTATCGGGAAGGAATATTATGATCTAAAAGATTATGTGAATGCCGAAAAATATTTAAGAGAATCCATTGAAGAAAATGAAAAGAGTAAAAGCAATTATCCGCACCAGTATCTCGGATATACCCTTATCGAACTCGGTCGGAAAGAGGAAGCGGTCAAATGGCTTTCAAAAGCTCTGGCTATGAAAAGCATTCCTGAATGTGAAGTTAAATTTAAAAAGCTGGTTGTAGAGCTGAATCTTTCCAAAACGGCGGAACAGCTCGTAAGAGAGGAAAGAATGAAAAATGCAAAACCGGCAAAGGATTTTACCCTTGCAGACTTAAACGGCAATAAGGTTCAGCTTTCGCAGCTGAAAGGAAAGGTTGTAATGATTGATTTTTGGGGAACATGGTGCGGGCCTTGCGTTGGCGAACTGCCTCATCTTGTCAAATTATATGAAAAATATAAAAACAACCCGAATGTGATCTTTTACGGCATTGATATTGATGAACAACCCCCTGTAATTAAGAAATTTATGGAGGAGAAAGGTTATTCTTTTAATGTCCTAATAGGCAGCGGAAGTAATGTCCAGAAAGATTATAATGTAACGGCGGTTCCTACAAAGTTTCTTATCGATAAACAGGGTAAAATCCAGTTCAGCCATCAGGGCTATAGCCCGAAATCGGATGTAGTAGAGGAATTGAGCAAAGAAATTGATGAACTACTAAATTTGGAAAATTAAAATATAATTCCGGGCGGATAGTTTATCCGCCCGGATAAATAAAATAATTCTAAATCACAGATATGAGAATATTATGGGGATTAGAACAAGTTTATTATGTAATGAGGAGCAAAAGTGGCAGCTAAATATTTAATGCGAAAATATTTATCGATCATAGTAGGGTTTATTTTGATTGTGCCGGCCCTCTTTTATGCGCAGGATGTAAATACCGATTCTCTTTTTAATAAAGCCTCTTTTCATCATGAAAAAGGAATTGAACTGATTGCAGCGGGAAAGAGAATAGAGGGAATGAAAGAATTGAATCTTTCGGTTACTTATTTTTCCGAACATCTGAATGAATTGCAGCAAAAGAAAGATAGTTTAAGGGTAGTTTATACCGCAATGCTGGAAAATGCTCCTGAGAGCCCGGTGCTTTATTATTTACTTGGCAGGTGCGATTATCTTGATAATTTTTGGAAAAAACTGGATTCCACCGTTATGCTCAGAGCGAAGAAGAATTTCGAAAAGTCATTACAGCTCGCCCCGGACTGTATAGCCGGATATTTAGGCCTTGCAGAAATTTCCAATTATTTTAATAATAAAGAAGAAGAGATTAGCCTATATAGGAAAGTCCTTGAAATTGACCCGCTTAGATATCGTACTCGCTGGAGGTTAAGCCTTCTTCTTGATGTAAAAGGGAAAAAACAGGAAGCGAAGGAATTAAGGGATAAAATAATAGCAGCCGATTCTTCTTCGACGTTCAGCATAAGATGCATGATAACTATGGCAGAGAAAGAAGAAAAGAAGGAAAAGAAAATAAAATTACTGGATTCAGCATTAAGGCTCGCTAAAAATAATGACGATAGGGATATTGTGATTCAATCTATATGCCTGCTCTGCTTTAAAGATGCGGCCGACTATTCCGAATCAGTTTCCCTGAAAGTATTGAATGACCCTCTGTTAAAACAGCAAAGAAGCATCAGAATGAGGGCATTGGATAATCTCTGCTCTATTTATATCTACTATAAGAAAAATATGATTCCCGGGTTCGAAAAAATTGCGCTGAACGATGATAACCCTAAAGTATTGATGGAACTGGGAAGATATTACGCTGACAGCTTAAAGGAAAATGAAAAAGCCTTGAAAGTTTATCTTAATGCGTACAGGATAATTACTCCGGAAACGGTTATTAATACCTTTTGTTATGGAAGTGGTAAAGGGTTTTACGAAAAAAGTAAAAAAGAAGCCCGGGATCTGAAAGAAGGTACGGTTGCATTTATTATAGGAAGAATTTATTATGAACAGAAGAAACATTCTGAAGCAGAAAAATATCTGCTGGAGTCAGTTATACAGCATGAGAACAGAAGAAGCAATGCACCCCACTTTCTTTTGGCAAAACTTAAACTTGAAACAAATAAAAAAAATGAAGCTATACGCTGGTTTGCAAGGGGATTGGCTTTGGAAAACGATGAGGAGGAAATGAAAAAATTGAATGTACTGCTTGCAGAACTTAAAATACCGAAAAAGGGAGGGGAACTTATAAAAGAAGAAAGGGTTAAACTTGTTAATGAAGCGGCAAATTATTAACTGCTAACCTTCTAATTTATTGAAGACGGACTCCTTGTCTGCTCTCTTAAAAAACCGGCCAGTTTAAGCAATTGACCGATTTTAATTATTTCCAGCAAAAGCTTTCCTGTTTTAGATTACGTCGGAAGTATGTTGACTAATTGATAACCGTTTATCATATTGCTGATAATATTAATTGAATTTAGTCTGATATTAAAAATGGAGATAAAATGAAAAAGCGCTCTACAGGAATATTGGCAGTGATGATTTTCACTATTCTGTTTTCTATTGTTTTTAATATTACCGCATACGGGCAGAAGAAAGATGATAAAGACGCCCGTATGAAATGGTGGCGCGAAGCCCGGTTCGGACTTTTCATCCACTGGGGGCTTTATGCAATTCCTGCAGGGGAATGGAACGGTAAATATGATTACGGAGAATGGATAAGGACATCGGCGCAGATACCTCTTGAACAATATGATAAATTCCTATCTCAGTTTAATCCGGTTAAATTCAATGCCGGTGAGTGGGTTAAAATTGCCAAAGATGCAGGAATGAAGTACATTGTTATTACTTCAAAGCATCACGACGGTTTCTGCCTTTTCGATTCGAAATACACCGATTTTGATGTTATGTCCACTCCCTTCAAGAGGGACATAATGAAGGAGCTTTCCGATGCGGCGCACAAAGAAGGAATTAAAATATGCTGGTATCATTCAATTATGGACTGGCATCAACCGGATTATCTTCCGAGAAGAGAATGGGAGAAAGACCGTTCAACTGCAGGGGCGGATTTTAAAAAATATGTAGAACATCTTAAAAACCAGCTTACTGAACTCGTAACGAAGTACGGCGATATAGGAATTTTATGGTTCGACGGGGAATGGGAAGCAACATGGAACCATAAATATGGTAAAGAAATATATGATTATCTTAGAAAACTACAGCCTGCAATTATTATCAATAACCGTATCGATGTAGCAAGAGCCGGTATGGAGGGAATGACTACAGATGATTCTGCTGCCGGTGATTATGGAACCCCGGAACAGACAATACCCGCAACCGGCTTGCCCGGAGTTGACTGGGAAACTTGTATGACTATGAATGAACATTGGGGATATAATAAGACAGATAAAAATTTCAAATCAGTTGAAGACCTTTTACGTAAACTTGCCGATATAGCCTCGAAAGGAGGAAATTTTCTTCTGAATGTGGGGCCGACAGCCGAAGGCGTCTTTCCTGAAGAAAGCATTGCCGCATTAAAAGCTATGGGTGAATGGATGAAAATAAACGGAGAATCGATTTATGCAACTAAAGCAAGTCCGTTCAAATCCCTTGAATGGGGAAGGTGCACTCAAAAGAATATTAAAGGAGGCGCCCGTCTATATCTTCATGTATTCGATTGGCCTAAAGACGGCAGACTTGTTGTTCCGGGAATATATAATGCTCTTTCTCAGGCATACCTTTTAAGCAATAATGCTAAATTATCTTGCGAAAGGAAAGAGGATGCTGTTATTATCTCTCTTCCGGCTGAAGCTCCCGATAAAATAAACAGCGTCGTTGTGCTTGATGTAAAGGGCAAAACAGATATTTCAAATCCGCCTGTAATAGATACTGCATATAATCAGTTTATTAAAACGATGAAAATAAAGATTACATCGGATAGGCCGAATATTGAAATACGTTATACGACTGACGGGAACGAACCTGATGCAAAATCGCCTGTGGTTAACAAACAGATACTCTTAAACAAGACCTGTACAGTTAAAGCCCGTTGTTTCAGGAATGGAAAACCTGTAAGCGCATCGGCGTCAGCCTATTTCAGAAGAACAGATGCTGAACAGGCAATGAAGACAGAAAAGGCGTCAAACGGCCTCCGGTACGCTTATTATGAAGGGGATTGGGATAAAATTCCTGAACTCGGCAAACTTACTCCTGTTAAAACCGGCGTTATTGAAAAAATCGATTTATCGGTAAAGAAACAACCCGAATATTTTGCGGTTGAATTTAACGGCTATATTGAAATTTCAAAAGAGGATGTTTATAAGTTTTATATAAATTCAGATGACGGCAGCAATTTATTTATTAATGATAAACTTTTAATAGATAATGACGGGCTGCATGGATCGCTGGAAAAAAGCGGCATTATTGCTCTTGCAAAAGGATATCATAAAATAAAAATCCAGTATCTTCAGAAAACAGGGGGGCATGAAGTGAGTGTTTCCTTTGAATCCCCCGGCGCAAAGAAACGACCGGTTCCTTCATCAAGTTTGTTTAATTAGACAGCTGAATCGTCCTGCAATAAGTTTAGGGATGAACACCCCTGAGACGGAGTACGCAAAACGAATAACCTCAGTCGGGCTACGCCCTCCTGAGGTTATTTTAACTAATTACTTTAATAATTAAAACTGTATACTTTTTTTAGGACGATACAGAATTATTTCTCGAAAGGCACAATTCTGTAAGAATATCTGTATGATTTATAAGGCAGCATATATTTAGCGAGAGGGAGTTGTCCCCAGCTATCGACGCCGCCTATTCCCTGCTGATATCCGTCAATATCAAGGTGTACATACTTATCATATTCCAGTTCTCCTGAATGTGCCTGCTTTTTCTCCATTCCGGTAGTGAGCTGTTCAGGCGCATAGGGGAGGGCGTTTACCTGAATAAGGGAATCCACATAAAGAATTGCAAATCCGCTTCCGTCTTTTCTTGTAATCTTTGCCCAGCGGACATCTGTTTTGTTTCCGCTTTCCTGAGGGCGGATATATTGATGATACTGTTCTTTTATACTTCCCGAATATGTTCCGAGGAATGCAGCGGTCTTTCTATCCCAGTAGGATTCCTGAGGCCCGCGGCCATACCATTCGATATTTTCAAAATCGGCTGGCAGAGTAAAATGATTGCCGAATTTATAGAAATCCGAATGCTGTCCCTGAATTGCTTTAAGAGAATTATCGAAAAGTATGCTCCCGTTTCCGTCAATTTCAAGTGTTTGGGTCAGAATAGCGTCATTATTCAGAATATTTTTTTCAATGGTAATTTTATAATTTCCATTGTTGAGTTTATTGGTTTCAAACCTTGCTACCGCGTCTGTTTTGCCTGCATTCATCCATTCCGAATATCTTTTCTGTGTCTCTGCTCCCATATCGTTATCAGTGGGAGGACGCCAGAAATTAATTTGTGCTCCTTTAATTGAAAGGTTATTTCCTTTGAAGGAATATTCTTTTATTAGGCCGGTTTGTTTATCAATTGTTAGCTTGAAACTGTTATTAGATAAAGTGACGTAAGTGTGTTTATCATCAATGGTTATCTCTGCTGTCGATTGTTTATATTCATTTTTAAACTCATTTATAAGTGCAATCTGCTCCTGAGCTATTATATAATCCTTAGGAATCAACGGCTCTTCATTTCTTAAATGTACATAAACCGTAAGCGCATAATCACAGCCCGGTTTGGGAGCATAGCTGAGGTCAAGTTTAACTGTTCTTTTCTTTCTGGGCTCAATATTTATTTCATTTTCCTTACCGGATTTAATCTCTTTTCCGTTTTCGGAAAGCTTCCAAGTCAGATAGTAATTTGAAATATCCCTGAAATAGTATCCGTTCTCGAGTTCAATTATCCCGCTCTTAATATCTTTCAGTCTAATCTTCACATTCTGGTAAACTTTTTTCACCTCAAGCATATGCGGATGAATTTCCCTGTTTGGGCCTACCAGGCCGTTGCACATAAAATTATTATCGCTTGGAGTCCATTCGGGGCCGTAATCACCTCCGTAGGTGTAAATTTTCTTGCCGTTACGTACTTCATAGAAACCTTGATCTACATAATCCCAAATGCTTCCCCCCTGAATATTGTCTTCGTCGCTTTTCTCAATTACATCCCAGTATTCCTGGAAGTTACCTCCTGAGTTCCCCATCATATGGGCATATTCGCACATAATATATGGACGGGTTTTATCAATCTGCGATTCTCTGGCAATGTCTTCAGGAGTAGGGTACATAACAGAAAGAATGTCTGAGTTCCATTCCCATCCGCTTGAAGCGCCTTCATAATGAATCGGGCGCGAAGGATCAAGCTGTTTTAATCCCTGATAAACATTGTAGAAATTATATCCGTTTCCCGCTTCATTCCCCATCGACCATATAATTATAGATGGATGGTTCCTGTCTCTGAAAAGCATTCTTGAATTTCTTTCCCAATGAGGTTTCAGCCATTTATAATCATTAGCTATTGTGCGGCTTAAATTATATCCGAGTCCGTGCGATTCGATATTGGCTTCATCAATTACATAAATACCGTACTTATCGCAAAGTTCATACATATATGGATCGTTGGGGTAATGGGAAGTCCGCAGAGTATTGATATTATTCTGTTTGAAAATCTTAATATCTTCAAGCATCCTTTCTTTGCTTACAACCTGTCCGGTATATGCATCGTGTTCATGCCTGTTTGTGCCTTTAATCAATACAGGTTTACCGTTAACGAGAAGCTGTCCGTTTTTAATTTCTACTTTTCTAAAACCTATTTTATTCGGAATAACCTGAATAACATTTCCCTTATCATCGAGGAGAGTTATAAGCATAGTGTACAAGCTGGGAATTTCGGCAGACCATTGTTTGGCATCCTTTATAACTGCGCTGAAAGGGAGAACTTTCTTTTCAACTTCATTATTCCACTCCGTTCTTCCATTTTTTCCGCGCCATGAATAATAAAAAACCGGAAGTTTTGAATCGTGATACTTTGAAATAACTTCATTTATATTTCTTTTTGCTTTAAAAACCGATTTTTCTTTTGCATCAAGCAGTTCAACTTCAACTGTGTAATTTTTCGTTTTTTCAGGAATGAAATTATTAAGTTCAACATCAAGGCTGAATAGACCGTTTTTAAAATTTTCATCAAGAGTAGCCGTAGATTTGAAATCCCAAATATTTATTTGAGGGCGCGCAAAAAGGTAAACATCTCTTGTAATGCCCGAAACGCGCCACATATCCTGGCATTCAAGATAACTGCCGTCGCTGTAGCGGTAACCTTCCATTGCAATCAGGTTTTCTCCCGGTTTTACAAAGTTTGTTATATCAAATTCCGCTTCAAGCTTTCCATCCTCGCTGTAACCGACGAAATTTTCATTGACCCATATATAAAAAGCCGATTTGAAAGCGCCTACATGAATATAAATTTTCTTCCCGTCCCAATCAGCAGGGATATTTATTCTTTTGCGGTAAGAACCCACTGGATTGTAATTATCAGGCACATCGGGAGGATTGGGCTGGCGGGTGAAATCGTATGAAACATTTGTGTAAATAGGAGTGCCGAAGCCGTTAAATTCCCAGTTGGCGGGGACTTTAAGGGTATTCCATTTGCTGTCGTCATAATTTTTCTTATAAAAATCCGCAGGGCGTTTGGATGGAAGGTCAACCCAGTTGAATTTCCAGTCTCCGTTTAGAGAAATGAACCATTCTGATTTTGAATATTCCCCTTTGAGGGCAAGGTCTTTATTATCATAAGCAAACGCCGTAGCTCTCATCGGAAGCCTGTTAATCTGGTTGGTATCAGGGTTTTCCCAATGGCTGTTATACTTTGCCGGTTGAATGTAATTGAAATTTGTCTGTGCCGATATAAATCCCGCCGCCAAAAGTATCAACAGTAAAATCCTTTTTTTCATCTTCACTCCTGAAAAAATGATGGTAAAAATATGTTATACAAATATAAATATAATTTTCTGTCTGCTTAGTAAAAATAAAGCCGCATAAAGCGGCTTTATTTAAAATATATTTAATCAATAAACCTGCTTTTTTGTTTCATGGTTTTTTCAATATCCGCAACTTCCTTCGGGCAATCCGCAGTTATTATTTTATGTCCCTCTTTTGTAATAAGAATATCGTCTTCAATTCTTACGCCAATATTGTTGTATTTTTTTGCAGCAGGCCTTACTTTATCTGCAAATTCCTTTAATTCTTTTTCAGTCACATTAGGGTATCTGAATTTATTCAAGTTATCCAGGAAAGATTCGCCTACATAAATGCCCGGTTCGCAGGTGAATATCATGTTCTCTTTATATCTGCCGTCTTTATAGAAAGAAATCTGAGTGGCATCGTGCACATCAAGTCCGATTGAATGAGAACACCCGTGCAGGTACCATATTTTGTGCTGCCAGGTTGTATTCGGGTCGGTAATTAAACCGAGTTTATATAATTCTTCTTTTGCCGTATTTGCCGCTTTTTCTTCAATATCTCTCCACGGGGCGTCCGGTTTCATCAGGTTTATTGCTTCTTTCTGTGCTTTTAATACGGCAAGATATATATCCTTTTGCTCTTTTGTGAATTTTCCGTTTACCGGAATAGTCCTTGTTATATCGGCGGAATAACCATTGTAAGCCGCGCCTATATCCATAACACATACATCCCCGTTTTCCATCGCTTTATTATTATCGAAATAGTGGGGGGATAGCGAGTTCTTACCCGAACCTACAATACTCTGGAAACCGAAGCCGCTTGCCCAGTTTGTTTTATAAACATAATCGATTATTGCTTCGAGAACTTTTTCATTTAGCTTCGGCTTGGCGGCTTTCATAGCTTCAATCTGTGCAAGAGAAGTAATCTTAGCAGCTTTCAGCAGGTAATCAATTTCTTCGGGGGTTTTAATTATTCTTAATTCCGCAATTAAATCTTCGCCATCGCTTATTTTTTTATTGTTATTATCCTTTAAATAGCCTGATATTTGTCTCCACATTTCCTGATCTGTTTTTTCGCAATAGACTTTATTCTCATTTGTAACATATCTCTTAACAACCTTTTCAAAATCGTCAAGGTAGTAAGCCGTATCGGCGCCGAAGTTTGCAATAGTCTCTTTTAGGATATCCCGCTCCTGCTGAGCCAGGGCTCTGCCAGGGAACATTCTCATTTTTTTTACGAACAAAACATATTTATTTGAAGCTTTAGGAGCTAATAGGCAGATGAGGTCATTAGCATTGCAGCCTGTAAAATACCAGAAATTGTCTAGTTGCCTTTTGGGGGAGTCGCTGTTTCTTTCGGGGGTGGTTTTCTGTCCCGCAATAATTAAAACTCCTTCCTGCATTTTTTTATAAAGTTCAGCTCTTCTTCCAGCAAAAAATTCTTTCTGCGGCTGCTGCGCATAAAGCAGCGTTGTAGTAATGACAATTAGAAATAGTAAATATGCTTTTCTCATATCTCCCTCATATTTTTAGTTCCCTGCGTTTAAATAGCAAGGCTCATTATTATAATTGCATTCTCGATTAGGCAAAACTCATAAATAAGAAAGAAAAATCAAAAATATATTTTTAGAAAAGAAGGCCTGCGGTAATTCAATTAGGAATAACTCGAATAATTAAAATATAAAATTCCTCTTTTACCCTAAGTAAAATACCGCGTAAGTTATAGAGCCTGAAAGAGCCGGAAACGTCAAATTAAAGAACAAAATATCTGGTTTTAATCGAAGGAAATTTAAAAATTATTAGTAGGTTTAAAGTGCCGTTTATAATTTTACCGGCGTAAATTCAAATAAGAAAACAGGCAGAAAAAATAATGAGTAAAAAAATATTTGATTATTGGAAACAGGCGGCTGTTATACTGATAAGCTGTTTTCTGTTAAGATTCTTATTTTTCGAAATCCATCCGCAGAACAACATTAAATCGGAAATTACAGCAAATGATATAAGGGCAAAGACAATTGAAATTGCCAACTATCTTAAGTATAATGTTTCCAAATATCAGATGCTCATAAATCTACGCAGCAATTCCAATCTTATTGCTGAGTACCAGAAAAAATATGGCGTAAAAGAGGGCAATATAAGGCTGTCTAAAGAGGAAAAACCCTATTACTGGGAAATAAACTGGCTTAATAAAAACAGTTTATCGTTTAGCAGTGATATGGATGATTTGAAAGACCTGAACGATCTTATTGGTAAATTGAATCTGACATTTGATCTAAACGGAAATTTAACAGGGCTTAAGTTTGTCTTTCCCGATACTTCTAGGGTAAGGCATGTACCTGATAGTACTGCAGAAAGCATTGTTAAAGACTTTGGGTCGAAATATTTGAAATATGCGGAAGCCGATTCATTCAAACTGACAAGCAAACGCCCTGATTTCAGAAGGGAACAGGCGCAGGGAGCGCCCGATACTGTAAAAAACCGTCCTCCTAAAAGAACCCCCGGGGAAGGAAGAGTCGATTATACATTTACAGCGAGGTATAATGACGCCCTGTCCGGTTCTGTCAAAAGAGTGGAAGTATCGGTTACCGGGGAAAAAGTTTCGCTTGTGAAACTGCTGGATTTTAAGAATGAATATCGCGCTATAAACAAAAAGGGAGATATTCATAATATCATAAATGTCTTAATTATTACTGCAGTAATTATCCTTATAATTATACTTTTATTTAAGCGGTTCCGGGCTTTTGAGGTGGGCTTCAAACACGGGATTAAGATTGCTGTTTTTTCAGGTCTGTTTATTCTGGGGGAACTAATAATATCGCAGACGGGGCAATTTTCTTTCCCGATCTTAATAGCAATGATATTAGGTCCCCTCTTTTTCGGAATCGGCGTGCTGATTGTCTGGAGCATTGCAGAAAGCCTTGGAAGGGAGAAATGGAAAGAGAAATTCATTTCTACCGATCTGCTTCTTAAAGGATATTGGGGAAATTCCAGAATCGGAAGCTCAATTCTTAATGGTTTTACTTTAGGCTTTGTTCTAAATGTTATTCTGTTTGGTTCTTATTTTATTTTATCTAAAACTTTTTCAGTTAATTTTACCTCATTGTCAAATGAATACATCACAGATTCAATTGGCGGGCTCAATCTATTTTTCAATTCGGTCACTTCTACAGTCCTGATGTTCTTTACTTTTGTGCTTTTTGCGGTCTCATATTTCAAAGGAAAAATAAAAGATATTTATCTTATCGTACTTGGCGGTTTGATATTCGGATTAATTTACACCGGGTTTATCCAGCCGGAGTATTTCGATATTCTGATTCAATGGATCATTGGAATAATTTTAATAAGTTTCTTTCTCAGAAAAGATATTTTATCGGCATTCATCGGATTTGCGTCTTTTCGTTTCATTATTTACTGTCAGCCTATATTGTTCCTTAGCTCTCCTATTTATTCCCAATCTATTGTAATCATTTGCATTCCCGCAGTATTGTTATTGCTATGGATAATTTATTCACTGCTGTCGAAAGATAAAGCGCTCGACTTTGATTCTTTAACGCCCGCTTATGTTGCAAGAATTACGGAAAGAGAAAGGCTTAAAAGAGAGCTTGAAATTGCCGAAGAAGTGCAGATATCATTTTTGCCTGAAAAGAACCCCGATATAAAAGGGCTTGAGATAGCAGCGCGCTGTATTCCTGCAAGTGAGGTTGGGGGGGATTATTATGATTACATTGAATTTGACAATGACAACCTTGGAATAATTATCGGCGATGTTTCAGGCAAAGGAATACAAGCGTCATTTTATATGACTCTTGTAAAAGGTTTTGTAAAAGCTGTTGCAAAACAGACAAGTTCGCCTTCTGAAATGCTTAACCAGCTTAATAATCTTTTCTGTGAAAATGTTGAGAAAGGAAATTTCATAACAATGATTTTGGCAAGAATTTCAACAAAAGAAAAAAAGATCGTTTTTTCAAGGGCAGGGCATAATCCTATAATAATAAGGAAAATCAAAGAAGGGAAAACGCATTTTTATCAGCCGAACGGATTTGCGCTCGGCATGGAAGGGGATGCGAAGTTCAAACAGTATATCGAAGAAGAAAGCGCCTCTCTTGAAGCTGAAGATTTGATAGTCTTTTATACCGATGGAATTACAGAAGCGATGAATAAGCAGAGAGAAGAATTTGGAACCGAACGCTTAAAAAAGATTATTGATAATACAGACAGTGAAAATCCGGGGGAAATAATAAATAGAATTTTACTTGATGTGAAATCTTTTATTGGAAAAGCCCCGCAGCATGATGATATGACGCTTGTCGTTGTCAGAGTAAAACAGTAAAAAATATTACTTTTTAAAAAATCCTGTTGTTTGATACATTATGTCTTTAAGCTTAACAAGCCATTGCTGCGCCCATACAAATTCGCTTGCTAGAATTGTCAATCCTAACGGGATTACTATTATCGAAGGGCCGGGGAGGAAAATCATTACAATCCCAATTGCAAGTACAATAAAACCGACCGCTGCAATAGCTATTTTTTTAATCTGCTTTAATGTCTTCATTTAACCGTATGTTTCAGCTGATTAAATTTAAATTATTTTTCCAATCAATGAAATATTTGTCAAAAAAAAAATATTAAAAATGGATGTAACTTCTTATGAATATTTTAGAACTAAAAATATAAAGGAGCGTATAAATGAAAATGCTTAAATCTATTTTTCTTCTTTTTCTCTTTCTCCCGGTTCTGACTCTGCCGCAAAACGTTATTAAGGTGGGCTATCTTGTAGATGAAAAACCTGCATCTCTTACCGTTGAAGAAAAATGCGCATTTGAATGGCTCAAAAAGAATTTTCCAGGGGCTGAAATTGTGGAATTTGATAAAATTGAAAATGCCCCCCAGCTAAATAAATTCGATCTCCTTTGGTGGCATTATGATAAGAATACTCAACTGCCTGCGGTTGTAAAAAACAAGAATACCGTTTCCAGATTACTTAAGTATATTGAAAGCGGCAAGCCCCTGCTTCTTACTCTGCTTGCGGCCCAATACGCAATTGATCTCGGAATTGAAACCACTCCGCCCAATGTAATAGTTAAAGGGGAATGGGAAATTAAGGATACATATAAAGAAATTAAGGGGTTTCACAGCTTTGCGGGGCATCCGGTATTCTCAGGTTTATCCGACGGAGCATACACCTGGAATACAAAAGCTAAATTTAATTATGCCGCCGCTTATTATGCTGATCTGCTTCCTTCTAAAGGAAAAGTCGCCGCAATTGGGTGGGATTATATTAAATTTAAAAAAGAACAAAGGCATATCATTGAATATTCAGCCGGTAAAGGGAAATGCCTCTCGATCGGTTCATATATTTATTTCTCTGATGACAAAAATGTTTATAGGAAGCATCTGGAAAAATTAATTTCAAACTCATTCGATTACCTGATGGACAGGAAAAGAAATGAACGGAAATCATACTGGCAGTTCGATAAACTTGGGTTTGAATTAAGCGGGGCTAAAACTGCAAATAAAACTACTATTAAGAAAGGCATTGTTAATACTGCGCAAAACAGCGGGCTTGAAATTAAAAGAGATACCGCCGGAAGAAGCAGCTATATAGGCGTATCGGGATTAAGAACTTTGATGATGGGGAAGGAAACCGGCGGGCTTGATGAAGTCTGGGTGCATCCTTTGAGAGCTTTTATGAATTATTCTGTTTCCGCAGC
>Ga0153915_10002294_pt1 | contig 17505 bp, 14 predicted proteins | sample Opewatmetagenome_2_FD_107003 | JGI IMG/M metagenome (GOLD analysis project Ga0153915, IMG submission 107003) | Freshwater wetland microbial communities from Ohio, USA - Open water 3 Core 3 Depth 3 metaG | ecosystem: Environmental > Aquatic > Freshwater > Wetlands | place: USA: Ohio, Lake Erie...
ACGCTGTACGTCGTCGCGACTCCGATTGGCAATCGCGCGGACCTGAGCCCGCGCGCGCGCGACGTGCTGGCGGCTGCAGCGTGCATTGCGGCGGAGGACACGCGCCATAGCGCGGCGCTGCTGCGCGAGCTCGGTGTCTCAACCCCGCTCGTATCTCTACATGAACACAACGAAGCCCTGCGCACGGCGGAGCTGATCGCGCGGCTCGGCGCAGGCGACGACGTTGCCCTCATCAGCGACGCCGGCACGCCGCTCATCAGCGATCCGGGCTTTCGCCTGGTGAAGGCGGCGCATGCCGCGGGCGTGCAGGTGTGCGCCGTTCCTGGACCCGCGGCTGTCGTCGCTGCGCTCAGCATTGCAGGCATTGCAACGGATCGATTCATTTTCGAGGGCTTCCTGCCCGAGCGCGCGGCGCCGCGCCGTGAGCGACTTGCAGCGCTTGCGGCCGAAACGCGAACGCTGGTGTTTTACGAAGCGCCGCATCGCCTCGTCGCGACGCTCGCCGACATGGTCAGCGTATTCGGCGACGAGCGACAGGGCGCAATCGCGCGCGAAATGACCAAAATGCACGAGACCCTCTATCGCGCGACGCTCGGTAAGCTTGCGGCGCAATCCGCGACGGACCCGGACATGACACGCGGTGAAATCGTGATTGTCGTCGCGGGCGCCGCATCCAAGCTTGAGTCGGAGCAGGGTGAGCAGCTCCTGCGTGTGCTTCTCGCCGAGTTGCCGCTCAAGCAAGCGGTCGACCTCGCCGTGAAAGCCACCGGCGCGCAGCGCAATGCTCTCTACCAGAAAGCTCTGGCGATCAAGGCCGAGAAGAACGACTGACTGGGGTCGCCCAAAACACCGTGGCGAGCCGGGATTGGCTGGGGAGGTCCTTTCGCGACCGTAAAAAACAGGACGTTTTTTCCGGAGCCCCCAGGGATGGGTTCACGGCGTTCGCGAAAGGACCTCCCCAGCCAATCCCCGCGAACACTGTGAATGAAGTTGCGATGATGCTTGTTCCCCCGGCCTTGGTCCCCTACATTGGATCCCGGAGTCAGCCAGGCAATCGCTGTAGTCCGAAAGGATTGCAGAGGAAAGTCCGGGCTCCACGAGCCAAGGTGCCAGGTAACGCCTGGGGGGCGCGAGCCCACGGAAAGTGCAACAGAAAAGACACCGCCCAAGCGCTCTTCACGAGCGACGGCAAGGGTGAAATGGTGCGGTAAGAGCGCACCGCGCCGGTGGCAACACTCGGCGGCAAGGCAAACCCCACCTGGAGCAAGACCAAATAGGAGAGTCATGGGCCCGCAAGGGCCCGAAATGCGGCTCGCATCGACTCTCGGGTAGGTCGCTTGAAGTGCACGGCGACGTGCATTCCAGAGGAATGATTGCCCACGACAGAACCCGGCTTACCGGCTGACTCCACTTTCCCCGCGGCCCAACCTCTTGGGCCTCAACCGACGAGCGATCTCAAGTCCAAACCGTAAGCTCCTGATTTACGGTCACCTCGATTTTTCGCCGAGACGCCTCGTTCACCCGCTAAGTCTCTGTCGCCACAGAAATATTTGAGTGAAATCCGTTGACGACCCGAATCACGCTCCCTATAGTGGCCGCAAGTGGGAGAAAGTGGGAGGAAATGGGAGTCTTTCCCCCCGAAAAAATGTTTCGCGGCGCAACAGAACTCACTCTGGACTCTAAGGGCCGGTTGGTGCTGCCAACGCGGTATCGGGAGCGCGTCGCCGAGCGTTGCGGCGGGAAATTGATCCTCACCATCCACCCCGGCGGCGAGTGCCTGCTGATCTACCCCCTGCCTGACTGGGAAGAGCTCGAACGAAAGCTCATGCGGCTGCCAAACCTGCGGCCTGACGCACAACGGGTGCAGCGGTTGCTCGTCGGCCATGCGGCGGATCTCGAGCTCGACGCCCACGGACGCATGTTGCTGCCGGCCAACTTGCGCCAGTTCGCAGGTCTTAGCCGCGACGCCGTGCTGATCGGACAAGGCTCGCATTTCGAATTGTGGGACGAGGCGCGCTGGACGGGCCGGCGCGACGAGTGGCTGAAGTCGAAGGCGTCGAGCACCGATCTGCCGCCGGAGCTCGAGTCGCTGACGCTTTGACGTGGACGAGCACGCGCCGGTTCTCCTCGATGAGTTGCTGGCGGCGCTCGAGGTGAAGGCGGAGGGCTGGTACTGCGATGCCACCTTCGGCCGGGGAGGGCACAGCGCCGCGGTGCTTGCGCGGCTCGACAGCGCCGGCAGGGTGATTGCGTTCGATCGCGACGGGCAGGCAGTCGCGGCCGGACGAAAGAGGTTTGCAGCGGATCCGCGCTTCGTCATTGCGCAGGCGGCATTCGCAAACCTCGAGGCCGCGCTCGACGAGCTCGGCATTTCGAGGCGGTTCGATGGCGTCATGTTCGATCTCGGCGTTTCCTCGCCGCAGCTCGACGACGCTGCCAGGGGTTTCAGTTTCATGCGCGACGGACCGCTCGACATGCGCATGGACCAGCGCCAGGGGCAGAGCGCCGCAGCGTGGCTCGCACGCGCGCCGCTTGAGGAGATCGAAGAAGTGATTGCGACTTTGGGGGAGGAGCGATTCGCGAAGCGCATTGCGCGCGCGATCGTGACGCGCCGAAGTGAGCGCCCGTTTGAGCGCACGGCCGATCTCGCTGCGGTCATCGCGGACAACGTCAAGACCCGCGAGCCCGGCAAGCATCCCGCGACGCGCAGCTTCCAGGCAATTCGCATGCACGTGAACGACGAGCTCGGACAGCTCGCAGCGGGCCTCGAGGCCGCGCGCCGCCGGCTCGCCGCCGGCGGGCGATTGTGCGTGATCAGCTTTCATTCTCTCGAGGATCGACTGGTCAAGCGGTTCATGCGACGGCACGCGAGTGTCGATCCGATGTATGCGGGACTGCCGGTGATTCCGGACGCCGTGCGGCCGACGCTCAGAATCGTCGGCAAGGCGATTCGCCCGGGTGAAGCCGAGATCGAACGTAACGCGCGCGCCCGCAGCGCGACGCTGCGCGTCGCCGAGAGGACGGGCGCATGACTTCGCGGCGCTTCGCAGCCATTTTGTTGCCGCTTTTGTGGCTTAGCGTCCTCGTATCGGCGGCCGGCGTGATCTACACGAAGCACCGCGCGCGCTCTCTCTTCGTCGAGCTGCAGACGCTCAACCGCGAGCGCGATCAGCTCGAGACCGAATGGGGCCAGTTACAGCTCGAGCAGAGCGCATGGTCGACCCACGGATTCGTCGAGCGGGTGGCGAACGCGAAGCTCGCGATGGACATCCCCGCGCCCGCCGACGTGAAGATCGTCAGGCAATGAAAGCAGCACCCGCACGCAAGCAGAGCCCCGACTGGCAATACCGCTGGCGTTCGCTCGCCGTGCTTGCGTTCCTCGTCGTCGGTGCCCTGGCGCTGGTTGCGCGGGCGGTCGAATTACAGGTCGTCGACCGGGATTTCCTGCAGAGCCAGGGCGAGGAACGCTATTCGCGCGTGGCGCGCATCAGCGCGCATCGCGGGACCATTACGGACCGATTTGGGGAACCGCTGGCCGTGAGCACGCCGGTCGATGCCGTGTGGGTGAACCCGCGGGAGTTGCGTCAGGCTGCGGATCAGATTCCGAAGCTTGCGCGTGCGCTCGGCAAGGACAAGCAGTGGCTTGCGCGGCGCGTGAGCTCCAGTCTCGATCGCGACTACCTCGTGGTGGCGCGGCCCGTGCATCCCGACCTTGGCGCCCGCATCAAGGCGCTTGGCATTCCGGGCGTGTATCTCGATCGCGAATACCGGCGCTACTACCCCGCCGGCGAGGTTGCGGGGCACGTGCTCGGGTTCACCGGTCTCGACGATCTCGGCCAGGAAGGGCTCGAGCTCGCCTACGATCACTGGCTGGGCGGTGAAGACGGCGCGAAGCGCGTCATTCAGGACAGCCTCGGTCATGTCGTCGAGGACGTCGAGAGCATCCGCCCCGCGCGCCCCGGGCAGGACCTGGTCACGAGCCTCGATCTGCGCATCCAGTATCTCGCGTACCGGGAGCTCAAGGCGGCGATCATCGCGAATCGCGCGCGCGCGGGCTCCGTGGTCGTACTCGACGTCGCAAGCGGCGAAGTGCTGGCGATGGTCAACCAGCCCGCCTACAACCCGAACGACCGCGAGCAGATCGAAGGAGGACGCTTTCGCAATCGAGCGGCGACCGACATCTTCGAGCCCGGCTCGAGCATCAAGCCGTTCATCGTCGCCGCCGCGCTCGCCTCCGGTCGCTACAGCGAGCGCAGCCTCGTCGATACTTCGCCGGGCTTCATCCGCGTCGGCATCAAGGTCATCGAGGACGAACACAACCTCGGCAGCATCCCCCTCGCCGAAATCCTGGAGAAGTCCTCCAATGTCGGCGTCGCCAAGGTCGCGCTCACGCTGGAGCCGGAAAAGATCTGGCATACGTTGTCCGATCTCGGTTTCGGCCAGGTCACCTCGAGCGATTTTCCCGGCGAATCCGCCGGACTCTTGAGCCACTACTCGCACTGGCGGCCGATCGGCATCGCCACCATGGCTTATGGCTATGGCCTCTCGGTCACACCGCTGCAGCTCGCGCACGCCTATGCGACGCTCGGCGCCGGCGGCATCGTGCGACCTGTTTCCTTCGTCCGTGTCGATGCGCCGATCGAAGGCCAGCGCGTTCTTGACGAGCATCTGACCCGCACGCTGGTTCACATGATGGAGTCCGTCGTCACGGCCGAGGGCACGGGACTGCGGGCCTCCGTGCGCTGGTATCGCGTCGCGGGCAAGACCGGGACCGCATGGAAGTCCAATGCCGGCGGCTATTCGACGGACAAGTACATGTCGGTGTTCGCGGGGCTCGTGCCGGCGTCGCGGCCGCGTCTCGCTTGCGTCGTCGTCATCGACGAACCCGGTGCGGGCAAGTTTTACGGCGGCGATGTCGCCGCGCCCGTGTTTTCGAGTGTCATGGCAGGCGCGCTGCGGCTCATGGCCATCGCTCCGGACGCGCGATTGCCCGCGGAGGCGCCGACGCTGGCGCAAGCCGGGGTGGCGCCGTGATGCCTGCGCACGCCGGCAAGTCGGGCCCGGAGCTCGCTCGGCTCGTGGAGGGAATCGTCACCGGGCCCATCGAGAGCCTGCGCGTCACCGATCTGACGCTCGACAGTCGCGAAGTCATCCCGGGCGCGCTGTTTCTCGCCTGCCGCGGACTGGCGCGCCACGGAGTCGAGTTCATCGACGCCGCCGTCGCTGCCGGAGCCGCTGCCGTGTTGTGGGAGCGCGCGCCGGACTTGCCCAGGCCGCGCGTGCCCTCCGGCGTAGTTGCCTATGAAGTGCCGGAGCTGTCGAGGCATGTGGGCACGATTGCGGATCGCTTCTTCGGCAGTCCTTCCGCGGCGCTCGTCGTCTCAGGCGTGACCGGAACGAACGGCAAGACAACGACGGCCTTTCTCCTCGCGCAGGCGCTCGAGGCCTGCGGCGAGCCGAGCGCATACGCTGGAACGCTCGGTTTCGGGCGGCCGCGGGCACTGCGCGCCACGACGCACACGACGCCGGACTGCGTGTCGATTCACCGCCAGCTCGCCGATGCGCGCGGCATGGCCCTCAGGAACGTCTCGATGGAGGTTTCCTCACACGCACTCGACCAGGATCGAGTCAACGGCGTGCGCTTTCGCACCGCCGTCTTCACGAATCTCACGCGCGACCATCTCGACTACCACGCCACCATGGATGCATACGGCGCCGCGAAGGCACTGCTGTTCGCCAAGCCCGGGCTCGAGGCTCGGGTGATCAACGTGACGGACCCGTTCGGCCGCAGACTCGCCGCGCGCAGCGCAGACTCAGGCACGCTCTTTGCCGTTGCCACCGAATCGACAGACGTCGCCGCGGATCGCTACGTCATTGCCCGGCACGTGCGCACGATGCCGCGCGGCCTCGATCTCGACGTCGAGACGCATCTCGGTGCGATCAATTTCCCCGCGCCCCTCGTGGGACGCTTCAACGCGGAAAATATTCTGCTGACGCTGGCGACGCTTCTAGCTCGAGGCATTGCGCTCGACAAGGCGGCGCGCGCGTTGGCCAATGTGTGTGCGCCCGCTGGCCGGATGGAGACTTTCCACCGGCAGGGCCGTGCGGTCGCCGTCGTGGACTACGCCCACTCGCCCGATGCGCTCGCGAAAGCGCTCGCGGCCCTGCGCGAACATTGCGCAGGGCGGCTGTGGTGCGTCTTCGGCTGCGGCGGCGACCGCGATCCTGGCAAACGGCCGCTGATGGCCGGCGTCGTCGAGCGTCTCGCCGACGTTGCGCTCGTCACCGACGACAATCCGCGCACCGAAAGCGGGGACGCCATCGTTGCCGACATCCTGCGTGGCTTCGCGGATCGCGCCGGCGTGCGGGTGATTCGCGATCGCGGCGAGGCTATCCGTACGGCAATCGCACAAGCGCAGCCGGCGGACGTCGTGTTGATCGCCGGCAAGGGCCATGAGGATTATCAGATCTACGGCAGTGAGCGGCGCGCCTTCAGCGATCGCGCCGTGGTGCTCGACGTGCTGGGGGGCTCGTGAAGCGCACGCTTGGCGATGCAGCGCGCGTAACGGGCGCGATCCTGAGCGGCGAGGACCGGCCGTTCGGCGACGTGTCGTCGGACACGCGCACTCTCGAGGCGGGCCAGCTTTTCGTCGCTCTGCGCGGTCCGCACTTCGACGCGAACGAATTCGTCGGTGAGGCCGCGAGACGCGGCGCCGCCGGGGCAATCGTCGAGCGCCTGCAGGCCGTCGACCTGCCGCAACTGGTCGTAGCGGATTCCCTGGCTGCGCTCACGGCGCTCGCCCGTGCGTGGCGCAGGCAGTTCTCGCTCCCGCTCGTCGGCGTCGCGGGCAGCAACGGCAAGACGACGGTCAAGGAGATGACTGCGGCGATCCTCGCGGAGGTCGGCCCCTGCCTTGCGACGCGCGGCAACCTCAACAATCACATTGGCGTGCCCCTGACGCTGATGCGCCTCGAGGCAGTGCACGTCTCGGCAGTGATCGAAATGGGCGCGAATCGCCCCGGCGACATCGCCGCACTCGCGGCGCTCGCGGCACCGACAGTCGGTCTCGTGACGAACGCCGGCGACGAGCATCTCGAGGGCTTCGGCACTCTCGAGGGCGTCGCACGCGCCGAGGGCGAAATATTCAGTGCGCTTGGCGGCGCAGATACCGCCGTCATCAACTCCGACGACCCGTTCGCGGCGCTCTGGCGGGAGCTCACCGGGGCGCGCCGCGCGTTCACCTTCGGCCTCAATCCCGGGGCGGATTTCACGGCGCGCGACCTGCGCCAGCGCATCGATGCGGCGCGCGGCGCGCTCGAGTTCACCTTGCAGACGCCCGCGGGCGAGCGACGCGTTCGCTTGCGGCTACTCGGCCGGCACAACGTCGTCAACGCGCTGGCCGCCGCCGCTGCGGCGAGCGCCGCAGGCGCGGGACTCGATCACTGCGTGCGCGGTCTCGAATCGGTGCGGGCGGTTCGCGGACGGCTCGACCTGAGAACGGCGGGGAACGGCGCCGCCATCATTGATGACAGCTACAACGCAAATCCGAGTTCGGCACGGGCGGCGATCGATGTTCTCGCCGAGGTTGCGAGCGCCGGCTGGCTGGTGCTCGGAGACATGGCCGAGCTCGGCGAGCACGCAGTTCCGAGTCACGTGGACATCGGCCGCTACGCGCGCGTCAAGGGCATCGCGCGGCTGTACGCCGTCGGCGAGGTCACCCGGCATGCGGTGGAAGCGTTCGGGCGCGGGGCAGAGTGGTTTCCCGACATCGACTCGCTCATCGAGCGGCTGCGGCGCGAACTGCCGGCCGACGGCACCGTGCTCGTCAAGGGTTCCCGCGTCAATCGGCTCGAGCGCGTGGTCGAGGCGCTCGCGCGCGCCGAGTTCATGAAGACAGCCTGAGGACCGGCGAACCCGTGCTCTACTGGATCACGCAAAAACTCACCCACCTCTACACGGGGTTCAACGTCTTCAGCTATCTCACGCTGCGGGCGATTCTCGCGGTGGTCACCGCGCTCGCGATCGCGCTCCTCGTGGGCCCCGGCATGATTCGCCGGCTGACACGCCGCCAGATCGGCCAGGTCGTGCGCGACGACGGCCCGCAGTCGCATCTTACGAAGGCGGGCACACCGACCATGGGCGGCGCGCTGATCCTGGTCGCCATCGCGATCGGAACGCTCGCGTGGTCGGACCTGCGCAACCGATTCGTCTGGATCGTTCTCGGCACAACGCTCGCATTCGGGCTCATCGGCTTCTACGACGACTACTTGAAGCTCATCGTTGGCAATTCGAAGGGTCTCGCCGCGCGCTACAAGTACTTCTGGCAGTCGGTCGCGGGCTTCGCCTGCGCGCTCGCGCTCTACGCGACGGCGACGACCCCGGTCGAAACGGCGCTGTACCTGCCGTTCCTCAAGAACTTCGTGCTGCCCATGAATGCCGCGGCATTTATCGGCCTCAGCTATTTCGTGATCGTCGGCACCTCCAACGCCGTGAATCTCACCGACGGCCTCGATGGCCTTGCGATCATGCCGGCCGCGATGGTCGGCGGCGCGCTCGGTGTGTTTGCCTACGCGACCGGCAACGTCAATTTCGCGACCTACCTGCAGATTCCCTATATCCCGGGCGTCGGCGAGCTGCTTATCTTCTGCGGCACGCTGGTCGGCGCGGGCCTCGGTTTTCTGTGGTTCAACGCCTATCCCGCCCAGGTCTTCATGGGTGACATCGGCGCGCTTGCGATCGGTGCCGCGCTCGGCACGCTTGCCGTGGTCGTGCGGCAGGAGGTCGTGCTCGTCGTGATGGGAGGCCTGTTCGTACTCGAGACGGTCTCGGTCATCCTGCAGGTTGCATCGTTCAAGCTCACCGGCCGGCGCATCTTCCGCATGGCTCCCATTCATCATCACTTCGAGCTCAAGGGCTGGGCGGAGCCGAAGGTGATCGTGCGCTTCTGGATCATCAGCCTGATCCTGGTCCTCGCGGGCCTCGCCACGCTGAAGCTGCGGTGATCGCGAGCATGCCAGCCCCGGGATTGAAGCCAACGAACGCTGACGGACGCCATGTTGTGGTCGTCGGGTTAGGGCGCACGGGACTCTCGTGCGCCCGCTTTCTGGCGCTGCGCGGGGCGCGAGTCGTGGTGACGGACAGCCGTGCCGAGCCGCCCGAGCTTGCAGGTCTCGCCTCGCTCGAGAAGTCGCTCGGTACGGCGATCGACGCGCGGGTCGGCGGGTTCGATGAGCGCCTGCTCGACGCCGCGAGCCAAGTGGTCGTATCACCGGGCGTCTCGCAGCGGGAGCCGTTCCTCATGCGAGCCCGGCAAAAGGGACTCGAGATCGTCGGCGACATCGAACTTTTCGCGCGTGCCGTGCGCGGTCCCGTGGTCGGTGTGACGGGCACCAACGGCAAGAGCACGGTGACGACCCTGATTGCGCGGATGGCCGAGGCCGCCGGCCGGCGAGTGCGCGCCGGAGGCAATCTCGGCGAACCGGCGCTCGATCTGCTCGCCGGCGATGCAGGCGAGCTCTATGTACTCGAGCTCTCGAGCTACCAGCTCGAAACCACGCAGAGCCTCAAGCTGAAGGCCGCGACGATACTCAACCTCACGCCGGATCACCTCGACCGCTACGCGAACGTCGAGGAGTACGCCGCGGCCAAGGCGCGCATCCTCGAGCGTTGTGACGTTGCCGTGCTCAACGCCGACGATGGGCTCGTCATGCGGCTGGCGCGTCCCGGCCAGAAGACCGTCACCTTTTCTCTCGATCCCGCGCGCGGCGCGGATTACGGTATCAGGCACGAAGCGGGTGGCAACGTCGCTCTTCTGCGTCGCGGTGTGCCGCTCTTGCGAACGAGCGAGCTCAGGATCGTGGGTCGGCACAACGCCGCGAACGCGCTCGCGGCCCTCGCCGTTGGCGAGGCCATCGGTCTCGCCGATCAGCCGATGCTCAAGGCACTGCGCGAATTCTCCGGCCTCGAACACCGCACGCAGTGGGTCGCGGAGGTCGCCGGTGTGCGCTATGTCGATGACTCGAAGGGCACCAACGTCGGTGCCACGCTCGCCGCTGTCGCCGGGTTTGCGGGTCCGCTCGTGGTGATCGCGGGCGGCGACGGCAAGAATCAGGATTTCGCGCCGCTTGCGGCGGCATTTCACGGCAAGGTGCGCCATGCGGTGCTCATCGGCCGCGATGCGCCGCGCATCCGGGACGCGCTGGCGGATGTCTGTGCATTGAGCATGGCCAGCACCATGCAGGAGGCGGTGCACCGCGCCCAGTCCGTTGCACGGCCCGGCGACACCGTGCTGTTGTCGCCCGCCTGCGCGAGCTTCGACATGTTTCGCGACTACCGTGAGCGCGGAGCGATGTTCGCTGCGGCCGTCAAGGAACTCGCCACATGAGCGTGGCCGCCGCCAGCGTTGCGCGCGGGATCACTCGCAGCCAGCGTTTCCAATGGGATCCGGTCATGCTGGCCGTTACGATGGCGCTCCTGCTCGTCGGGCTCGTCATGGTGACGTCGGCGTCGATCACCATCGCCGATACGCGGCAAGGTGATCCGTTCTTCTATCTCGAGCGCCAGCTCGTCTTCGCATTCATCGGCTGCGTGGCGGGTGTCATCCTCGCCACGGTGCGTTCCGATGTCTGGGACCGCCTCGGCGTCGTGCTGCTCATCGCCGCAGTCGTGCTGCTCATCGCCGTGCTCGTCCCGGGCATCGGCGCGGTGGTGAACGGCAGCCGGCGGTGGCTGCGGGTTGGCCCGCTCAACTTCCAGGCGTCCGAGCTCGCGCGGGTCTTCGTGCTCGTGTACCTCGCAAGCTACGCGGTCCGCCGCCAGGAGGAGCTGCGCGATACGTTTCTCGGCTTCGCCAAGCCCATGGCGCCGCTTGCGCTTGCCGCGGGTCTGCTGCTCATCGAGCCGGATTTCGGCGCGGCTTCGGTGCTGCTCGTCACGGGTGTCGGCCTCCTTTTCATCGCCGGCGCGCGCCTGCGCTACGTGCTCGTGCTCTGCGCGGCAGGTGCGGCGCTGCTCGCTCTCATCGCGGTCTCGTCGGCGTATCGCGTGAAGCGACTGCTGGCGTTCCTCGATCCCTGGGCGGACCCGTTCGCGAGCGGCTTCCAGCTCACGCAGTCGCTGATCGCGATCGGCCGGGGCGACTGGTTCGGCGTGGGGCTCGGCGCCAGCGTGCAGAAGCTCTTCTATCTGCCGGAGGCGCACACCGATTTCGTCTTCGCGGTGATTGCCGAGGAGCTCGGGCTCGCCGGCATCGTGATGGTCGTGGCGCTCTTCGCCATGCTCGTCTGGCGCTCGTTCTTCATCGCGCGCCTCGCTCGCGATGCCGGGTTGGCATTTCAGTCGTACCTGGCGACGGCATTCGGCCTGTGGATCGGCCTGCAGGCGTTCATCAACATCGGCGTCAACATGGGTCTGCTGCCGACGAAGGGACTGACGCTGCCGCTCGTGAGCTACGGGCGCTCGAGCCTCGTCGTGACGCTTGCGTGGGTCGGCCTCATGCTCAGGATCTACCACGAGTCGATGATGTCCGGACGATCGGCGACTGCACGTGCGGGCGAGGGCGGGTCATGACGCCGCTCGCGCTCATCATGGCGGGCGGCACGGGCGGACATGTGTTTCCGGCGCTTGCCGTCGCGGAGCATCTGCGGGCGCGTGACTGGCGGATCGTGTGGCTTGGCACGCGAGCCGGACTCGAAGCGCGGGTGGTTCCCGCCAACGGCATCGCCATCGAATGGATTTCCATCTCGGGCCTGCGCGGCAAGCACTGGGTCACATTGCTCGTTGCGCCATTTCGGCTCGCGATTGCCTATGCCCAGGCGCTTGCGATCGTCCGGCGTCATCGACCGACCGTCGTGCTCGGTGTGGGCGGCTTCGTGACGGGTCCGGGAGGCGTCGCCGCGCGCACGCTCGGGCGTCCGCTCGTCATTCACGAGCAGAATGCCATCGCCGGACTCACCAATCGCTGGCTCGCCCGCATCGCGAATGTCGTGCTCGAGGGTTTTCCGGGAAGTTTTGGCGCGCGCGTCCGCGCACACTGCATCGGCAATCCGGTCCGCGATGCGATCGCGCTCCTGCCGGCGCCGGCTGCGCGCTTTGCGAACCGCGCGGGAGCGGTCCGCCTGCTCGTCATCGGTGGCAGTCTCGGTGCGCGGCGCCTCAACACGGTGCTCCCGCAGGCGCTTGCCCGCATTGCCCCGGGATCCCGCCCCGAAGTGCGGCATCAGGCGGGCGAGCGTGGGCTTGCCGAGGCGCAAGCGGCCTATCGCGAAGCCGGTGTGGATGCACGCGTCACGCCCTTCATCGACGACATGGCCGAGGCGTATGCCTGGTGCGATCTCATCGTCTGCCGCGCCGGCGCTCTTACGATTTCCGAGCTCACGGCAGCGGGCCTCGGCGCGATCCTCGTGCCGTTCCCTGCCGCGGTCGACGATCACCAGACCGCGAACGCGCGCCTCCTCGTCGACGCCGGCGCCGCGGTCCTGATCCCGGACGCCGAGCTCACGCCCGAGCGGTTGTCCTCTGTTATCACCGAGCTCGCGCGCGACCGGGCGCGGCTGCTCGACATGGCCGACCGGGCTCGATCGCTCGCGCGACCAAAGGCGACGCATGATCTCGCGGCGGCGTGCATCGCGTTTGCGCAGGTGAGCGCATGACCGACCGCATGCGCCGCATTCACCGCATTCACTTCGTCGGCATCGGTGGGGCCGGGATGGGCGGCATCGCCGAGGTACTGCTCAACCTCGGCTACGCGGTGTCCGGCTCCGATCTGCGCGCCAATGCCGTCGTCACGCGCCTCGAGCGGCTCGGAGCGCGCATCGTGATCGGTCACGCGGCCGAAAACGTCGCACAGGCGGACGTGGTCGTGGTGTCGAGCGCCGTGGCACGCGACAATCCCGAGGTTGCGCACGCGATCGAGCGCCGCATTCCGGTCGTGCAGCGGGCGGAGATGCTTGCGGAGCTCATGCGCTTTCGCTTCGGCGTGGCGGTCGCCGGAACGCACGGCAAGACGACGACCACGAGCCTCGTCGCAAGCGTCCTCGCCGAAGGCGGAGGTGATCCGACTTTCGTAATCGGGGGGCGACTGAAGAGTGCGGACAGCAATGCGCGGCTCGGCACGGGGCGCTATCTCGTCGCCGAAGCGGACGAAAGCGACGCGTCGTTCCTGCACCTGCAGCCGATGATCGCGATCGTCACCAACATCGACAACGATCATCTCGCCACGTACGGCGGTGATTTCGAACGGCTCAAGCAGACGTTCGTCGAGTTCCTGCACAACCTGCCGTTCTACGGTCTCGCTGTCCTGTGCGCGGACGATGCCGAGGTGCGCTCGATCCTGTCGAAGGTCGGCCGTCCAACGCTCACCTACGCAATCGACCAGCCGGCGGACCTGCGTGCAATCAACCTGCAGTCGCAGGGTCTTGCGACACGCTTCGATGTCGTGCGGCCCGGCCACCAGGCGACGCTGCCGGTCACGCTCAATCTTCCCGGCCGCCACAATGTGCTCAATTCGCTCGCCGCGATCGCGGTCGCGACCGAGCTCGAAATCCCGGATGCGGCCATACAGAATGCGCTGGCCGGATTCCAGGGCATCGATCGGCGGCTGCAGCTTATCGGCGAGGTCGACACGGCCGCGGGGCGCATCACGATCGTCGACGACTACGGCCATCATCCGACCGAGGTTGCCGCTACGCTCGCCGCGGTGCGCCAGGGTTGGCCGAATCGCAGGCTCGTGCTTGCGTTTCAACCGCATCGTTACACGCGCACGCGCGACCTGCTCGATGATTTCGCGCAGGTGCTCGCGTCGGCAGACGTCCTGGTCGTGACGGAGGTGTATGCCGCCGGCGAGGCTGCGATTCCTGGCGCCGACGGGCGCGCCATCTGCCGCGCGTTGAGGTCGCGGGGCAAGATCGAGCCGGTCTTCGTGGAGCGCGTCGATGAGCTGCCGGAGGCGCTTGCCGGCCTGATCAGGAACGGCGACGTCGTCGTGACCATGGGCGCTGGCAGCATCGGCGCGCTCGCGCACGAACTGCCGACCCGCCTTTTCGCGCTGAAACCCGATCGGAGGCGCTCATGAGCCTCGCGCAGTTGTCGGGCGACTGGATGAAGCGGGTGCGGCGCGACGAGCCGATGTCGAAGCACACGTCCTGGCACGTCGGCGGTCCGGCCGACGTCTACTTCGAGCCGCAGAGTATTGAGGATCTTGCCGCGTTCCTGAAATCGCTGCCGGCGGATGTGCCGGTGACCTGGATCGGGCTCGGCAGCAATCTTCTCGTGCGCGATGGCGGCATCCGCGGCGCCGTGATCGCAACGTCCGGGGCGCTCGGTCGAGTCGAACGCCTCAGCCAGACCCGCGTCTACTGCGAGGCCGGCGTGCCATGCGCGCGCCTCGCGAGGCTCTGCATCAAATGGGGCCTGGGCCCGGCCGAGTTCTTCGGCGGCATTCCAGGCACGTTCGGTGGCGCGCTTGCCATGAACGCGGGCGCATTCGGCGGCGAGACCTGGCGCCACGTTGTCGAGGTCGACGCGATTTCTCGCGAAGGCAAGCGCGCGACTCGCACGCCAGCGGAATACACCGTCGGCTATCGAAGCGTCGTCGGTCCGCCGAACGAGTGGTTCGTCGCGGCCCGTCTCGAGTTCGAGAAGCGGCCGGGCGCCGGCGACGATGAGCTGCGGCGGCTTCTCGCGCGGCGCAAGGAATCGCAGCCGATCGGTGAGTGGAGCTGCGGCTCGGTCTTCACCAATCCCGCAGGCGATCACGCGGCGCGCCTCATCGACAGCGCAGGCCTCAAGGGCTTCACGATCGGCGGCGCCTCGGTGTCGACCAAGCACGCGAATTTCATCATCAATCACGGCGCGGCGAGCGCCGCCGACATCGAAGCGCTCATTGTTCATGTGCAGTCCGTCGTTGAGCGAATGCACGGCGTGCGCCTCGAGCCGGAAGTACGCATTGCCGGAGCGCCGCGATGAGCACGCGCCTCGCAGCAGCAGCGAAACCACGCCGCACTCCGGTTCTTCCGCGCGACTTCGGGAGGGTCGCGGTACTCATGGGCGGCACTTCGTCCGAGCGCGACGTGTCGCTCGATTCGGGGCGCAATGTCCTCGAGGCGCTGCGGGCGCGCGGAGTCGACGCGCATGCGGTGGACGGAATTCCGGCCCTCATCGAAGCGCTGGTCGCGAAGCGCTTCGATCGCGTGTTCAACATCCTGCACGGCGGTGACGGCGAGAACGGCGTGCTGCAGGGACTTCTCGAGGCCATGCGCGTTCCTTACACGGGTTCCGACGTGCTTGGCAGCGCACTGACCCTCGACAAGATCCGCACCAAGCAGCTGTGGGTCGCGATCGGCTTGCCGACCCCGCGTTTTGCGCGGCTTGTGCCGGGCGATGACGTAGTTGCGGTGGCGCGCACGATCGGCCTGCCGGTGATCGTCAAGCCCGCCTGCGAAGGCTCGAGCGTCGGCGTCAGCCGGGTCTTTGACGAGAGCGGGCTCGCATCCGCCGTCGAGCTTGCTGCGCGCTATCCGGGGGAGCTCCTGATCGAGGAGCTCATTCGTGGCGACGAATTCACGGTCGGCATCCTCGGCCTCGAAGCGCTGCCGACGATCAAGATCGTGCCGAAGGGCGAGTACTACGACTATCACGCAAAGTACGTTGCCGAGGACACCGAGTACATCTGTCCGGGCCTCGACTCCGATGCCGACGGCGCGATGCGCGCGCTCGCGCTCGCGGCGTTTCGCGCCGCTGGCTGCTCCGGCTGGGGGCGCGTCGACGTGATGCGTGACGCCGAAGGCCGCAATTTGCTGCTCGAAGTCAACACCGCTCCGGGCATGACCAGTCACTCGCTCGTGCCCAAGGCCGCACGCGCGCTCGGCATCGAATTCACAGAACTCGTGTGGCGCATCCTCGAGATGAGCCTCACGCGCAACCGCCCGACGGGAGGTGGATGACGATGATGCTTTTCGGCAAACGCAACCGGCGGCGCAAGGAGCCGCGCGAGCGCAAATTTCCAGTGCACGCCTTGCGCACCATTGCGCTCTGGACGCTGACACCGTTCGCGATCGCGGCGGGTCTCTACGGGGTGGGGCTGGCGGTCGATCAGCCGGTGCGCGCCGTCGCGGTGGAAGGGCCGTTCCAGCGCGTGTCCGCCGTGCAGGTGGAAAAGGCGGTGACGGCGTCGATTCGTGGCGGATTCCTGTCAGTCGATCTCGAACGTGTTCGGCAGGCCGTGCAGACAATTCCCTGGGTCGACCACGCGTCAGTGCAGCGGCGCTGGCCGGCGGGCCTCAAGGTCATCGTCGAGGAGCAGGTGGCCGCGGCGCGCTGGGGCGACTCGGGACTTCTCAACGTGCGCGGCGAGCTCTTCATGACGGAAGCGAGGCACGTGCCTCCGGAGCTGCCGCGACTCGACGGACCGCCCGGCACGGAGCCGGAGGTTGCCGAGCGGTATCTCGCGATTCAGGGACGCCTGGTGGAGGCGGGCATGCGGCTGTCCGCGCTGCGCCTCGATGAGCGTGGCGCCTGGGAGATCGATCTCGCCAACGGCGTCACCGTGAAGCTCGGCCGGCGCCAGGTGGATGAGCGGCTCGATCGCTTCCTCGAGGCGGCCGTACCGCTCGTTACCGAGCGGGCGACGGATATCCGCTACGTCGACCTGCGCTACACGAACGGTTTCGCCGTCGGTTGGAAGACCGGGGCGATTCTTGCGCACAGCAAGGACACGACAGGAGCGCCCGATGCTTAAGCGAACCGAACGCAGTCTCGTCGTCGGGCTCGACATCGGCACGTCGAAGGTCGTCGCGATCGTCGGCGAAGTTCAGCCCGATGGCGCGCTCGAGGTCATCGGCATCGGCTCGCATCCTTCGCGCGGTCTCAAGAAGGGCGTCGTCGTCAACATCGAATCGACCGTGCAGTCGATACAGCGCGCGGTGGAGGAAGCCGAGCTCATGGCGGGCTGCGAGATCCACTCCGTCTACACGGGAATCGCGGGCAGCCACGTGCGCAGCCTCAATTCGCACGGCATCGTCGCGATCCGCGACAAGGAAGTCTCCGAAGCGGATCGCCTGAAGGTCATTGACGCGGCAAAGGCCGTCGCAATCCCGGCGGATCAGAAGATCCTGCACGTGCTGCCCCAGGAATACATCATCGACAGCCAGGAAGGCATCCGCGATCCGATCGGGATGTCGGGCGTGCGGCTCGAGGCCCGCGTGCACATCGTCACGGGCGCCGACAGCGCCGCGCAGAACATCATCAAGTGCGTCGAGCGCTGCGGCCTGCAGGTCGAGGACATCGTGCTCGAGCAGCTCGCCTCGAGCTACGCCGTGCTGACCGACGACGAGAAGGATCTCGGCGTCTGCATCGTCGATGTCGGCGGGGGCACGACCGATATTGCGGTGTTCTCTCATGGCGCGATTCGTCACACCGCCGTCATTCCAATCGCGGGCGACCAGGTGACCAATGACATCGCGGTCTCGATGCGCACGCCCACGCAGTACGCCGAGGACATCAAGATG
>Ga0153915_10002295_pt1 | contig 17500 bp, 13 predicted proteins | sample Opewatmetagenome_2_FD_107003 | JGI IMG/M metagenome (GOLD analysis project Ga0153915, IMG submission 107003) | Freshwater wetland microbial communities from Ohio, USA - Open water 3 Core 3 Depth 3 metaG | ecosystem: Environmental > Aquatic > Freshwater > Wetlands | place: USA: Ohio, Lake Erie...
CAATGCAGGTCAAGTATAAGAAGATTCTGAACACCCAGGCAGTTGTTTTGCTTGCGGTGATCGCGTTATGGACGGGGTTGGCGTTGAAAAGCGCCTTTTTCCTGACCGCCGACAACATCCAAAACATCATGCTGCAAATGGCGATTCAAGGCGTGATCGGCATCGGCGCCGTGGTCGTCATTATTACCGGCGGCATTGATCTTTCCGTCGGTTCCGTGGTGGGTATCGTCAATATCCTCCTGGCGACGTTGATCACCTCTGGTCACATGCCGATTTCCACCAGCATCCTGCTCGTTGTCATTCTGGCGACTGCGTTCGGATTGATCAATGGGATTTTGATCTTCGACCTTAAACTGCCTCCATTCATCGCCACGCTGGGCATGATGACGGTATTGCGCGGCGCGACACTCTTGATTTCCAGGGGGAGTAATGTGTTTGGTTTGCCCCGCGCGATCTCGGCGTTTGCACAAGAAAAGTTTTTTGGATTACCGTACCTGTTTTGCGTGTTGATCGTCGTGACAGTTGTCGTGGAAATCATTTTGCGCCGGACGACTTTTGGGCGTTACGTGTACGCGATAGGCAGCAACCCGGAAGCGGCCCGGCTTTCCGGGGTCAACACGCGGTTTGTCACCTACGGCACGTATATGCTGGCGGGCCTGTTGGGTGGCGTCGCCGGCTCGATGGAAACCGCGCGCCTGTGGATGGGTGTCCCAACCACGGGAACCACGTACGAACTTGATGCCATCGCGGTTGCTGTTCTTGGTGGCGCCAGTCTCATGGGCGCGGAAGGCAACGCCTACGGCGCGTTCATCGGCGCGCTACTGATGACGACGATCTACAACGGCGCGGTCATTCTAGGTATTGATGCCAACTACACAAAGGTTTTTGTCGGAGCGGTTTTGGTTGTTACCGTTGCCGTTGACCAGTTGCGGAAACGCCGTTCCGGTCAATAAACGGGGCCTGAATATGAACCAGCTACAAATGCCAATACGAACTCATGATTATCTGATGAAAATTCTGAACCGTTCTTTATCGTTTACGATTGTCATTCCGGATCGAATTAACTATTTCTAAAACCATGAATGCTAAACTCTCTTTTAGCTGTTTTCTTGCCATTGCGCTTTTCACCATTGCCGACTTGAGTTTATCCGCCGCCGATTCCGTGCCGCGTGAACGGTTGCTGCTCGATTTCGGCTGGAAGTTTCATCTTGGGAACGACTGGGGCATCGCACAAAACCTTGGCAAGGCCGGCACCGGCAGTGGCCCGGCCAGCAAATCGTTCAGCGACGCTGGATGGCGCACGGTCAACCTCCCGCACGACTGGGCCATTGAAATGCCGTTCGATCAGCGCGCCGACGGGTTGCATGGTTTTCGTGCGGTAGGCCGCGGTTTCCCGCAGAACAGTGTTGGCTGGTATCGCCGTGCGTTTAATCTGCCGAAAGAGGACGCCGGTAAACGATTGTGGCTGGAGTTTGACGGCGTCTCCCGCGACTGCACCATCTTTGTCAACGGCTGGTTCGTTGGCCATCATGAAGGCGGTTACAACGGTTTCCGGTACGACATCACCGACGTGGCGAATGCCGGCGGCAATAACATTGTAGCCGTGAAAGTGGATGCAACGCAATTTGAAGGGTGGTTCTACGAAGGCGCTGGCATCTACCGCCACACATGGCTTGTGAAAACCGCGCCGCTGGCCATCGCGCCGGACGGGATTTTTGTCAGCAGCCGGTTCAAAAACAACACGCTCAAAGGTTCGGCGGAAATCCATGTTCGAACCCGGCTGCTGAATTCTCACGCCAATCGCGCCGAGGCAACTGTGAAATGTGAAATCGTTGCGCCTGACGGCAAGATCGTCGGCAACATCTGCAATGTTTACCAACCGGTAAAAGTGCCAAGCATGTCGGAACAGGAACTGGAACAAATCACTCATGTTTCACATCCCATACTCTGGTCGCCGGAATCGCCCAAGCTTTACAAGCTCGTCACAACGGTGAATAGCGATGGCAAGATTGTTGATCGCCAGGAGACCGAGTTTGGCATTCGCACCGTGGCGTTTGACAAGGACAAGGGGTTCCTGTTGAACGGCAAACCCTACCTTTTGAAAGGCACGTGCAATCACCAGGACGCTGCGGGCGTTGGCGCGGCGTTGCCGGATCACCTGCAATACTTTCGCATCGCAAAATTGAAGGAAGTCGGACTCAACGCCTATCGCACCGCGCACAACCCGCCCACGCCGGAACTACTCGATGCCTGCGACCGTCTCGGCATGTTGGTCATGGACGAAAGCCGTCTGCTCGGCAGTGATACGGAAAATCTCAGAAAGTGGGAAGGTCATATTCGCCGCGACCGCAATCATCCGAGCGTGGCGATCTGGTCCCTGGCCAACGAGGAGTTCAGCGTGGAAACCACTCCTGCCGGCGGGCGGGTTGCCAAGACGATGCAGAACATGGTCAAGCAGCTCGATCCGACGCGGCCCGTGACCTACAACGCGCCCATCGGCAACGTGTTTGATGGCATTAACGGCGTTATCGAGGTGCGCGGCTGGAGTTACCGCATCGGCACGAACAGGATGGACGTTTATCACGCGGCGCATCCGGACCAACCGAACGTCGGCAGCGAACAAGGCAGCACCGTAAGCACGCGCGGCATTTATGAAAACGACAAGGTGCGCGGCTACGTGAGCGCCTACGATGTGAACGCGCCGCCGTGGGCGAATACCGCCGAGGAATGGTGGAGCTTCTTCGCCCCGCGTCCGTGGCTGTCCGGCGGCTTTATCTGGACGGGATTTGATTACCGCGGCGAGCCGACGCCATACGGCTGGCCGTGCATCAATTCGCACTTCGGCATCCTCGACACCTGCGGCTTTCGCAAGGACGATTCCTGGTATTATCAGGCGTGGTGGACCGACCAGCCCGTGTTGCACCTGCTGCCGCATTGGAATTGGCCGGGCAAGGAAGGCCTGGAAATTGACGTGCGCGCCTTCAGCAACTGCGAGGAGGTCGAATTATTCCTGAACGGTCAAAGCCTCGGCAAACAAGCGATGAAGAAGAATTCCGAGTTGAAATGGCTGGTGAAATACGCGCCCGGAACGCTCTCGGCCAAGGGCTATAACGGCGGCAAGATTGTGGCGGAAGCGAAAGTGGAGACGACCGGCGAACCCGCAAGCGTCCAACTTACGCCCGACAGTTCCACCATCAACGCCGACGGCGAGAACGTGAGCGTATTCACAGTAGCCGTGACCGACGCGCAAGGACTGGTTGTGCCGGTGGCATCGAATCTGGTTCAGTTTGCGTTGGACGGCCACGGCAGGATCCTGGGCGTCGGTAATGGCGATCCAAGTTGCCACGAACCGGATGTTTTCGTTCCACAACCGCCGACGCGTTATGTGGCTGCGAATGACGGTTGGCACTGGAAAAAAGTGCCAAGCGCGAACGATTCAAAGCTCGCCGAACTCAAAGTGGATTTTGACGATTCAGCTTGGGCGGATGCGGATGTGAAATCCGAAACCGGTCCGTTGGGGGAGGGTGACCAGGCGGTTTTCCGCGTCAAAATCCAGGTAAGCGCGCAGGACCTCGCCGCGCAAGTGGTGGAGCTGTGCTTTGGCGCGATTGACGAGGACGGCTTGGTTTATGTGAACGGCCGGAAGGTTGGCGAATCGCACGACTGGCAGGTGTCGTCGGTGTTTGACGTGAAATCGGCGCTGCATCCGGGCGAAAACACCATTTCTGTCGCGGTGTCGAACTGGAACGGCGCGGGCGGCCTGAACAAGGGCGTGACGCTGGAATTCCAGGGAAAACCGGTGGCGCCGCAATGGCAGCGCAGTGTGTTCAACGGGCTGGCGCAAATCATCGTGCAGTCTACAAAAGGACCCGGCGAAATCAAATTGACCGCACATGCGGATGGTTTGTCACCCGCGACTGTGTCCGTTCAATCGAAACCCTGCACGCCGCGACCGGCTGTGCCGTAACAAGTCTCGCGGCCTGACCATGCGGCAAAAAACTGTAGCGGAAGCCGGCGGCAAAATAAAATTTGTCGCGCGCCGTCCGCGCCTTGTCCTTCGTGAGAACATGCAGCGGATAATTTTTTGTGGGCTGGCGGTTTTTGCCTCTTGGCTTTCGGTCCCCGCCGCGTTCGGCGACGAAATAATCAATACCGAAGACGCAAGTGCGTCGAGACCGCCGATTGTCAAAGGACCGGAAATTTGGAAAGACGCCTCGCAGCCGGCCATCTCGCGCATTAACGACTTGGTGCGACGACTGTCGCTTGCGGAAAAAGCGCAGGAGATATGTAACGACGCTCCTGCCATTCGGCGGCTTGGTATTCCGGCCTACAATTATTGGAACGAATGTCTTCACGGGGTCGGTCGCGCCGGTGCCGCCACCGTTTTTCCCCAGGCCATTGGCATGGCCGCCACTTGGGACGTGCCACTGATTCACGAAGAGGCTGATGCCATCTCCACCGAAGCCCGCGCCAAGCATAACGATTACGTCAGCAAACACAACGGCGACAGCGCGCGTTATTATGGCCTGACGTTTTGGACGCCGAACATCAACATCTTTCGCGACCCGCGTTGGGGGCGCGGTCAGGAAACCTATGGTGAAGACCCGTTCCTTACCGCACAACTGGGGGTGGCGTTCATTCGCGGATTGCAGGGCGACGATCCGAAATATGTGAAGGCGATGGCCTGCGCGAAACATTTTGCCGTCCATAGCGGGCCGGAACCGTCGCGTCACGCCTTCGACGCCGCTCCACCCGAACGCGATTTCTATGAAACCTACCTGCCGCAATTCGAGGCCGCCGTGCGCGAAGGCCATGTCGGCGCGGTGATGGGCGCTTACAATTCAGTCTATGGCAAACCGGCCTGCGCGAATCAGTTCCTGCTCACCGAACTATTGAGAAAGCAATGGGGTTTTGACGGCCATGTCGTTTCGGATTGCGACGCGATTTACGACATTTACGCCAATCATAAATTTACGGCCACGCTGGAAGAAGCTGCGGCGCGCGCAGTCAAGGCCGGTGACGACCTTTGTTGCGGCACGGATTACAGTTCGTTGTTACGCGCGGTCAAAAACGGCTTGATTTCGGAGAACGAAATTGACACCGCCGTCGGCCGCGTGTTCGAGGCGCGGTTTCGTCTTGGGCTTTTCGATCCACCGGGAAAAGTCCCCCCTGCGCAAGTTCCAATTTCGCAAAACGACACACCCAAACACGAAGCGCTGGCGCTTCAAGTCGCGCGCGAATCCATCGTACTGTTGAAGAATGACGGCCTGCTGCCGCTTGACCGCGCGAAGATCAAACGCGTCACCGTCATTGGCGCGAACGCCAACTCCGTGGCCGTGCTGCTCGGAAACTATAACGGCACGCCGTCGAATCCTGTGACGATTCTGAACGGAATCAAAAACGTTGCCGGCACGAATACCGAAGTGATTTACGAACCGGGTTGCCCGTTGGCAGAGCGCAAGGATGGCTCAAACAAACCAAACGCCGAAACATTGACTGGCGCGATCGCCGCCGCGCGGTCAGCGGATGTCGTCATCTATGTTGGCGGCATCAGTCCGCAGCTCGAAGGCGGGGAAATGAAGGTGAACTACGATGGGTTTTCCGGTGGCGACCGCACGCGCATCGAATTGCCGCCGGTGCAAACCGAATTACTCAAAGCGTTGCAGGCAACCGGCAAATCGGTTGTGCTCGTCAATTGCAGCGGCAGCGCCATCGCCATGCCGTGGGAAGCGGAGTATCTGCCGGCAATTTTGCAGGCGTGGTATCCGGGCGAACAAGGCGGACGCGCCGTGGCAGAGGTGCTTTTTGGCGATACGAACCCTGCCGGACGCTTGCCGGTAACGTTCTATTGTTCCACGGATGATCTGCCTGCATTTGAAGATTACTCGATGGTTAACCGCACTTACCGTTACTTCAGCGGCCAGCCGGAATTCGCTTTCGGCCACGGTCTGAGCTACACGCGGTTCAACTACCGCGACGCTGAACTGGACAAAACCGAGATCAGCGCAAACGGAACTCTGAAACTTACGTTCAATCTTACTAACACAGGCCAGCGTGACGGCGATGAAGTAGCACAGGTTTATTACCGGCGCGTAAAATCTGCGTTGCCCCAGGCAAAACTCGCGCTGTGCAGTTTTGTGCGAGTTCCTGTGCAAAAGAGCAAAGCAACAAGGGGCACAATGGAAATTCCGGTGGAACGATTTCGTCATTGGGATACAGCCATAAAACAATACGTCGTCGAACCCGGCAGCTACGAACTTCTGTTGGGCGCTGCGTCGGACGATATCCGGTTGCGGTTGCCGCTGAAAGTCGTTGCGCAGTAGCGCAACGGTTTGTTAACCTGGTATTATTATGTCCCCGCGCTTGCTTTTCACGAGATCCTCCACGCTTGCTATTTTTTCAAGTCTCGTCTGGTTTGGCGCCTGTTGTTGCACAGCTACGACCGCCGAAGAAACCGTTGCCGGCCCGTTCCAGCCGACGTGGGAATCGCTGAAGCAATACAAGGTGCCCGAGTGGTATCGCGACGCAAAATTCGGCATCTGGGCGCACTGGGGGCCGCAATGCGAGCCGGAACAGGGCGATTGGTACGCGCGCGGCATGTATCAGGAAGGCAGCGCCCAGAACAAATTTCATGTTAACCACTATGGGCCGCCCTCGAAATTCGGTTTCAAGGACGTGATCCACGAATGGAAGGCTGAGAACTGGGATCCGGCTAAACTCATGGCGCTCTACAAACGCGCCGGCGCGCAGTACTTCTTCGCCCTTGCCAACCATCACGACAACTTCGACAACTGGGATAGCAAATACCAGTCATGGAATTCCGTCAATATGGGTCCGAAGAAAGATCTAATCGGCGGTTGGGCGAAAGCCGCCCGCGCCAATGGCCTGCGCTTCGGCGTGAGCCTTCACGCAGCTCACGCTTGGACGTGGTATGAACCCGCGCAAGGCGCGGACAAGAACGGTGAATTCGCCGGCGTGCCCTACGACGGCAAGCTGACGAAGGCCGACGGCAAAGGACAATGGTGGGAAGGGTTTGACCCGCAGGACTTGTACGCGCAAAATCACACCCCGAACAAGGGCTTTGACAAACCGAGCACGATTCATTCCCAATGGAACTGGGGCAACGGCGCGAGCGTTCCCGATCAGGCCTACTGCGACAAGTTCTACAATCGTACGGTTGATCTGATTAACAAATACCAGCCCGACCTTGTTTACTTCGATGACACGGCGCTACCATTGTGGCCGGTGAACGATGCCGGGTTGAAGATCGCCGCGCATTTCTACAACAGCAGCGTGAAGCAGCACGGCGGCAAAAATGAAGCCGTACTGTTCGGCAAGATTCTCGATGCAGAACAGCGGAAGTGCATGGTTTGGGACATCGAACGCGGTCAGGCCAATGAAATCCAGCCGCAACCATGGCAGACCGACACCTGCATCGGCGAATGGCATTACAAACATTCGATCTTTGAGCAGCATCGTTACAAGAGCGCAAAGACCGTGATCCAGATGCTGGCGAACATTGTCAGTAAAAACGGCAATCTCCTGCTCAGTATCCCAGTGCGCGGCGACGGCACGATTGACTCGGATGAGTTGAAAGTCGTTCAAGACATTGCCAAGTGGATGGATGTGAATCGCGAGTGTATCTTTGGCACGCGGCCATGGAAGGTTTTTGGCGAAGGTCCTGCCTCGGCAGGCGCGGCATTGAGTGCGCAGGGTTTTAACGAAGGCAAAGGCAAACCGTTCACTGCCGAGGATGTTCGTTTTACCACCAAAGACGGCGTTCTTTACGCCATCGTTCTAGGCTGGCCGACGAGTAAATTGCAGATCAAGTCGCTCGGTAGTGCTGAGAGGCTTTTGGATAAACCGATTGGTGGAGTCAGGTTGCTCGGCAGTCATGAAAAAATCAAGTGGTCTCAAACGAGCGACGCTCTGATCATAGAGCCGGCGCAAGAGAAACCTTGTGAGAACGTATTTGTTTTCAGGATTACACCCAAAAACTGATCTCTGCGTTGCAGATGAGGCTCATTGGACGTTTCCCGCTCGTACAACTCCGCCAATTCTCACCCATCATGATGGCGCATGCGCTGTTTTGCATGCGCCGATAAGGATGGCAAATCATTCACAGACTCCAGTGGTTGAGTTCGGCAATTAGCAACGGTCAAGACCGTGTAATCCGCCGCGCAAGCGCGACTAGCGCCACGGCAACCATCACTGCGGCAGTGACATGGCCAATCGTGAAAACGCCAAGATAATAGGCGCTGTAATCGCCCCGGAAAAACTCGATGACGAACCGCAGAATGCCATAACCCAAGACATACAGCCACCAAACCTGGCCGTCGAATTGCTTGCGCTTCGCGAACGCGCTAAGGCCGAAGAACAGCGCGATATTTCCGATTACCTCGTACAACTGCGTCGGATGCACCGGAGTGCCCGCCATGGTGTGCGGTTGCGGAAACCTGGCTGCCCATGGCAACGCGCACACCTTGCCGTAGCAGCAACCATAGAAGAAGCAACCAAGACGTCCGAACGCGTGACCGAGAGCCAGACACGGCGCAAGTATGTCCAAGACCTTTGCTATTGGAAGTCGTTTCGCGCGCAGATACACAACCGCGCCGATCGCCGCGCAGATGAAGCCGCCGTAAAAAACGAATCCTTCGCGAAGCGAACGCAATCCTTCCGCGCGCCAGCCCGCGACGAAATCGTTCCAGAAAAAGATGACGTGAAATAGTTTTCCGCCCAACATTCCTGAAACGATCAACCACACGCCAAGATCGGAAATCTGTTCGGGCCGCAGTCCTTCACGCCGCGCGCGATGCGCCGCAACAGCAATGCCGACCAGGAAACCCACGGCGACCAGAACGCCATAGGTGTAAATGTCAAGCCACCGCGTGTGAACAAGGATTGGGTGCATCTTTGTTGGAAACGTTACTCAAGCGCGATATTGTTTTTTTGCAGCGTTGTGCCTTCTTGTTGGGCCAGTGTGACCAGCGATTCGGCGTAATCAGCGCGCGCGCGAATCTCTGCGGAACGCGCGTCGGCCAGTTCGGATTCCGCTTGAAGCACAAGGAACGTGGTGGAGGCGCCCGCGAGAAGCTTTGTCTTTTCAGCTTTGTACGACTCGTCAGCAAGTCGCGTGGCGGCGGCGGCGGCCTCGACGCTTTTCAGGTTGGCGCGAACGTGCCCGACGGCGTTATCCACCGCGACAATGATCTGTTGTTCAAGTTGTTTGAGTTGCAGCAGGAGTTGCTTGGCCTGCAATTGCGACGAATGATAGCTGGCACGCGCCTGGCGGTTGCCGAGCGGTAAGGTGACTGTCACGCCCGCCGACCACACAGGATTATCTCTCGAGTTCACGTTATCGGCCCAGTTATCGAAATTTCCTCCAAGCCCGTTCCAGCCGTAACTGCCCGTCAGATCAATCTCCGGCCAGAGTTGGTTACGGTTGTATTTGACCTGGATATTCTGCTTATCAACGGCTTGTTTGGCGGCAATGTAGTCGGGCCGCGATTCCAACGCGGTGCGAACGCTGCGGGCGACATCTGTTTCGATCATTTCGACCACGGGATAATCAACGGGCACGAACGATTCACCCTGAAACTCGCCCACGTTTTGCGAAATCAGGAGTTTGAGCGCGTTTTCGTTGTCCTTGATGGTGCGCTCGGCGAGGATGATCGCCTGTTCGCGTGAGGCCACGCCGGATTCCGCCTGAACAACGTCCAGTGGCGACATTGTGCCGATCTGGAGCTTCTTGCGGTTTTCATCGAGTAACTGCTGTGCAAGCCCGAGGTCTTCGCTCTTGGCCTTGTGGTTTTCGATGGCATAAACCAACTCGTAGTAGGCGTTGTATACGGCGCTGATGCTGGTAATCACCTGGTTCATGAAGTTCTGCGCGTCAATATCACGTTGTTTGCGCGCGATGCGAATAAGGGCCGAGTTCGCGCCGAATCCGAAATTCTTCAGTAACGGCTGGGTCAACGTCAGGGTTGATGCCCCGCTGTATATGGTATTTGAGGTCGAATAGACTCTCGTGCGCGTGGGAGACGCGTTTAGATCGTATGTCGCCCCACTCGCAAATTTTCCATACAAATCCATCTGTGGCGACAGCGTCACCGTCTTGGTGGATGGACCCGTCTCGTTTGGGCTTTTGTCGTCTGTATAGCTGGCCGATCCCAACAGCGTTGGATCATATATGCCCTGCTGGTATATGACATTCCAGGAATCGATGGATGGGTTTACGCGTTGGATCTTGATATCGAAGTTATTCTGGAGCGCCCGCTCGACACACTCGCGAATCGAGATGGACTTCAACCCCATTAGTGGCTGGGTCAATCCATTTGTCAGCCCGCTTGCCGTCTGGTTTGTTGTGCTGTTGGCTGGCGTGTTGACAATGTTGTTTGTCGGCCCGTCAGCGCGAATTGATTGCTCGGCGCCAAGGCCGGAAATCACCGCCACAATGATGACGATGGAATTGCGAGAGAAGAGAGTCATTTTCATAGGAACCTAGCGCGCATGATACCCGAAACACTAGGCGAGTCAATGCGTCGTCCGAACGCAGTTTCCAAGTTCGCCATCGCAGGAACGGGAACTTGGAATCATGGTCTGTCTGGTCTATAACCGTCTGGGATGATGAGAAAAACCACCGACGCAAGGCGAGCAGCCGTAACCCGGCGCGTGCCGTTCTTCGACTCTGAGAACATCACCATATTCAACGATGATATTCTCACGACGGTTTCGGTCCCCAACGGCTCCATAGACCTGATCGTCACCTCTCCGCCGTATAACGTGGACATCGCCTATGCGACACACAACGACAAGTTGAGTTATCCTGAGTACCTGGATTTCACGAGCGCTTGGTTGACCAAATGCCATCGGCTTGTGAAAGACGATGGGCGTTTTTGCCTGAACATCCCGCTCGACAAGAACAAGGGTGGCCAACAGAGCGTTTACGCCGACATCACGTCCACCGCCAAAAATGTCGGCTGGAAATATCACTCCACGATCATCTGGAACGAACAGAATATCTCGCGCCGTACCGCTTGGGGCTCGTGGCGTTCCGCATCGGCTCCATTCGTGATTGCGCCAGTGGAAGTTATTGTGGTGCTTTACAAGAATTCGTGGAAGAAAACCTCTGGTACAGGCGTGTCAGACATCACGCGCGATGAATTCATGGCGTGGACGAACGGCGTTTGGACGTTTGGCGGCGAGAAAAAGAAACGAGTGGGTCATCCAGCGCCTTATCCCGTTGAGCTTCCAAGTCGCTGCATCAAAATGTTCAGCTTTGTTGGCGATACTGTGCTTGATCCGTTTCTGGGCAGCGGGACCACGTTGCTTGGATGCCGTCAGTTGAAACGCATGGGAATTGGCGTCGAAATCCACCGGGGTTATTGCGAGTTGGCTGTGGAACGGCTGGTCAGAGAACCACGCCCCTAATACACAAACGGCTTGCTCATGTCAAAAGCGTTTTGTATGAGCCGGATGTCGTCGGGTTCTTGAGCGTCCTCGCGGAGGAGCACCTCGACAATGTCGAACCGGAACTTGATTTGCGGGTTATTAAGCAGACGCAGGTAATCGAGAGCGGCGCGGATCATGTGGCGCTGCTTCCTCTTGTCCACAGCTTCGCCTGGCGCGCCATATTGTTCCGTCGCGCGGGTCTTGACTTCGACGAACGCCAGGCAGTCCTTATGGCGGGCTATGATGTCGATCTCGCCTGCGTGACTCTTGAATCGGCGCACGAGAATCTTATAGCCGTGGCGATGCAAAAACTTCGCCGCGGCATCCTCACCACGCTCGCCGAGTTCAAGGCGCGCTGTGGGATTACTCGCTCGGCTTCTGAACCAGTTCCATGGCATGACGCACCGGTGCAAAACTTCGGCGGTGTACGGGCGATGGCCCGTGTTGTTCCAACGCGGACAGGTGTTCGGGCGTGCCGTACCCTTTGTGCCGCGCGAAATTGTACTGCGGAAACTGCTCGTGCAATTCGATCATTAAACGGTCGCGTGTAACCTTGGCAATTACACTGGCCGCCGCGATGGAGAAACTCTTCCCGTCGCCGCCGACGATTGCCGTCTGCGGGGTGGGGAACCCGCGTACGGGTCGCCCGTCAATCAGCGCGTGGTCGGGTTTGCACGGCAACGAGTTGAACGCCGCCACCATCGCCTGTTCCGTGGCGCGAAGGATGTTGTTGCGGTCAATGACCTCGACCGACGAAACACCGACGGCCCAAAAGACGCCTGGATTATCGGTAAGTTCGGCAAAAAGACGGTCACGCTGGCGCGCAGTAAGCAGCTTGGAATCGGTCAGCGTGTCGTGATGGAACTCCCGCGGCAACACCACCGCAGCAGCGACAACCGGCCCCGCCAGCGGGCCGCGCCCGGCTTCATCTATACCTGCAACGAGTTTTGCCCCGTCTTGGTACGCTTTTCGTTCATAGCGGAGCATGGCCCTATATCCCCATCGCGACCCCGCATCCTAAGATCGAACTGGTCGCGAATGCAACTCGCTTCTGCGCGCCTAAATTCCGTCAGGCTTCCTTGACTTTCGTGGCGGTCTTGCCGACGCGGTCGCGCAGGTAGTAGAGCTTGGCGCGACGAACGTTACCGGCGCGCTCGACTTCGAGCTTCTGGATGAAAGGCGAATGCAACGGATAGACGCGCTCGACGCCGTAGCCGCCAACGACCTTGCGCACGGTGAACGTTTCACAAAGGCCGCGCCCCTGTTTGTTGATTACAATGCCCGAAAACAATTGGATGCGTTCGCGGTCGGCTTCCTTGATCCGCGAAAACACACGCACCGAATCGCCCACCTTGAACGGCGGTGCGTCCTTGCGCAATTGCTGCTGCTGAATCTTCTCAATCACATTCATGGCTATCTCACTCCTCTAGTAGGTCGGGCGTCTCGCCTGACTTCTTCCATGGACAGGCGAGACGCCTGTCCTGCTTCAATAAATCCGGTCGTCGTTCCTGCGTCCGTTTGCGCGCCTGATCGGCGCGCCACGCGGCTACCGCGCCGTGATCGCCCGACAACAGCACCTCCGGCACCTGCATCCCGCGGAACTCCGGTGGCCGCGTGTACTGCGGTCCCTCAAGTAATCCGCCGGTAAATGAATCCTGTTGTGCGCTCTCGTCATCGCCAAGCACGCCCGGCACGAGCCGCGCCACGGCATCCACCAGCACGGCCGCTGCCACCGCGCCATTGGTCAGGACATAATCGCCGATGCTGACCTCTTCATGAACGAGCGCCTCGCGAACCCGCTCATCCACGCCCTCATAATGCCCACAGAGGATGAGCAAATGCGGTTTCTGCGCGAACGCCTGTGCCCGTTGCTGCGTCAACGGCTGTCCCTGCGGCGTCATCAACACGACACATGTATCGGCGCGCCGCAACGTCTCCACAGCTTCAAAGATCGGTTCGGGCTTCATCAACATGCCCGGTCCACCACCGTACGGCTTGTCATCCACGACGTGATGCTTGTCGTGCGTATAATCACGCAAATTGTGGATGCGCACCTGAACCAGTCCACGCTCGCGCGCCCGTTTCAGGATGCTCTCGTCCAGCGGCCCTTCAAAAATCCGCGGGAACAACGTCAGGATGTCGATTTCCATCCCGCTTGTGCATCCTGCGGTTACTGCCCCGGTCCAGCGGGCGACTCATCCGCTGCAGGCGTTGTCGGCCCGTTATCGCTTCCGGGACCGCGTGACCCGTTGGGCTCGATAATCTCGATCATGGCGCGTTTGCCCTGTTTGGCAGCGGCGCTGGTCATCAGCGTGCGAATAGCCGTAATCGTGCGTCCACTTTTGCCGATGACCTTGCCGATATCGGTTTGGTTCAGCCGCAACTCGAATACCACCACCCGGTCACCATCCACTTCCCGAATCTCGACCTGTTCGGGATAATCCACCAACGCCTTGACTACGAACTCGATGAACGCTTTCATATTCCCAGCTCCACTATAACACCGCGTTTCCCAAGGTCGCCGTAGCCAATAAAGCCACGGCATCGTCGTTATGCGGACGGGGTTTGCGCGGCGGCCTTCTCAGCTTTCTTCAAAAGGCTGCGTACGGTCTCACTCGGTTGGGCGCCTTTTTGTATCCAGTGCTTCGCCCGCTCGATGTTGATCGTAAACTCCTGCTTCTGGTTCTTCGGATCGTAAGTCCCGACGTTCTCGATGAACCGCCCATCGCGCGGACTGCGTCCATCGGCCACTACAATTCGATAGCATGGAACGTTTTTCGTTCCGACCCGCCGCAATCTGATTTTAACTGCCACGATTTTTTCTCCTGTTGTAGCGGCGGCCCATGGCCGCCGTGTCTTTCAAATCCATCGGCGCTCGTAGAGCGCCATTACAACTACCAGCCAAGCCGCGGCATCGCGCCTTTACGCGCGAACGCCTTTTGCATCTTGCCCATCCGCTTCATCATCTGTTTCATCATCCCGAACTGCTTCAATAACTCATTCACATCGGCCACCGTAGTCCCGCTGCCGCGGGCCACTCGCGCGCGCCGACTCGCGTTCAGAATTTCCGGGCGACGACGTTCGTCGGGCGTCATGGACTGGATAATCGCCTCGACTTGCTTGAGTTGCTTCTCTCCGCCGCTCAAGTCCTTCATCTTATCCATTCCGGGCAACATGCCAAGCAGATTTTCCAGAGGCCCAAGCTGTTTGAACTGTTGTAGTTGCGACAGAAAATCCTCCAGCGTGAGGCTTTGATCCGCGATTTTTTGCTGCATTTTCTCGGCTTGTTTGGCGTCAAACGCCGTCTGCGCCTTCTCAACAAAGCCCACCACGTCGCCCATGCCGAGGATCCGTCCAGCCATCCGTTCAGGGTAAAACAGCTCCAAATCCTCCAGTTTCTCGCCAACGCCGACGAACCGAATCGGCTTGCCCGTGACCGTGCGCATTGACAATGCCGCGCCGCCGCGCGCGTCGCCATCGAGCTTTGTCAGCACGATGCCCGTCAGGCCCAATGCCTTGTCGAAGTGTCCGGCGATGTTTACCGCCTCTTGTCCCGTTGAGGCGTCCGCTACCAGCAAGATTTCCCGTGGCGACACGGTTTCTTTCATCCGCACAAGTTCCTGCACCAATTCTTCGTCAATGTGCAATCGCCCAGCCGTGTCGAAAATGATGGTATCCCGGTCCTGTGATGTCGCAAACGCCTGCGCCCGACGGCAAATCTCCACCACGTTCTTCTCATCGCGCACCGAGAACACAGGGATTTGCAGTTGTTTGCCGAGCATTTCCAATTGGTCGATCGCCGCCGGCCGGTACACGTCGCAAGCCACAAGCAGCGGTCTACGCCCTTGTTTCGCTAAAAACCGCGCAAATTTCGCGCAGGTCGTCGTCTTGCCGCACCCGTGAAGGCCAACCATCATCCAGTTGCCGGCCGGAATATCTGATTTGGAGGGCAACGCTCCGGCGTGGCCGCCTTCTGGTAGGGCGCGCTGGCCCCGTAAGAGGGGCGTTGCCCCCAACGGGGGCTCATGCCCCAGCGCGCCGTCGCCGCCCATCAGCGCGACAAGTTCATCGTGCACGATCTTGACGATTTGCTGGCCCGGCGTGACGCTGGCGAGCACTTCCTGGCCGAGCGCGCGCTGTTTTGTGCGTTCAATGAAATCCCTGGCAACCTTGTAGTTGACGTCGGCTTCAAGCAGCGCAAGGCGCACCTCGCGCAGGGCATCAGCGACGTTCTTCTCCGTCAACTTGCCGTACCCGCGCAGGTTTTTCAGAACACCCTGCAGTTTGTCGGACAACGCGTCAAACATGGCGGCAGGGCAATATCAGTCTTCAACAACCCGGCGCAAGGAAATTAACAGGGCGCTAAAAAATGCAGCGACAGTCGCCTTTGATCCGTAGGATGAGATTCTACGAAGCGGCGAGATTCGTATCGTCGAGCAAGCCACTGGCTGATATATCGCTTAGCGATATATCAGCATTGAACCAGGCAGACACATCGGTATTCGATGTGTCACGGAATGGTGTGCCTGCGCCCCGCCCCGGTTCGCCAAGCGTCCCCGAGTTGTGGCATGCAAAACTACCGGGATCGCTGAAGACTTGAAGGAAAGGCACATCTGCCCTATATTCCGCGCGTGAGCACTGTCCAGGAAATCACAACGGCGATTGCCAATCTGTCGCGAGACGAATTGGCTAAATTCCGCAGTTGGTTCGAGGAGTTTGATGCTGAAGCGTGGGATGAGCAGTTCGCGGGGGACGTCTCAGCGGGGCGCTTGGATCATGTGGCCGACAAAGCGTTACGCGACCTGCGCGAAGGACATTGCACCGACCTGTGAAGCACCGCGCCAGCCGCGATTACTGGGTGGGTTATCACCGGCTTCCTGAAAATGTCCGTGCAGTTGCCGATCATTGCTTTGCCCTGCTGAAAACAGATCCCGCTCACCCATCCTTGCACTTCAAGAAAGTTGGCCGATTCTGGTCGGTCCGCGTGGGAATTCATTACCGGGCCATAGCCGTGGAATCCGGCAATGACCTCGTGTGGTTTTGGATCGGCCACCATGACCAATACGAGCGACTCATTGGCCGCCGTTAGTGACGAAGTGGCTGATATATCGCCTGGCGATATATCAGCGCTGTCGCCGAAGTCCCACAGGCATTTGAAGCCGCAGATCCACACAGATTGGAGCCACAGCTTGACGATCCGCTCCTGTCACAAGCTCATCTATGAACATCTGTGGCTAAACGACCGAGATCCTTCGACTCGCCCGCCTCCGGCGGACAAGCTCAGGATGACAAGAAGGGAACGTTACGCTGCTATTCGTCCACGCGTTCGATGTTCGCGCCGAGCGCTCGCAGTTTGGCGTCGATTCGCTCATATCCCCGGTCAACGTGATAGATCCGGTTCACCTCGGTTTCGCCTTCTGCAGCTAGTCCAGCCAGCACCAACCCGGCGCTGGCGCGCAGATCACTGGCCATCACGGGCGCGCCGCTGAGATGTTCGACACCCTTGATGATCGCGTTGTTGCCTTCCAATGCAACGTTCGCGCCGAGCCGCGCCATTTCGCTGAGGTGCATGAACCGGTTCGGGAAAACTTTCTCCGTGATCACGCTGATACCTGGCGTCAACGTCATCAAGGCGCTCATCTGCGCCTGCATGTCGGTTGGGAACCCCGGATAGGGCATCGTGATGACGTCCGAAGGAGTCAAGTTTCCGCGGCCGCGAACGCGCATACTGCCGTTGGTGCGCTGGATTTCCGTACCGGACTCTTCCAGTTTGTCGCGTAGGGCGCAAAGATGTTCCGCGTGCGCGCCTTTGATCTCAATATCGCCGCCCGTGATCGCCGCGGCGACCATGAACGTGCCCGCTTCGATGCGATCGGAAATTACCGTGTGCTCTGCGCCGTGGAGTTGCTTGACGCCTTCGACTTCGATGATGTGGCTGCCGGCGCCTGTGATCTTGGCGCCCATTTTGTTGAGGAAATTCGCCAGGTCCTCAACCTCCGGCTCACACGCAGCGCTCTCGATTGTGGTCGTGCCTTTGGCGAGTGAAGCA
>Ga0153915_10002296_pt1 | contig 17498 bp, 17 predicted proteins | sample Opewatmetagenome_2_FD_107003 | JGI IMG/M metagenome (GOLD analysis project Ga0153915, IMG submission 107003) | Freshwater wetland microbial communities from Ohio, USA - Open water 3 Core 3 Depth 3 metaG | ecosystem: Environmental > Aquatic > Freshwater > Wetlands | place: USA: Ohio, Lake Erie...
CGTAACGACGACGCTGATGCGCTATTAGCCAATGCGGACATTGTCGTGTACGCAGCCAATCCAGCTCGTCGCTTTCAGGCAGAAAAAGATCCGCTGCATGATTTTGAGGTTACAGTTGAGAATACGGCCAGATTTATCGTTTTGGCACGTGGCAAACGCTTCGTGCTGGTTTCCACCTTATCCTGCCGAACCCAACTCAACACCAGTTACGGACGCCACCGGCGCGCGTGCGAACTGATTGCTTTGACAGAGGACTCGCTGGTGGTTCGCTTAGGGCCGATGTTCGGCGGTGTCCGTACAAACGATACACTACACGACATCCTCGCCGGCCGTCAAATATTTGTGGCGGCTGAAACACGATATGCCTACGTCGATGTCGCTTGGGCGGGGCGGAAAATCGTCGAGTTGCTCGAAGCGCCTGGATGCCTCTGCGAGATTGGCGCTATAAACGCCGTCCGCCTCAGCGATTTATGTGACCATTTTGCCTCGACCAGTACTTTCTCAGGTATTGACGACACGCAGGTTCCCGAAAACTTAACTGACGGCCCGGATGCGCTGGCGGTATTCCGCTTTGCGGAAAAAGAAAAGGCGCGTATCCATGAATGGGCGTGACTGGCACGGAAAAACTGGAATTATGCAAACCTCTCAGCCAACAACATCATGCATTCAATAAATTAGCAAATCTGATGTAAGGATAAAATAATATGGCAGAAACCTTAGGTTCGCTTTGTGATAAATTAACTGTTGTAAAACTTAAACAGTATCATTCTGAGGATAAAGAAAGATTGTTAAGCCTTCAGCAACAACAAGATCAACTAACTGATGAAATTGAAGAATTCATTTTAGATGCTGTAAATGGCTTGATACCTATCGACAAATTGACCTTTGCGTCTAATAAAGTTTTTAAGAGCCAGGGTAATGAGATCCAAGAGATCAAGGGCACTATTGGGAATGTTTTTGGTAAGCTGGCTGAGATCAATTGTTTGCTCTGGCATGGACAGGAGAAAGTGTATGAATTTGAGAAAGTGCCTGTTTCAGAAAAAGATAAAGTTGTTAAGGAATTGGCAATCTTGAATCTTGAAAGAACGAAATGCATGAATGAAATTGATGCAACCTTTGTTAAATTATTAGAACAGAAAAAATAATAAACCTAAAAATACCAAGGTAGTAATTATAACGGAGTTTATATGTACACAGAAATTAGCAGATGCCGTATTAGTGGGAGTCCCAATTTAATTACCGTATTATCGCTAGGTGAGCAATATCTTACTGGGATATTTCCAAAATCATCTGATGAGCCGATTACGAAAGGACCACTCGACCTTGTTTGGTGTCCCGATAGTGGCTTATTACAGATGAAGCAGTCATACAGCTTGGATGAAATGTATGGAGATAATTACGGCTACCGTTCAGGTCTGAACGGCTCTATGGTAAGACATCTACAGCAAAAAATCTGCACCTTGGAACAGATGGTAAAACCGACCGATGCCGATTTGGTGATTGACATTGGCAGTAACGATGCCACCTCGCTAAAAGCATATACGGGAAAGTTCCAAAAGGTTGGGATTGATCCTACGGGAAAAAAGTTTAAAGAATACTACACAGATGATATTACTTTGATTCCTAGCTTTTTTTCCGCGGCGGTACTCAAAGCTAATTTCCCGGATAACAAAGCGAAGATTATTACCTCTATTGCTATGTTTTACGATTTGGAAAGTCCGATGACATTTGTCAATGACATTGAAGCAGTTCTTGCTGATGAAGGTGTATGGCATTTTGAGCAGAGCTATATGCCCAGTATGCTCCGCACTAATTCTTACGATACAATTTGTCACGAGCATTTGGAATTTTATTCATTCAAGGTTGTAAGTAATATGCTGGAAAGCTGCGGACTTCGAGTCATTGATGTGCAGATGAATGCAATCAACGGCGGCAGTTTTGCAGTAACAGCTTGTAAAAAGAATGCATCGTACAAATCGAATCTTCCAATCATTAATTGGATGCTTAAACAAGAAGATGATATGGGCTTAGACACACCGAAGCCCTATCGTGACTTTGAAGAAAGAGTTTTCCGTCATCGTAAAAACTTAACAGAACTAATCGAGGCACTGGTTGCCGATGGGAAGAAAATAATTGGCTATGGCGCCAGTACAAAGGGAAATGTGCTCCTGCAATTCTGCGGATTGACTACGAAGCATATCCCTTGTATCGCAGAGGTAAACGAAGATAAGTACGGATCTTTTACCCCAGGCACTAATATCCCGATTATTTCAGAAAAAGAAGCGCGGGCAATGAATCCCGATTACTTCTTGGTCTTGCCTTGGCATTTTAAAACGGGAATCTTGGAACGAGAAAAAGAGTTTATGGCACAGGGAGGGAAGTTTATTTTCCCGCTGCCTGAAATTGAAATTGTATAAGCAAGGATAAAAAAATATTTTATGAAAGCAATGATCTTTGGCGTAAATGGACAAGACGGTTATTATCTTACCGAACTGTTGAGATTGAATAATATCGAAATTGTTGGTGTTTCACCTTTTGAGGATAACTGGATAAAAGGCGATGTGGGGGATTTCAAGTTTGTCGAAGCTTTAATTAAAAGTCATCAACCAAACTATATTTTTCATTTTGCGGCTAGTTCCACCACGCACCATTCCGCATTGTTTGATAATCACAATGCAATAAGCACTGGCACTATCAATATCCTGGAAAGTGTGAAACTTAATTGCTCTACAGCTAAGGTATTTCTATCGGGCAGTGCTATGCAGTTTAAAAACGATGGCTTGCCTATCGATGAAAAGACTCCTTTTCAGGCAAGCAGCCCTTATTCTGTAGCTCGCATTCAATCTGTGTATGCGGGGAGATATTATCGCGAGACTTTTGGCCTGCAAGTTTACGTAGGTTATTTTTTTAATCATGATAGTCCATTAAGCGCAGAGCAGCACGTAAATCAAAAGATTGTAAAAGCGGTTAAAAGGATTGCTGCAGGCAGTAAAGAAAAATTGGAATTAGGCAATATTGATGTGCAAAAAGAATTTAACTATGCGGGAGATGTAGTAGAGGCGGTATGGATGTTAGTAAATCAAGATAAAGTTTTCGAAGCCATTATTGGAAGTGGTAAAGCATACAGCATTAGGGACTGGTTAGAATATTGCTTTAAGAAAACAAAGAATAATTGGCAGGATTTTGTCGAGATAAAGCAAAATTATATACCTGAGTATACAATTTTAGTTAGTAATCCGAAATTAATAAGAAGTATCGGCTGGCAACCAAGAGTAGATTTTTATCAACTCGCCGATTTAATGTTGGGTGATTTGTGATCGCAGTTTGTGAACCACAGTGTAAAGGAATAAGCCACGAAAAAGTTAACAGTGGCTTTATATATGGATTTCGGTTGGCTTATCCGCAGGAGAAAATAGTTTTTTTTGCTGATGCCACGCACTTTCAAGCAATACAAGATATTTTGGAAAATGATAAAGTTTTGGTTGATAATTTTGAATGCAGACCAATAAAATTTAAGGCAGAGAGTGCCTTTAGCATCGCAGGCATAATTAAATACTATCTGCTTTTTAAAAAAATATTTAGCGAGTTACTTTCAGTAAAAGTTGATAAGATTTTTTTCTTATCAACTAACCCAATAATTCTTTATACTATAAAAAAATTAAAGCAGCAGAATAGATTCAAAAATATTTTTTGCACTTTTGTTTTACACGGCGGGTTCGAAGATATTGCCAATGTTGACTATAGAGATCCATATGTTCCTGCTATAAAGCATCAATTTGCCATATCAAATTCTTCCTGGTTAAAGGCTGTAATTATCAAATTATTCAAGTATCGCCATAAAATATTACCAATTGTTATCAGAAAAATATTATCTCCATTGTTTTGGCTATATTCAAAGTACACTCTGGTTTTTATAAAAATATTTCGTCTAAAAAAAATAATGAAGTGGAAACACTCCAATCATTATAGATACATTGCTTTGTCGCCGCATATTGTTAAAAACGCAAAAGATTATATCGACACCGATTATCTGAATTTTCACACAATTGTTATGCCAACTGTTTTCGCCCAGCCGTGCGCGCCCGCCAATAATAACTTTGTAAAATTTGCAGTTTTTGGTTATGGTGATCCCGCTCGAATGAATAAAATGTTAACACTTCTTTCTGCAAAAAATATATCCAAACCTTATGAAATAAGAATAATTAGCATGGATGGGAGAGGTACGGATGGTTTCCCCAATATTAATTGTGTAAGCAATGGAAAAGTTTTGGATAGAAAAGAAATGGAAAATTATGCACGAGATATAGATATGTTTATAAATCTTTATGAAAATACACGCCATCGGCTTGGTTGTAGTGCTTCAATATTTGATTCGTTTTCTTATTTAAAACCAGTATTGTATACTAGCAATGATGGTTATAATTATTTTAATAAACCAGAAAAACCAATAGGCTTCCGTTGTGAGAATCTAAATAGTTTTGTAGATAAAATGTGCGATATCATTGAAAATTATGAGTCATACAAAGCCGAATTAAATTTTTTTATAAATAATATGTTAGAGTACCGGGTGGAGTATGCAATCGAAAAAAAATTGGACGCGCTAAGAAGAAGCTTTACTTTTGATCTGGATGCAAAAGGCTCAACATGATGCTTGAAAACGAAAAAAAGCGCTGGCCTGCAGTTTTCCTGAGCAATTATTACTATTGGTAAAACGGACTAAAAATATTCTGGAAAAGCTTTCGAAGCTGCGCAAACTGTTAACGCCTGATTCGCGTGAGATAGCGATTAAGCGATATCTCAATACGTTACGCCTTGCGTCGTCTGGAGCGGCAGGTGTAGTACTTGTACAATGTGTTGAAGATCCTTACTACTATGGTCTTTTTGGCCAGATTGTTTCCTCATTGCGCGAACAGCGACCGATCCGCGTCGAGCAGTTTTTGTTTAATAGTCTCCGGCTTGGCGAGTCGAGTTCCTGCTATAGTTTCATTCGAATCCGTTTCGTCACTTGGCTGATCGGGAAAAAATGGTCGAGTTTGTATGATGCGTTTTGCGATGGTGTAGGATACCGCAGCACAAGCTGGAGGTTTCCATTAGAAGATCTATTTGACCTATACCGGGCTTTTGTATGCTGGCGAAGTCTTACCATGAAAGACGCGCTCACTTCTTTAGTTATTGATAATGTCCCGGTGGGCGATTTGATTAATGATTCATTTTTACGTTACAAGCCTGCACCTACCGTAAAGCTTGTTGATGCTTACTTGTGGTTAATAATTTGGCAGGCCCATCGTGATATCCGCAGAGCGAAAAATTACTTTACCCGTGTCAGACCAAAATTGTATTTGACCTCCTATAGCACGTATATTCAACATGGTATTGCGGTACGTGTGGCTTTGCAATGTGGTGTGAAAGTATTTTCAATATTTAGTAACCTTCAGGAATTTATAAAGGAATTATCAACGGATGATTGGGCGCATACGCATAACCCGGATGCCTATGCCGATGAATTCGCAAGGATGGAGAATGCAGATCAGAAACTGGTAGAAGCTGACTCTGCCTTGGCGGCGCGTATGGCAGGGGCTATCGATAGCGCGACTGCGTACATGAGAAGATCAGCATACACTGAGTCTGAAGATCCCGTACCTGATGTACGGGGCGCTTTGGTAATTTTTCTACATGATTTTTTCGACAGTCCGCATATATATAGGCATATGGTGTTTCCTGACTTTTGGGAGTGGATATGTTTTACAATAGACGTCCTAAATAGGGGGAATATACGTTTTTTCGTAAAACCGCATCCGAACCAGATAGATTTGAGTGCTGGGGTGTTAAACGACCTAAAACGACGCTATCCAGACATGTTAATGATTTCTCCCAATATTACAAATAAGCAACTTGCCCAGGCAGGGATGGTTTGCGCTGTGACCGTTTATGGCACTGTAGCTCACGAAATGACCTATCTTGGGGTGCCTACAATCGGGTGCGGTGATAATCCGCACGTTAGTTTTGATTTTTGTAAAACAGCGAAGAATAAGGAAGAATATGCTGAATTACTTATTCGCTATGCTGAGATAGAATTCGATAAGCTTGAAATGCGTCGGCAGAGTCTGGCTTTTTACTATATGCATAACTTGAATTTAAGTTCCGAAGAAAAAGCGCTCATGCATGCTGTTTCTCAATACAGAAAAAGTCTCGACAGCTCAACAATACATGATCAGGAGGTGTCTGAGTTGTTGATAAATATTTCAGGACTTTCAGGATATCGCTCTTATATTAATAGGCTAAAAGCGGCCATTGAGGATTATTATCAATGCTCTGATACTCGTAGCGGTTAACGCTGTCATAACAGGGATTTAATCATAGTAGGAGGACATTCTATGGCCGCTCATTTTGCACCAATAGCATTATTTGTCTACAACCGTCCTTGGCATATCCGTCAATCCGTTGAGGCATTGGAAAAAAATGCCTTGGCTTCCCAATCTGACTTAATTATTTTTTCTGATGCACCTAAAACTGTAGATGACGCTCCCACTGTGCGTGAAGTGCGGAGTTATATGAGAAGTATTGGTGGTTTCAAGTCAATCCGTATTGTCGAGCGTGAGAGCAATCTTGGTCTGGCCAACTCCATCATTGATGGCGTGACAATAGTGTGTGGCGAATACGGTCGTGTGATTGTGGTGGAGGATGACTTGGTCACTTCTCCGTATTTTTTGAAGTATATGAATGACGCGTTAGATACCTACGAGAACGATGAGGCCGTGGCAAGCATCCATGGCTATTGGTATCTTGTTGATCAGCAAATGCCTGAAACATTTTTCTTGCGAGGCGCATCTTGTTGGGGCTGGGCAACATGGACGCGTGGCTGGCAACTATTTGAGCCCGATGGAGCAAAATTACTCGCTGAGCTGCGTAGGCAAAAGCTTACGAAGTTATTCGATCTTGATGGAGCTATCTCCTATACTCAAATGCTCAGAGATCAAATTACAGGAAAAAACAATTCATGGGCTATCCGGTGGCATGCAGCGACGTTTCTCGCAAACTGTCTGCAATTATCTCCTGGTATGAGTTTGGTCCAAAACATAGGGATTGACGGCACTGGTACGCACACTAAAACAGTATCAAGTGTATATGACACGCACCTTGCGGTAACCCCTGTTGTAGTTAAACACATTGAATTGGTAGAAGGCAGAGAAGCACGGGCAGCGCTTATTCGTTATTACCACAGTATAAAACGTAATATTTTGGTCCGAGTATTAGGACGTCTCCGTCGTATGGTGGGTATATAGAGGTTAAATTGTTAAACTCAATCAAACGTGATGTCCCTGCTTATTGCTTTAGAGAATACGTCAACTTACGCAATATGCCCAAGTTTTTATTTTTCATATCTCACGCGTCGGCCAGTGCTTTGAAGTATGCCGTACATAATGCTAAGGCGGAATCGGAGTTTTTGGAAAGTTTCGCGGCTTTGTTTGAAAATCTCCGTATTAAGGTGGCATAATAGTGATTCTGAATAATAAAGTGCGCACGTTATTTAAATTTCTTAATAACTCGCTTGAAAAAATTGAATCCATAGTTGCGTTCTTAATATTCAAATTGAATGGCGCGAAAATTGGCAAGAACATAATAATTAGAGGAATTCCTTATGTTTGGAATAAAGGTTATCTGGAAATAGGTGACAATGTAGTAATTAATGCTAAATATTTGGCAAATCCCATTGGAGGGAGCGGGGTGTTATCTCTGCTTGTAAAAAAAGGTGCTCGTCTTATAATCGATGATGGTGTGGGTATTTCAAATTCTGCTATTGTATGTTGGAATAATATTTATATTGGTAAAAATGTAAAAATTGGTGGAAATTGTCAAATATACGACACAGACTTCCACTCGTTGCATTTAAATGAACGATTATTGACACCTGAACCAGGAATTAAGACATTACCCATAAGAATAGGAGATGGAGCATTCATAGGTGCAAATGTCATTATACTAAAAGGTGTGATTATCGGTAATGAAAGTGTTATTGGTGCAGGGGCAGTCGTAACTGAAAACATACCTGATTTTGAAGTTTGGGCGGGGAATCCGGCAACGTTCATCAAAAAGTTGAAATGATTAACTGTTTAACTATATAAAACAATACATTATCCGTGAGCGCAAGATGCTGATAAGTAACACTCAATTAATACGAAGTATTGGATATCAACATAAAAGGGATGGGGTATTCAGAGAACCCAGGGCAGTCGAGGGAGACGTAATGTTGATGAGCAGCCCTGTTTGGAGAGGTGTTGCATGATGCGTGCGTATTGTACAATATTTGATAAAAATTATCTCTATCAGGGCGTCGCACTCTATAACTCATTAAAGCGTTGTACTGGTAATTTCAAACTTTATACACTTTGTATGGATTCAATATCCTGCAGTATGATGATGAAGATGGAATCAGCAAGTCTTGTTCCTATATGCATTGACGAGCTAATCACCCCAGAAATATCTGCAGTAAGGGGCCGCACAACGCATGGCCAGTTTTGCTGGGTATGCCAACCTCTTATTTGCGAATTCATTCTCGATAATTACGAAGACGAGATGGTCACCTATTTGGAAGCTGATTCTTTATTTTTTTATGATCCCGAGGTTCTTTTTTGGGAGTTAGGAGAGAAATCCGTTTCACTTGTGCCACATAATTATTCGCCGCATTTTGATCTTACAGCTCATGCAGGTAGGTTCTGTGTTCAGTTCAATGCCTTCAGGCGCGATGATGTTGCGCGAGAAATTCTTGAATATTGGAAATTAAATTGCTTCAAGTACACTAAAGAAAAACCATTCGACACTATTGGTCAGACTTGCTTAAATGATTTGCCAGATCGGTTTGATGGAGTAAAGATAATTGAGCATCCTGGCGCAGGTGTTGCGCCATGGAATATTCAACACGTCAAGTTCGAAATAAGGGATTCCGTGCCTTGTGTTGATGGAGTACCTATAGTTTTTTATCACTATCATCAATACGGTAGGTACGAGGATGGTTCACACGAACTATGCGATTATCCTATATCAAAGCAGATTATCGATTCGATTTATAAAACATATATAAGAGAAATCGCAGAAGCTGAAAGAATAGTGCGTTCCCTTGATCCAACATTTTCTTATCGAAGGACGTATAAGAATAATAAAACCTTCAGAGAGACCATAAAGTCAACTAATTTGAAGGATATCTATGAATACCTCAGGGTTCTGAGAAGGAAAATACGAGGGAGATTTAATGTTTTTCCGGATGAATATTTTTTCAACGATCTGTAAAGATGAACTTGTAATGTTAAAGAAGCTAATAAAAAAAGTACTTGGTAGGATCATGCGACTTCTCCCACTTGATTTAATACTTTTGTTTTCTCAGAAGTTGTGCGATCTGGTTGCGCAGTCTCTTATGCTGCGCGACTGGACGTTGCAGGCTAATGGTCGGCCACAATTTTTCAAGCATCATATTAATCTAAGTCGCTGGAGATTTGAACCGACACAATGGTCTTTTACTGCAAGAGGAGTGTACGCTCGTGAAAACATGTTCAGGGGCTGTTCAGTACTCGACTTGTGTTGTGGTGATGGCAGTTATAGCCACCTCTTTTTTTCAGACATTGCTGGGAAAATAGATGCAGTTGATAATGACTCCATTGCACTTTCTTATGCAAAGCGATATTCGTCCGCGTCCCCAATACAATATCACAAAATTGACATAATTAATCAACCGTTGCCTGCGACTCAATATGATGTTGTGGTTTGGAATGCGGCAATTTGCTATTTTACTGAACCTCAAATCAGAGTCATCCTTAAAAAAATTGTTAGTGCCGGGAATGACAGCATGATTCTTTGTGGAGCGCTTCCAATGGCTAATGGGCATGTGGATCATAAGACAGAATTTTCCGATGCAGAGTCGATCAGGACGTTTCTCCGCGAGTATTTTGGAGTCGTGGAGATTCGAGAAATCGATGAAATATCAACCCGATCTTTCTATTTTCGAGCTTCAAATCCGTTCGCTGATCACAATGGAATTCGTGCATACCCTCTATGAAAAAAATATTTAAAAAGATTCTCATTATTTTTACACCAGTAAAACCACTAATTGTTTTTTTATTTGAATTGGAATCATCAATTTCAAAGCGTTGGGCATCCTCAGCGCATAAAAGGCTTTTTTGGGCCGAATGGATAATTCCGACCAACCCGGAATTTCTTGATCATCAAATAGATTTGCATTATTTATGGTTAAAGACGAGGACATCATTTTGGCTCGAAAAAGGAGTTTTTGGTTCTTTAGCATTAAAAAGGGGTGGAAAAGTTTTAGAATTATGTTGTGGCGATGGTTTTCTTACGCGAAATTTTTACAGTGCTATCGCAGAATCTGTAATAGCATGCGACTTTGATAAAAATGCCATATCTACTGCAAAAAGGAAAAATAGCGCGTCTAATATAACATTTATTTTATCGGATATCAGATATAAAATGCCTAATGGAATATTTGATAATATTGTTTGGGATGCCGCAATTGAGCATTTTACACCTGATGAGATTAACCCGATAATAAAAAATATAAAAGAACGTTTGACAGGCAAGGAAGGAATCCTAAGTGGACATACAATAGTTGAAAGAGCAGAAGGGAAAAGTTTAGAACAGCACGAGTATGAATTCAAAGATATGGCTGATCTCCAGAGATTTCTTATTCCATATTTTAGAAATGTCATTGTTTTTGAAACTATATTTCCACAAAGACATAATCTTTATTTTTGGGCCTCAGATGGCACGATTCCCTTTTCTGATAGGTGGGAACATTGGCTGAAAACTAATTAATAATTCTATATGCTTAACACAACTGCGATGAAACGAACCATCTTGGGTCGAGCATGAGGCTTCCTGAATAATGATGAGCATAATATGGCGAGTGACGACTTAAACAAATTCTATAAAGGCAAGAAAGTTCTCATTACCGGTGGACTGGGCTTTATAGGTTTGAATATCATAAAACAACTGATGTATTTAGATGCGGAAATGACTGTTCTTGACGATTGTATTTATCCACAGATTAAAAAACTGATTGACCCAATCTGCTCTCTAATCGTCGCTGATATCAGAGATGAGAATAAAATTGGGCATGCTGTGAGAGGTCAGGATATCATATTTAATTTGGCCGGTAAATCCGGTGCAGCGGACAGCAATAAAGAGCCGTTTATCGACCTCGATGTAAATTCCCGGGGAACCCTGACCATCCTGGAAGCCTGTCGCCGTTTTAATCCGCACGTAACCATAATTTACCCGAGTAGCCGACTTGTTTACGGTAAACCTCGCTACCTGCCGGTGGATGAGAACCATCCCCTCGCTCCTGATTCAATACATGCGATAAACAAGTTAACAGTAGAAAATTATCATATCCTTTACAGCAAGCTGTATGGTTTGAAAACAACCGTGCTGCGAATATCTAATCCTTATGGACCAATGCAAATAGGCAATGCAAGGACATACGGAATTGCCAATGTGTTTATTCAGTCTGCCGTCAAGGGAGAGAATATTCCCATTTTCGGCGACGGGCAACAGAGGCGCGACTACATTTATATTGATGACCTCGTACACGCTTTTCTCAAAGCAGGAATTAGACAGGAAGCGTCTATAAGGATCATGAATATCGGGACGCATTCAAGTGTTTCTCTCCTGGATTTTGTGCAGATGGCTATAGAAGTTGCAGGTAGTGGCAACATCTTAAAAGTTCCATGGTCAACTGATAATAAGTTGATTGAGACTGGTGATTATCAGTCAAATATTGATCTCGCAGTAAGAGAGCTGGACTGGTGTCCCGTGACCAAACTGAAAGATGGAATTACCCAAACCATTGAATTCTATCGTCATGGGGAGTCATGTTTATTACATTATTATCTAAACTCTCAGCATAATACAAAATCAGCTGAATGAAAACAGAATATGAATAGTGACACATCCATATGCAATTACTTAACCGGACATCGTTGATACAGAATAGAAAATCAGAATATATTATACAAATCCTCCGAAAGATTTATCGAAAAACGAGTAAATCACTAAATTTGATAAGAATGAAAATGTTGGAGATAAAATTTTATCCACCAAATTATTTATACTTTGATAATTTCAATGAATTGAGTGTCATTGTTGATGCCGGCTGCGGTCATGAAGCTGAATTTTCCAAGCACTTGATTAAAAAACACAATCTACAAGTGTTCGGTGTTGATCCGACAATGAAACATACTCCTTATTTAAAGTTACTTGAAGAGAGCACTAAAGGTAAGTTTCGCCATTTAGCTATAGCTGTGACCAAAAAGAATGGATTTATAACATTTCACGAAAGCAGCCAAAATGAAAGTGGCTCAATTCTGTTAGAGCATACCAACATGCAAAATGATGAAATAATTACATACAATGTTGAATCTCTTAATTTGAGAGAGTTAGTGCGAAGAATTGGAACAACACCTATTGATTTCATGAAACTAGATCTCGAAGGTGCTGAATATGAATTGTTAGATGAAATAAGTGACGAAGACATTAACCCATTCAAGCAAATATTCGTAGAATTTCATCACCATTGTACCAGATATTCTACTCAAGAGACAAAACGGTTGGTCCGAAATATCTGCAGCAAAGGGTTCAAGGTGTTCACTCTTGATCAGCATGATTATCTATTTTACAAATAGCGAATATCCCTTAGTCCCAAAGCGCTGCTGGCTGCCATAGGTGATACGAAAGAACGCGACCTTGAACCAATTGCTTTTATCATTGCTGTCCCAATGTTGATTTTTCAAATCGATGGATGACATTTCACATGAAATACGATCACATTTTTAAAGTTAAGGTGTTATCAAAAATCAACGTTGGGACAGTGGTGAATGGATAATAGAACTGAGCCAAATTTGGGTGCTATTTTCATAATGTTATTGCTATTTCTACTAGTTAATCCGTTTTTATCCTTGTTTATTATTTCTATTCTTTCCGTTAAATTCAAGATACCTAAAATTCCTTTTCTTATTTTTGTAACTGTATCACTTACTTTATTTTACTTTTCAAGGGAATATGGGGTTCAATGGGCTGTAAGCAGCGATGATGTTCCGTCCTATATATCTCTTTATCATTCAAATGCATCTTTGCAATTAACAGAAATCTTCACAAGATTCCTTTCTTCTCCGGTGAGTAACGAACCAATATGGCATAGTTTTTTTTCAATCTTATTAAATGTGTTTGGTATTAATGATAATACGTTTGTATTTATTCATTATTTTTTAATTATTTTTCTTTTTTTTATTGCACTCATTAATATTTCAAGAAAATATTTTATTGTATTAGCGTTAGCTTATTTCTTTCTAACGCCCATGTCACTTGATTCCATTTTCCATATTTGGAGACAGCAATTAGCTTTTTCTTTTTTTTTGATTGGAATTGCAATTTATCTCATCAAAGGGAAAAAGAGTGGATTATATTTTATTTTTCTCTCTCCACTTATTCACTTAGTAACATTATTCTTTGTTATCAGTTTCATTTTGTTCAATTGGCTCAAGAAAACTAAACTGATTTCAAGCAAACTGGGTTTCATTTTGTTCGTCTCTTTAATTTGCTTGTTATATGTTGAAGCAGTTTCGTCTGTTATTAATCTGTTTAGCATGATAAATATAACTCGAATAACGAATTATTTTGAATCTGGCGGAGATTATGTATTTCGGTCATTCATTATCTCATCCTTTTTTATGGTTTTTTTCTTAATAACAAACACATTTTTTTATAATGATAATTTTAATAAATATATTATTCTTGTAAATACTATAATTGCTGCCATATTGTTTGCTTTTCCATCTGCATTTTCAATATTTACTAGGCTTAACTATTTTGCGATGCCGCTTGTGAGTGTGTATCTTGTCCGTTGGTATCTTTTCAATTTTTCTACAAAATGGATTAAAGTTGTAGTATTCATTATTTTTATAACAGGCATGCTCAGAATAATACCCTCAATAACAGGAAAAAATGCCTCAGCGCAATTTTTGGCATACGGTAATCCATTAGATCCCTTTATGGGATTTCTAAAGATGTTGTTTTTTGTCGGGTAAAATGAGGTCTAATGGTATGTTGACATTCATCACGGAGGTCGATTACGAACTGAAGCCTGTGAGCGCGTTAACTAACATGACCGGTCAGCTTTTGCACAATGAATTATCAGCGCCCTCGTGGCAACCACGAATATAAAAATCACGATCCAAGCTGATCATCAACAGTGAATGTTTTTTAATAATATATGGTTATTCTACATTTTCATATAAGCGCAAGGAGGCAACAGGAAATGAATCAACCTATACGCGATAAATACCTTGTTTTTGCTGCACCCGCCATAGAAGAACCGGAAATCAACGAAGTGCTTGACTCCCTTCGCTCCGGCTGGTTGGGTACCGGCCCCAAGGTGGCAAAGTTCGAAGAAATGTTCCGGCAATATATCGGATCGAAATACGCCATGGCAGTCAACTCCTGTACCGCGGGTCTTCACCTTTCGATGCTGGTCGCCGGATTGGGTCAAGGGGATGAGGTAATTACGACACCCATGACTTTTTGTTCGACCGTTAACAGCATCATCCACACCGGCGCCACACCAGTGCTCGTGGATTGCGACCGCGATACGATGCTGATCGATCCCCAGCGCATCGAAGAGGCGATCACCCCTCGAACAAAAGCAATTCTTCCGGTGCACCTCTACGGCCGCCCCTGTGAGATGGACGCCATCATTTATATTGCTGATCGCCATCATCTGCTGCTGATCGAGGATGCCGCCCACGCCATTGAATCTGTTTATAAAGGACGTAAAATAGGTAATATAGGACATCTTACGGCCTTCAGCTTCTATGTGACCAAGAATGTGATTACCGGCGAGGGCGGCATGGTGACCACCAACAATCCGGATTTTGCCGATAAGATAAAGGTATTTGCCCTGCATGGGATGAGTAAGGATGCCTGGAAGCGCTTTTCAGATAAGGGATACAAACATTATCAGGTCGTTTACCCCGGTTTCAAGTACAACATGATGGACCTGCAGGCGGCCATCGGCCTTCATCAAATGGCCCGTGTAGGGGAAAACCTGAAACGGCGCAACGAAATCTGGCAGATGTATAACGAAGCCTTTGCGGATCTGCCGATAGGGTTGCCCGCCCCCGACGAATCGGAGACCGTGCATGCTCGACACCTCTATACTCTGATGATCGATAAAGATCGCTGTGGAATCAGCAGGGATGAATTCATGCAAAAACTCCATCAGATGAACATCGGCACGGGTGTCCATTACATCGCCGTGCATCTGCATCCATACTATCGTGATCATTTCGGCTACAAACCGGAGGACTTTCCGAATGCAACGTGGATAAGCGATAGGACCGTATCGATTCCGTTGTCGCCGAAATTAAAAGATTCTGACGTAACTTACATTATTCAATCTGTCCGGAACGTACTCTGTTAAAAGAGATTCTATAGTATTCAATATCCCTACAACGATACATTAGTCAGCATTTGTTTGGGTTTGTGTCAAAATGGTATGACGAAATAGCGACTATTTGCAGGCGTAATGAGGTCATCAATAAGGTCATCGTAGAAGACGCCGCCGAGTCTATGGGCGCTACCATCAATGGCATGCCTCCGGGGTATCAATCGAAATTATTTTATAGTCAGGGCCCAATTTTCAAAGTCAGTGACCACGGAAACTGGTGACATTGGGGAGTTTCAAGCACGATGTAGCGAATACATCAATGAAAGGCACTGGCATAGTATGAATGCTTTGGTACTTGGTGGAAACGGTTTCATAGGTTCACAACTGAGTCGTGCAAAGCTCTCGACTATGCCTTTAAGCCAGGAGATTAATGAGTGAGTCAACATGAAGACAAAAAAAATACTATCAGCATTATCACGACTTGTTATAATGCCGCTGGTACTATACTAAAATTAATTGAAAGTCTTCGTGGACAAACGGAAAATGATTTCGAATGGGTGGTCGCTGATGGCGCTTCTACAGATGGCACCTTAGAATTACTGCATTCCATAAAAGACATCAACATTGTAATTTCATCTCAGCCGGATTTTGGAATCTATGATGCTTTGAACCGAGCCATTAAAATTTCAACTGGTGATTTTTATGTTGTGGCTGGTGCAGATGATTTTTTTTATAAGGATGCTATTGCGAATTTTCGAAGTGCAATAGAAAAATATAGAGCTGATATTATTGTTGCTAAAGGTATGCATGGTAGGTATTGTTTTGAAGTCAAAAAAGGTCCTCATTGGTTATATGGGGCAAACGCATTTATTACGAATCACTCCCTGGCCACTGCATTCAGAAAAGATTTGCATAATGTATTTGGATTCTACTCAAACAAACTACCCATTGCCGCTGACGCCTTGTTTGTAATGCAGGCATGTAGAAACGGTGCTATCCGTAATGAAACTGACTTTATTGCTGGGGAGTTTGGATGTGAGGGGGTCAGTGTTTTTGATTGGGTTGGCAGTGCTACGGAATTTTATAGAGTACAGCTGATTACTGGTGGATCGTTTGCTTTGCAGACTTTTTTGCTTTTGTTGAGATTATTGAAGGGATCTAGTTCAAGGCTGAAAACAATGTATAATAATTTATTGCGTTGAAACATTTGAAAAGGTAATTATTTTGACTAGATCAGCAAAGACAATTGCTATTACCGGTGGCACAGGATTTATTGGCAGATATTTAGTTCTTCGCCATCTCGCTATGGGGGATAGAGTACGTGTTCTGTCTCGACGTTCGCATGCTGAATCAGGTTTGCCTGATTCAGTTATATTATGGTCCGGTGATTTATCTACTCAATATAATTTGCAGTCGTTCGTTGATGGTGTTGATGTCCTCTATCATTGTGCCGGTGAGATTACTAATCCGACTCGTATGCATGATTTGCATGTCGTTGGTACACAGCGGCTCATTACAGCTGCTTCCGGAGCTATCGGGCATTGGGTCCAGTTAAGCAGTACCGGTGCCTACGGGAAGGTGACAAAAGGGGTTGTGACTGAGGAGACCCCCCTGAATCCCCACAACGTATATGAAATTACCAAAACTAAATCCGACAAATTGGTAACCGCTGCAGCTGATCGCGGTTTGTTCAACAGTACGATTCTAAGGCCCTCAAATGTGTTTGGCCCTACCATGCCAAATCAGTCATTGTTTCAAATGATCACTATGATTTCCAAGGGGCTGTACTTTTTTATTGGCAGCCCGGGTGCTTCCGCAAATTATATTTACGTAGACAATGTTGTCGATGGGTTAGTGCGTTGCGCTACAATGTCAGAAGCAAAAGGCATGACTTATATATTATCTGATCACCGCTCACTTGAAGATTTTGTGGCAATCATTGCACATGCCCTTGGAAGACCAGTTCCACGTTGGAGACTTCCTGAAAAGCCCGTTCGATTAGTGGCTGGGACATTTGGAAAAATTCCAGGTTTCCCGCTTCCCGTATCTA
>Ga0153915_10002297_pt1 | contig 17496 bp, 13 predicted proteins | sample Opewatmetagenome_2_FD_107003 | JGI IMG/M metagenome (GOLD analysis project Ga0153915, IMG submission 107003) | Freshwater wetland microbial communities from Ohio, USA - Open water 3 Core 3 Depth 3 metaG | ecosystem: Environmental > Aquatic > Freshwater > Wetlands | place: USA: Ohio, Lake Erie...
CACCTGCACTTCATCCCCACCCATGCCTCCTGGCTCAATCAGATCGAGGTCTGGTTCAGCATCCTCAGCAGGCAAGCCCTCCGGGGCGCCAGTTTCACTTCCGTCGCGCAAGTCCGAACCGCGTCGACGAGTTCATCGCCGCCTACAATCCAACCGCACATCCCTTCGCTTGGACCAAAGTCGCCGTGCGCCCAAAATTCCTCGCCAGTAAATACGCGGAGTTAGGAAACTAGATACTAGGGGCCTGCTACGGAATCTTGATTTCCTCGCCGGCGGGCAGGAAATCGGGATTCTGAATCTTGTCGCGGTTGGCGTTGAAGATCTCCTGCCAGCGGCGGGCGGTGCCGTAATACTGGGCGCTGATTTTCGTCAGCGTGTCGCCGTAGGTGATCCGATGCGTCCGGACCGGGGGGGGCGGCGGAGGCGCAGTCTGGGCGGCAGCCGCGGCCAAGGCCGGCGCCGCGGAGGGACGTGTCGGTCGCATGCCCGAGCCCGACGGTGCCGGCGTGCTGGCGAGCACGACGGAGGTCTGCAGTCGCGTGTTCTCGGAGGTCAGGGCGGCATTTGCGGCCTGTAGCTGTCGCACGGACAGGCGCAGCTGGACGGCTTCACCTGCGGTCTCGCGCAGCGCGGCGGTCTCCTGCCGCTCCTTGGCGAGTGCGGCCTCCGACTGGCTCAGGCGGTCGGCCGAGGCGCCGGACTGATCGATCTGCGTCTTGAGCTTCTCGTTCTCCTGTTGGGCGAGGGTGAAGCTGCGGACGGTCATGTCGACCTTGGCCTGAGTTTCCGCGAGCTGCTGCTTGAGCCGGGCAAATTCCTCGGCCGATGGACCCGCCGCGGGCGGCTCCGTTGGAGCAGGGGTGGCGGGAGCTGCCGCGAGCTTCGCGGTGAGCGTCTCGTTCTGGGCGCGAAGGTCGGCGGCTTCCCTCGTCGCCTGCTCGGCGCGGGCACTGGCATGGGCGAGGTCCGCGGCGGCCTTATCGGCGCGGCCGGCGGCGAGCCTGGCTTGGGTCGCCTCCTGGCGCGCGGCATCGCGCTCCTGCACAAGGGCGGCGACCTGCGACTGCAGGCGGGAGACGTCGCCGGAAGCCTGCGCGGCGCCCCGGCGGAGCGCGTCGGACTCCTGTTTCGCCCTGGCGAGGGCCGACTCGGCTTCGGGCACGCGCGCGGCGGCACTCTGGGCCTCGGCGAGCTGCGCCTTGAGCTTCTCGTTCTCCTGTTGGGCGAGGGTGAAGCTGCGCAAGGTGACATCGACCTTGAAGCGCGCCTCATCGAGATCGGACTTCAGCTTGGCGGCATCCGCCGCGGGGACGGATTTTCCGGCGGCGGCCGCCGCTTCCGCGAGTTTCGTTGAGAGCGACTCGTTCTGCACGCGAAGGTCGGTGGCTTCCTTTGACGCCTGCTGCGCGCGGGCATTCGCCTCGGCCAGGTCGGCGGTGACTTTCGCGGTCTTCCCTCCGGCGGTCTCCTTGAGCGCAGCGGTTTCCCTTCGGGCGTCGTCGCGCTCCTGGGCCAGGCCGGTGATCTGCGAGCGCAGGCGGGTGATCTCGCCGGAGGCCTGTTCGGCGCCTTCGCGCAAGGCGTCGGCCTCCAGTTTCGATGCGGTGAGTGCCGATTCTGCGGCCGCCGCGCGCGCGGCGCCGCCCGCCGCCTCGGCGAGCCGCGCCTTGAGCTTCTCGTTCTCCTGTTGGGCGAGAGTGAAGCTGCGGACGGTGAGGTCGATCTTGTCGCGCAGTTCCTCGATCTCGCTCTTGAGCTTGGCGGTGTCCTCGGCCGGCTTCGCCGCGGGTGCGGGAATCTCGGCCAGCTTGGCCGAAAGCGACTGATTCTGGACGCGCAGGTCGGCGAGCTGTGACTGCAGGCGGGCGGTGTCGCCCGTCGCCTGGGTGGCGGCCTGGCGGAGCGAATCGGACTCCGCCTTCGCCCGGTTCAGCGAGATTTCGAATTCGGGGATCCGGGCTGCTGCGGCATTGGCCTGTGCGAGCCGCTCCTTGAGTTTCTGATTATCCTTTTGCGAGAAGGCGAGCTGGCGGCCGATGTCGTGGGCCTCGCGGGTGATCTCGGCCAGCTCATTCCTGATGCGCGCCACCTCCTCCGGGGGCGTGGCTTTTGCCGCAGCCGCTGCGTTCTCGGCGAGCTTCGCAGTGAGCGAATCGGCCTGGGCGCGGAGGTCGGCGGCATCTTTCTCCGCGTGCTGGGCGCGGGCGTTGGCGCCGGCCAGTTCGGCAGCAGTCTTGTCGGCCTGCTTTGCGACGGTCTCCTTCAGGGAGGCCGTTTCCCGGCGCGAGACGTCGCGCTCCTGGGTGAGGGCGGTGATCTGGAGCTTCAGGCCCGCCGCCTGGGCCGCGCCCTGGCGCAGTTCCTCGGAGTCGCTCTTCGCCTTTGAAAGGGCGGCGTCGGCCTCGGCCAGCCGGGCAGCCGCGCCCTCGGCCTGGGTGAGCCTGGTCTTGAGGATCTGGTTGTCCTGCTGAACGGAAGCCAGGCTCTGCCGGGCCTCGGCGAGCTGGGCCCTGAGGCCTGCAAGCTCATCGGAGGCGCCCGCCCTTGGCGCCATGGCGGCGCTCGAAGCTAGCTTTGCAGAAAGTGATTCGTTTTGGGCGCGGAGGTCGGCGAACTCCTTCGCCGATTGCTGCGCGCGCGCATTCGCCGCGGCGAGGTCGCTCGCGGCCTTGTCGGCTTGCCGGGCCGTTGCTTCCTTCATTCCGATCGCCTCCTTGAGGGCATCGTCGCGTTCCCGGGTGAGGCGGCTCACGGTTTCGCCGAGCTCGCTGGTCCCGGCCTTTTGGGCGGCGACCTGCTTGTAGGCCTCCTCAAGCTGGGTGCTGACCGCCAGCAGGCGGTCGCGCTGCATCTGGCCGTCCTCCTGGGCCGTCTTCCGGGCCAGCTCAAGCTCGTCTTTGAGCCTCACGCTCTCGTGCTGGGCGGCTGTGAAGTCGCGAGTCAGCAGCTCGATCTTCTTCCGGTTCTCGTCGAGCTGTGCCTTCAGCCGGCTGATCTCGTCAGTAGGAACGGCTTTCGCCGCAGCCGTTGATTCGGTGAGCTTCGCGGCGAGCCTGGCCTGCTCGGTGCGGAGGGTTTCGATTTCGCCGGCGCGCTGGCTGAGGGCAGCCTCGGCCTGGCGGACGCGCTGTTCGGAGACGGTGCCCGCGGCGCGGAGCGTTTCGGTTTCCTTCCAGGCAGTCGCAAGCTCTTCGCTCAGGCGGGTCTTGTCGGCGCGGAGATCGGCCAGCTCCTTTGCATCCTTTTGGGTGCGGGCTGTCTCGGTCTCGGCCGCACGGGCGTCGCTGGCGGTCTTCGCCTCGGCGAGCTGGGCGGCGAGCTTCGAGCGCTCGGTTTGGAGGACGATGATGTCCTTGGCGCGCTGGCTGAGGGCGGTCTCGGCCTGGCGGGCGCGCTGCTCGGCGGCGGCGCTCGCGGTGCGGAGGGCGCCGGTCTCCTTCCAGGCGGTCGCGAGCTCCTCGCCCAGGCGGGTCTTGTCGGCGCGAAGGTCGGCGATGACCTGATCCTTGGAGACGACGGACGCCTCCTGGGCTTGGGCCGCGGCAGGAGCGGGCTCCTCGGCGGCGGGGGCGGCGGGAGCGGGGGCGGCGGGACTCTCGGGAAGCTTGCGCACGGCGATGACTCCGGGGACGGCCACGCGGCGCTCCTGGAGGCGGCTCTTTGCCAGGGCGATCGCATCCGGGCTCATCTTCTCGACAAGCGCGGGCAAGGCGCGTCCGGTGGCGCCGTTCTCGGAGGCGAGGCTCAGCCAGACATAGGCCTCGACCGGATCAGCCGCCACCTGTCGGCCCTGGGCGTAGGCGAGCCCGAGGTTGTATTGTGCGATGGCATTGCCGCTTTCCGCCTTGGAGCGGAGGACCGCCAGACTGGCGTCGTCCGGCGCAGCGGCGAGGGCAATAGGGAACGCCGCGAAGAGAACCAGGGAGAACCGGAAGCGGGCCAGCAGAGGGGTTTTCATTTTGGAAATGGACCAGGGGGCCATGCTGCGGCTCTTTTCCGGGCTGGCAATTGAAGAACGGACGCGGAAACCGTCCGACCCTGCCGGGCAGGAGACGGCGGCACCCCGGCGGGATGCTCACGAAGAAGGCTGTCCGGACGGTGAAGGGCTGCCGCCGGTGTGCGCCTTGACAATCTCGAGGTATTCGCGAAGCAGGGTCGAACCTTCGGTGCGCAGCCAGACCGCGTGGATCTCGATGGGCTCGCAGTCGGTGGAGATGCTCCGCACGAACGGCCGGTCGGCTATGCTGGCGAAGCCCGGGATCAGGGCGATGCCGAGCCCGGCGCCGACGAGCGTGACCAGGGCCTCGGCGGAGGAGGCCTTCTGGGGGGTGAAAATAGGCGAAAATCCGGCGAGACGGCAGTTCTGGGCTACGAAGGCAGCATAGGATGCCTCGTCCTTCCCGATGGGCTGGATAAAGGTCTCGTTCCTGAGGTCTGTGAGGCGCACGCGCCTGCGGTTGGCGAGACGGTGCTGCTCGCTGACCAGGAGCTTGATTTCCGTCCTCAGGATCGGCATCGAGGCGAGGTCGACTCTTGAGGAGATCGCCTCGGCTCCCTGGAAGCAGATATGAGCACGGCCGGCTCGCAACGCGGTGATCTGCTCGTGCACGGGCAGGTCGACCAGCGAGACCTCGACCCCGGGATGGCGGGTGCGGAATTCGATGACCGTCGCGGGGATAAGCTGGATCGAGACCCGCCAGTCATTGCAGATCATCAGCTTTCCGGCGGTGCCGGCCTGGGTCGCGCGGACGGATTCCACGGCGAGGTCCAGCTCCGCAAGGAGCTTCGGCACGTGGGAGGCAAGGGTGCGTCCGGCGTCGGTGAGTTGCACGCGCACGCGGTTTCGATCGAACAGCCGCGTTCCGAGCTCGGCCTCAAGATCGCGGATCTGTCGGCTGAGGGCGGGCTGGGCGACATGCAGCTGCTCGGCCGCCCGGCTGAAATTCAGCGTCCGGGAGACAGCCTGGAAGTACCGCAGATGGCGCAGTTCCATGGGCCGATGGTGAATCGCCCCCGGCGGATGGCGAGCGCTTTCCCCCGGGCGTCAGCGCACCAGGGAAAAACCGGCGCGCACCGTCTCGGTATGCCGGTCGTAGTGGAGCAGGCTCTCGCCGTAGCCGGCCCAGTATTGGAAAAGCAGGTACGTGGCAAAGCTGCCGCTGAGCATGGAGGTGGGGATGGTGAAATCGGCCTGGAAGGCGCCGTGCCGGAATCCCCGGCCCTCGCGGCCGTACAGGAGCAGCGCGGGGCCGTCGTTGCGGCCGATCATCACCTGGATGTCGCCCCAGCCGCGGTAATCGGCGATGTTGGGGTTGTCGAACCGATCGCCGACGTATTCGAAGATGCGCGGCGCGACGATCAGGTGCCAGCGGTCGAGGTTGCCCCAGCTGATTGCGGTGCGGGCATACGCGCAGTTCATGCTCCTCGAGCGGTCGCCGCCCTGTCCGTTGGACTCGTGCTTGAGCGCGGCCGACCAGCCGAGCCACTGGAACCCGCCGGGCAGCCGGCGGTCGGAGGCGGCGAACTGGTAAAGAAACTCGGGCATGTAGCTCGTGTCGTAGAACGGGCTGGAACTGGCGGTGATGTCCCAGAGCGAGCGCTGGGTGAACGCGACGTGCAGCCCGCGCATCTCGGGGAGCTTCCGCGCGAGCCATCCGTCGTCCATGGGCAGCCGGTACTTGAAGCTGAACTGGAACTTGGCGGCCGGCACGCGGGGCCCATAGATGAAGTAGATCGGGTCGTGCGGGGCGAAGGCGCCGGGAAAATAGTTTTTGAGATGCGCGACGGCGGTGCGGCGCTCGATCAGCGAAGCCGGGGCGCGGGTGACGGCCATGGGAGTCGCCGCGGGCGGGGAGGCCTGGGCGGCGACGGAGATCGCGACGCGAAGCGGCGCGGGCTGATCCAGCTCGAGCACCAGCCGCCCGGCGGCACCCGAAGGCAGCCGGACAGAGAGGGGGACGAGCGCAAATGCGCCGGGCTCGATGGAGCGCCCGGCGACGCTTGTGGAAACCACGGGGATCTCCCAATGCTCGCTGGCGCCGACGAGTTGCGCGGTGAATGTCGCGGGCAGGGAGAAGGTCGCCGAAACCGGGGAAGGGTTGAGGACGGCAAGCTGGAAATGGACGGTGCCGTCCTCGGACGCCTCGGCGGCGGGCGCGACGACGCTGTAGATGAGCGCGGTGGGTTCAGCGCGGAGTCCGCAGAGGGGAAAGACGGCAAACGCAAGCAAGCTGGAGATTCGCGTGATCATGGCAGGAGAATACGGGGGCCGATCGGGCAGGTCCACAGAGGGAAGGCCTCAGTTATTGGTTATTCTTTCTTGGCTCTCTGTTATTGGGGAATCGGAGGCGGATGAGCGGGGTGAGGGCAGGAAAGCGGCGGCTGGCGCACATTGGCGCCGCGACCCCGCCGTTGCGGGGCAAACGCGACGCCAAGGGACAATAAAGGCGCACGGGCCGAGGCCGCGTGCGCCGAATTCAAGAGAGGGTGCGGCGCCCCGAGGAGGGACCGCACCGTTCATCAAAATCAGTGCTGGCCTGCGCCCGCAGAGTCCGGGGCTGACGACTCGGTTTGCCAACCGCCGCCAAGCACCGCATAGAGGCGGATGTCGTTGGCGTACTTTGCGAGCCGCAGGGAGACGAGCCCCTGCTGCGCGGAATAGTAGGTCCGCTGCGCATCGAGCACGCTCAGGTAGCTGTCGAGACCCTTCTCGTAGCGGGCCGTCGAGAGGCGGAAGGTCGCCCCGAGCGCGTCGCTCATCGCCTGCTGGGCAGCGAGCTGCTCGCCGATGGAGCCGCGCACGGCGAGCGTGTCGGCGACCTCGCGGAACGCGCCTTGGATGGCCTTCTCATACTGGACGACAGCCGTCTCGGCCTGCACCTTGGCCACCTTGTGGGCGGACCACGTGCGGGCATCGAAGATGGGCATTGTCGCCTGGGGGGAGAAGGCCCATGTGCCCTGGCCGCCCTTGAACAGATTCGAGAGCTGGGCGCTCGCGGTGCCGAGCGTGGCGGTCAGCGATATGTCGGGCAGGAACGCGGCGCGGGCGGCTCCCATGTTGGCGTTGGCCGCGCGGAGCGAGGCCTCGGCCTGGAGGACGTCGGGACGCTGCAGGAGGACCTGCGAGGAGAGGCCGGCGGCGATCTCCCGGGTCGGAGCGACAGCGCCCAGACCGGCGGGCAGGACGTCGTCGGACGTCGGCGTGCCGAGCAGGAGGTTGAGGGCATTCCGGTCCTGGGCGACGGCCTGCTGGTAGCGGGCGAGGTCGCCGCGGGCGGCATCCATCTGGGCCTCCGCGCGGTAGAGATCGAGATCCTGGACCAGCCCGAGCTCGTGGCGGCGCTTGGTGAGGTTGTAGGTGTCCCTCTGGGCTTCGAACGTGCCTTGGGCCAGCGTGAGTTTCTCGCGGTCGGCGGCAAGCGTCAGGTAGGCGCTGGCCACACCGGAGACGAGGCTGACCTGGGCTCCGCGGCGGGCCTGCTCGCTCGCCAGGTATTGCTGGAGGTAGGCATCCTTGAGGCTCTGGAGCTTGCCAAAGAGGTCGACCTCCCACGAGACGACGCCGACGTTCACGCTGTACGAATCGGAGGTCAGCGCCTTCCCCGTGCTCGAAAGGTCGGCGGGCGTGCGCTTCTTGGCGCCGCTTCCGACCGCGTCGACGGCGGGCAGCAGCTGATTGCGCTGCACGCCGTACATTGCCCGCGCCTGTTCGACGTTGAGCGTGGCGAGGCGGAGGTCGCGGTTGTTGGCGAGGGCGGTCGCGATGATCTGCTTGAGCTTCTCATCGGCGAAGAAGTCCTTCCAGGCGAGATCCTGGGCCTGAGGGGCGCCGGTGAGGCGCTGGACCTCGAGATAGCCGGGGCTCGAGGGCAGCTCGGCGGGCACTGGGGCCTGGGGCCTCACGTATTTCGGAGCCAGCGTGCAGGCGCACGGGATGGCGGCGATTGCAGCCAGCAATAAAGGAAGGTGCTTGTTCATCTTAACGATTTCCTGGTTGGAATGGCGCGGCGCTCTCGGCTGCACGCTGCTTGCTGCCCCGGCCGAATTTCTTCTCGATCACAACATAGAAGAGCGGCGAGAAGATAGTTACGAGGAAGGTCGAGGTGATCACGCCGCCCAGCACAGCTGTGCCGATGGCGACTTGCGCGCCGGCGCCGGCGCCGTGGGCGATGGCCAGGGGAAGGACGCCGAATCCGAATGCCATCGAGGTCATCAGGATCGGGCGCAATCTCAGCTTGGCTGCCTCCAATGTGGCATCGGTGAGACTCATGCCCTCCTCAAATCGGGCCTTCGCAAACTGGACGATCAGGATGGCGTTCTTGGTGGCCAGGCCGAGGGTGGTCAGAAGTCCGATCTGGAAGTAAACGTCATTGGGGAGACCCCGCAGAGATGTGGCGATGATGCCGCCGATGACCCCCAGCGGAAGGACCAGAAGGATCGACACTGGAATGGGCCAGCTCTCATACAGAGCCGCCAGACACAGGAAGATCACGAGAATGGAAAAGGCATAGAGTGGAGCCGCCTGAGCGCTGGACTGTTTCTCCTGGTAGGAAAGCCCGTTCCAGTCATAGCCCAAGCCCTGCGGCAGCTTTTGGATGAAGTTTTGCATGGTGTCCATAGCCTCGCCGGTGCTTCTCCCCGGCGCCGCCTCACCCACGATGTTGATGGACGGGAAGCCGTTGAAACGCTCAAGCTTCGGAGACCCGGAAGTCCAATGCCCTCCCGAGAAGGACGAGAAGGGGACCATCTTGCCCGCGTTGTTCCGGACGTAGAGCTTGTTGACGTCGTGCGGCAGCATGCGGAATGGCGCGTCGGCTTGAAGGAAGACCCTCTTCACCCGGCCGCCCTCGATGAAATCATTCACGTAGGCGCTGCCGAAGGCGGTCGAGATGGTGCTCTGGATCGAAGTGATCGGCACTCCCAGTGCGCCCGCCTTGTCCCAATCGACATCGACGTGAAACTCGGGTACGTCTTCGAGACCGTTGGGCCGAACCTTCGTCAAGACCGGGCTTTGGGCCGCCATGCCGAGGAGCTGATTGCGGGCGGCCATCAGTTTCTCGTGGCCGAGCCCACCGCGATCGAGCAACTGGTAGTCGAATCCCTTCGACATGCCCAGTTCGCTGACCGCAGGCGGAGTGATGGCAAACACCAAGGCATTGCGGATTCTGGAGAACCGCGCCATCGACCTTCCGGCCAGGGCCCCCACCTTCAGATCCGCGCGGTTGCGGAGGTCCCAGTCCTTGAGCTTGACGAAAGCCATGCCCGAATTCTGTCCGCGTCCGGAGAAGCTGACGCCGCAGATCGTCATGACGGCTTCGACGGTTTCCTTCTCGTTGGCGAGAAGGTGATCGGAGACTTCCTTCATGACGGCGCTAGTCTGGTCCAGCGTCGAATTGGCCGGCAGTTGCACTTGGACCAGCATGATGCCTTGGTCTTCATCCGGGAGATATGCCGTGGGCATCCGCTTGCCGAGGAACACCATCAAGGCCGTGATCGCAACAAAGATGAAGACGTAGCGGAACTTGTGGGCGAGGGAGCTTCCCACCACCGAGAGGTAGTGGTCCCTCGACCGGAAGAAGATCCGGTCGAACCAGGCAAAGAATGGGCGCAGGAACCGGACTCCTCCCTCCGCCGCCTCATGCCCCTTTTCGACCGGTTTGAGAAGCGTGGCGCACAGGACTGGGGTCAGCACCAAGGCCACAACCACCGAGAGGAGCATGGAGGCAACAATCGTGATGAGAACTGCCGGTAGATGACGCCTGTCGAACCGGGGAAGAACGCCATCGGGCCGAACACGGCCGAGAGCACCAGGCCGATGCCGATGAGGGCGCTCGTGATCTGGTCCATGGACTTCCGCGTCGCCTCGTAGGGCGACAAGCCCTCCTCGCTCATGATTCGTTCGACGTTCTCCACCACGACGATGGCGTCGTCGACGAGAAGTCCGATCGCCAGGACCATGGCGAACATGGTCAGCATGTTGATGGAGAACCCGAACAGGGAGAGCGCGGCGAACGTCCCCAAGAGCACGACGGGCACCGCGATCGTCGGGATCAGCGTGGCCCTCATGTTTCCCATGAACAGGTACATCACCAGGAACACCAGACCGACCGCCTCGATGAGGGTTTTCACCACTTCACCGATGGATACCCGGATGAACGGGGTCGTGTCGTAAGGATAAACGACCTTCAATCCCGAGGGGAAATATTGGCTCAACTCAGCCATCTTCGCCCGGACGCTGTCGGCCGTGGTCAGCGCATTTGCTCCGGCGGCCTGGCGGATGGCCAGACCCACGGAGGGTTTGCCATTATGCTGAAGGTCGATGTCGTAAGCCTCAGTCCCCAGCTCTGTCCGTCCCACATCGCTGATGCGCACGATGGAACCGTCCGGATTGGTGCGCAGGGGGATGGCGGCAAATTCGGCGGGAGTCTTGAGCATGCTTTGGACGATGATGGGGGCGTTCAGGCGCTGACCTGGAACCGCCGGTCCTCCGCCGAATTGGCCCGCGGACACCTCGGCGTTGTAGGCTTTCAGCGCCGTGATGACATCCTGGAAGGTCATCCCGTAATCGGTCAGCTTCTCGGGATTGAGCCAGATGCGCATGGCATACAGGCCGCCGAAGACTTCCACTTCGCCTACGCCTGGCACCCGCGAGAGCACTTTCTCCAGATTGGCGGCTGCGTAGTTGCGCAGATCAATCCCGTTCATGCTCCCGTCTTCCGAGACCAGGCCCACAATGATCAGGTAATTGCGCGTGCTCTTCTTGACGTTGATTCCCTGCTGCTGCACGACCGTCGGCAGGCTCGCCATGGCAGTCTGGAGCTTGTTCTGTACCTGGGCTTGGGCGAGGTCGGGGTCGGTGCCCGGGGCGAAAGTCAACTCGAGCCGGGCTTGCCCGGCTGAGTCGCTTGTCGCGGTCATATAGAGCATCTTGTCGAACCCGGTCATCTTCTGCTCGATGATCTGGGTGACGCTGTTTTCCACCGTCTCGGCGGACGCGCCAGGATAAGTCGCCGTGATGGAGATGGACGGCGGCGCGATGGGGGGATACTGCGAGATGGGCAGCTTGTAGATCGCAAGGCCGCCCGCCACCATGAGGATGATGGCGATGACCCACGCGAAAACGGGCCGCTTGAGGAAGAATCTGGATAGCATGGTTCGGCTCCGTTATTGCTTCATTGATGCCGGGTTGGCTTTGGCCGCCGATTGTTGTTGGCCGGCCTCAAAAGGAACGACTTTCACCGGGACACCGGGGCGCACTCTCTGCATGCCTTCGGCGATCACCCGATCGCCCGCCTCAAGGCCTGAGGAGACGAGCCATTGGGCGCCAATCGCCCGGTCGACGGCCAACAGGCGCATCTCGACGATTCCGGCGGCGTTCACAACCAGCGCTACGGGATTTCCCTTGGTATCGCGCGAAACCGTCTGTTGGGGGACAAGAATTGCATTCTCATCGATGCCTTCCTTCACTGACGCCCGGACGAACATGCCGGGCAGGAGAACGCCGTTTGGATTCGGGAAGACCGCTCTCACGATGACCGAGCCGGTGGTCGGGTCCACCGAGACGTCACGGAATTGCAGGACGCCCTCGAGCGGGTACTTCGTACCGTCGCTCAGGATGAGTTCCACCTTGTCCCCAGTCACCTTGGCTTGGTTCAGCCGTCCTTCTTTCATGCGACGCTCGAGGCGCAAGAGCTCGTTGGTCGACTGGGGCACGTCCACATAGATCGGGTCGAGTTGCTGGATGGTGGCGAGAGGCGTCGGCTGGTAGGCCGTCACGATCGCACCGTCGGTGACGGAGGAACTGCCGATGCGTCCGGAAATCGGGGAGACGATGTTCGCATAGCCCAAGTTGATCCTGGAGGTCTCGACCGCCGCTCTGTAATAGAGGATATCGGCCTCAGCGGCCTTGAGTGAGGCGTCGGCATCGTCGGCGTCCTGCTGGCTGACGGCTTTGTCGCTGAGAGCTTCCCTGACACGGCCGGTCCTGGCGCGGACGGCGCTGACGTTGGCCTCGGCGCGGGCCAGGCCGGCCTTGGCGGCGTCGTACGCGGCCTGGAAGGGCGCGGGATCGATCTGGTAAAGCTGCTGCCCCGCCTGGACGTCGGAGCCCTCGGTGAAGAGGCGCTTCTGGACGAGACCGTTCACTTGGGGCCTGATGTCGGCGATCAGATAGGCGGATGTCCGCCCCGGGAGCTCGGTGGTGAGTGTCACGGGCTTGCGGACCACGGTCACGGTGGCCACTTCGGGAATCATGACCGGCGGCGCCTGCGTGCGGGAGCAGGAGGACGCGGCCACGGCGATCAGAACGCCGAGCAGTGATAGGTATTTCATGTGGATGTTAACGGGAAAGGTCCGGTGATTCATATGAGTTGAAGCGGTATGGAGTTCTCGGGCGGGCTGTATCTTGAGGAGCAAGGGAGAAAGACTAGGTCGGCTGCAATACATAGGAAATCATTTTGTAGCCCCCGAACGCAGCCGGGCTCCGATGTCGGAGATCGAGGGCAGCTCGGAGAGCGAGATGAACCGGGCGACGCGCCCCGCCGTTCTCAGGAAGCGCTGGAGGGCGGCATCGGCGAGCCCCTGGCCTTTGGGGGTGAGGCGCACATCGATGACCCGGCGGTCGGCCGTGTCGCGGGTGCGCCCGATCAACGCGATCTTCTCCAGTCCGTCCAGGGCCTCGGTGATCGCCGCTCGGCTGACGCCTATCCGGTCGGCGAGGTCGGCTGGCGTGGCCGGTTCGGGATCGATGGCAAAAAGGACCACCAGCAGGGCGAACTTGAGCTCGGAGAGCCCTTCCTCGGCGAGCGAACGGCGAAGAGCCGTGCGCACGGCGATTCCGGTCTGGATCAGATCCAGCACCAGGAGGCAGCGCCGGTCGTCGAGTCCGGGCCGCTGGCGCGCGGCCGCCAGCAGGGTGCGCACGACCATGGAATCTGCGAATCGGGATTCCGAAACCGAAAACGGTACGGTTGTGGCGGCGGGCATAAATGGAGGGCGAACACAATACACGGGTGGAGGGGGTTTCCGAAATACTTAGGTGACATCTAGGTGATAACTTTTGGGCATAAGAATGATGCGCCTTAAATATTCTGATACCCTGGAGGTATAACCATCAGTTCAGGCGTGTATTTGCAGGAAGGGCCTGGCAGGGATAGGATGAAGACTAAGCCCCGCAGGGGGTCGAACCGCATGGGCATCATCGCAACCGTCCTCGTCCTCGCCTTCCTCTGCCTCCTCGTCGCGACCGACAAGGAGGGGCCGGAGGCGTAGGCGCCGCAGGGGGCGAGGAGAGGGGAGCGAGTGCTGGAGCAGGGGGCTATCGTCGTCCCCGGGCGCGACGACGGAAATTGCCACCTGCCGGGGTTTAGTGTTTGGAACTGGGGCATGCGCAAGCTCGTGACTTTTGCAGCGGCCGTCGCTTTCCTTGCGGTCCCGGCGGCGGGCGGCGAGTTGACGGAGCAGGAGCTTGCGCACCCGGTCACTGCGGATCGCATCGCTGATCTCCAGGCGAGGGCTGCGCGCGGAGGATGGGCTGCGGTGAGCCGCGACGTGCGCGGAGTGGCCCTCCAACTCTACGAGAAGCAAGGGGCCCAGGCCCAGCAATGGTACTACCTTTATCGCTGGACGCAGCTGTTCGGCCAGACGGAGGCCGCTGCAGTCGTGAGCTGGAGCCAGGCGGTCAAGCAGGCGAAGGCCGGGCACGGGAACATGCAGCAGGAGTCCCATCCGGGCCAGCACCAGCTTGGCGAATTCTGGCCGCCTGACCTGCAGGCATTCGCGATGCGCTCACCGGAGTTTTCTGAACAGTTCTTCGGCTTGCTGTCACCGCTCGACTATCCGCCGATGGTGATGTCGCTGCTCACGCAGCTGTGGATCCGGCAGCCGGTGGACTTCCGGGAGTACGCCGGACTGGCCCTGGCGATCGCGGTGGTCTATGACGTGCCTCCGCCACCGCAGTGGCCGCACGCCCAGGTCTCCGCCGAGGCGCTGCCGCGCAAGCTGCTTCCGCCGGCCGATGTGTTCGCCTTCTTCGTGAAGGCCGACCGCGCGGGCGCGACGCTGCACCGCCTGCGGCAGCTGCCCGCCTCGGAGCTGCGCTTCCTGGTGGATTCCGGTGCCGCGTTCGACGAGATGATCTGGGCCCAGCACCATGTGACCGTGCCGTTGCCCGAGCTGGCGAAGGCTTATTCCCTGGTGCGGTACCGGAAGGACCGTCTGCAGTCGGGCGTGATGCTGTGGACGCTCCCGACCTACCGGCTCCCCGATATCGTGAAGGAGGGGGGAATCTGCGTCGATCAGGCCTATTTCGCGGCGATGGTGGGCAAGGCGCGCGGCGTGCCGACCCTCCTATTCCGGGGCGCCGGACTCGACGGGCGGCACGCCTGGTTCGGCTTCCTGGGCGAGGGGAGGCGATGGGAATTCGACGCCGGCCGCTATGCGGAGCAGCGCTACGTCACCGGGGAGGCAATCGATCCCCAGACGTGGCTGCCGATCTCGGACCATGAGCTGGCGTTCCTGGGCGAGGGCTTTCACCGGCTGCCCCTGTTCAAGAGTTCGCGGATGCATTCCCAGTTCGCGGCGATCTACGGCGATCTCGGCAACTACCCGGCGGCGGCGAAGGCGGCGCGGACTGCGGTCAACATCGAGGGCCGCAACCTCGGGGCCTGGGACCTCCTGATCGCGACGCAGGCGCAGATGGGCGCCGGTGCGAAGGCGGTCGAGGGCCTGTTCCAGGAGGCCGCCCGGGCGTTCCAGAAGTACCCGGACATCGAAGCCGAGTTCAAGCAGCTCCTCAGCCGGAGCCTGCGCACGCGCGGCGAGACAAGCGCCGCCGACTACCTCGAGCGGGGCCTGGCACACAAGTACGCCGTCGGGCGCGAGGACCTGAGCGCACAGCAGGCCCAGGAGATCATCATGCGCAGCATGGCCCGGGACGACATCCGCACCGCGACGCGCACCTTCTACAGCGTGATGGAATCGCTCGGGCCCGGGGCGGGCGTGGCCTTTTTCGATCAGGTCGTCCAGCCGTTCGTCGACTACCTCCTCAGGAACGGCGAGACGCGCGAGGCCATTCAGGCCGTCGAGAAGGCCCGGAAGATCCTGCGCGTCGAGAAGGGCGGCGCGGTCGAGGCGGGACTGAACGCACTCGCCGACCGGGCCGGCCGCGCGGCGCGCTGATCGTCAATCGCGGAAGGCCGATAACATTATGAAACCCATCGTCGCGGATCCGGATCTGGTGGCCTGCTGCGGGCTCTATTGCGGGGCGTGCCGCTCGTACCTGGTCGGACGGTGCCCGGGCTGCCGCGCAAACGACAGGGCCAGGTGGTGCAAGGTGCGGACCTGCTGCATCGGACACGGCTGCTCGACCTGCGCGGCCTGCGCCGAATTCGCCGACCCCATGGTCTGCGGCAAATTCAACAATTTCATCTCAAAGGTCTTCGCCTTCGTCTTCCGCTCGGACCGCGCCGCGTGCATTGAGCAGATCCGCCGCGTCGGGCTTCAGGGCCATGCCGAAGACATGGCCGCGAAGAGGCGGCAGAGCATCAAAAGATGAGCGCTCGAGTATTGCCACGCATGCACCGCCCTGCGGGAGCGATTCTCCATGCGCTTCAGGGAGAAGAACCTCAAGGCCGAGCTCCTTCATCGAGTCGTGGCTGGCGGCACGGTCATCGACCACGAGAAGGTCACACGGACTTTCCCCGAGGGCGAGGGCGAGATGGAGCTGACCATGATCTACGAGGTCAAGGGCGGCCGGATCTCCAGGGTCTGGAGCATCGCGGGCCCCCGGACCCTTTTCCCGAGGTGAAGGACGAGAGACGCCGGACTCGATGTCGATCAAATGAAACTCAGCAATCTTGCAGTGACCCTGTTCTGCCTCGTGGCGATTGGCGCCCGGGCGGAAGATGCCTATTCAAAGCAAGTCAGCATCCAGACGGTCCTGAAGACGTCCGTCGACGTCGCCGGGAACGCGATCAGCTACCCGGCCGCTGGCCAGGCGCAGATCTCCGGCCTTATCGTCGAGATTCCCGCGGGACAGAACACCGGGTGGCACCTCCATCCATATCCCTGCATGGCGTATGTGCTCAGCGGCGAGATCGATGTCGAGGATGCCTCCGGCGTCAGACGGCATTTCTCGCCGGGGAACTGTTTTGTGGAGCTGATCAACGTCAGGCATTGCGGCTACAACAGGGGCGCCGTTCCTGTGAAGCTTATCTTCTTCGCAGCGGGAGTCGCCGGGGGGCCGATCAGCAGAAAGTAGTCGCGGATCAGATGACCGCACAAGACCGGGTTGAGAGATTCCGTGCGGGCCACCGACCTCGGACCGCGGCGTGCGGGACGCGGCACGCCGGTGTGTAACCTATTGTGTTACAAAGTGGGCATCCGAAGCCGCGTTTGGGGACGGCGCGCGTGCGAATGGATCGGGGACCGCGCTCCGTCCTCACTTCGTCTCGGACTTGATCTCGGCCGTCGCGGAAGCGAGTCCGGGCGAACTCGCGGTCAGGCGGAGCGTGCCCGGCTGCGGCGTGGTGCGGACGATGATCTGGGAATAGCCGTTGAAGACGCTGCGGCTCCAGGCGGCAGGCGCGGGCGGGTTGTGCAGGCGAAGTTCAGCTCCTTTGCCCGGGCCGCCGGTGACGCCGTAATTGGTGACGGTGACCGCGACCACGTTCTCCCCCGGGTGCAGGCGCGACTTCACGTCGTAGACGGAGGAGCCCTTGGGGTCGCCCGAAGGGCCGAGCTTCTCGCCGTTGAGAAAGATGGCGCCGTCGCCCTCGATCTTGCCGAACCAGAGTTCCAGCGCAGGCGCGGCCAGATCGGCCTCGGACACGGAGAGCTTTGCGCGAAAGACAGCTTTGTCATTGGCGGCCAGCGGGCCATTCTCGGCACGCACGTCGGCGGGCGTCCATGCGGAGTCGTCGAACACGGTCTTTGTTTCCGGAAGGTCCTTGAGGTAGGCGTCGGCGACCTTCGTCCAGCGCCAGCCATCGATGGGAATCGCGCGGTGCGAGAGCGAAGGCAGGAAGACGTCGGGCTCATGGCAGCTGGGATCCCCGTTGCCGACGCCGATGATGCTGCCCGGGCCGCCGAGCGAGAAAGCCACGGGGTTGCATGCGGTCGGCACAACCCGGCCGGCGGAGTCGACGACGGAGACCTCGATGATCGCGACATCCCGGCCGTCGGCGTTCACCGTCCCCCTGTCGGCCGCGAGGCGGAGCGCCGCGGGGGCGCCCGTGGTCTCCATCTTGGTTTCGGCGACCGCCTTTCCGCCTTTGTAACCGATGGCGGAGAGGGTTCCAGGGGAGTAGGGCACCTTCCACCGGACGGTGGATACTCGCGGCATGGTCTGCCTGCCGAGGCTGCGGCCGTTGAGGGAAAGCTCGACTTCATCGCAATTGCTCTGCGCGCGCACGTCGATCTCCTGGCCCTCGCGACCCGCCCAGTTCCTGTGGGGCAACAGGTCAAGCACCGGCTCCTCCGTCCACCAGGACTTGTAGA
>Ga0153915_10002298_pt1 | contig 17495 bp, 13 predicted proteins | sample Opewatmetagenome_2_FD_107003 | JGI IMG/M metagenome (GOLD analysis project Ga0153915, IMG submission 107003) | Freshwater wetland microbial communities from Ohio, USA - Open water 3 Core 3 Depth 3 metaG | ecosystem: Environmental > Aquatic > Freshwater > Wetlands | place: USA: Ohio, Lake Erie...
GCGTTCACCCCGGTCAAGGGCATCGTGCATCGCTACCCGGACCGCGTGCTGTTGAAGCCGGTGATGGTGTGCGCGGCCTACTGCCGCTTCTGCTTCCGGCGCGAGATGGTGGGCGACGGCGCATTGACCGCGGACGAGCTCGACACGGCGGTCGGCTACATCGCATCGCATCCCGAAATCCGCGAGGTGATCCTGACCGGCGGCGATCCGCTGGTCTTGTCCGCCCGGCGGCTCGGCGCCATCGTGAAGCGGCTCGCCGCGATCCCGCATCTCGATTGGCTGCGCGTGCACACCCGCGTACCGGTCGTCGACCCCAAGCGCATCACCGCCGCCATGATCGCGGCGCTGCGCGCGCGCTTGCCGGTGTATGTCGCGATCCATTGCAACCACGCGGCCGAGCTGACCGATCCGGTGCGACGGGCCTGCGCGCGGCTGGCCGATGCCGGTCTGCCGCTGCTCGGCCAGACCGTGCTGCTCAAGGGCGTGAACGACGATGCCGAGACGCTGGCCGCGCTGATGCGCGCGCTGGTGAAGAACCGCATCAAGCCCTATTACCTGCACCATGCCGACCTCGCCCCCGGCACCGGTCATTTCCGCACCTCGATCGCCGCGGGCCAGGCGCTGATGCGCGCGCTGCGCGGGCGCGTCTCCGGCCTCGCGCAGCCGACCTACGTGCTCGACATCCCAGGCGGGCACGGCAAGGTGCCGATCGGGCCCTGCTATCTGGACGGCGAAACCGTGACCGATTGGCGCGGCAAAACGCACCATTACGCGCCGGCCGCGGTTGCCTCGCGCGAATCCGGGTGTTAGTTTCCGCCCGCAACCAACTCCCGCAAAAATTTCACGAGCTATGAAGATCCAAGCGAATACGATTCGCCCGGGCAATGTGATCGAGCACAACGGCAAGATATGGAACGTGGTCAAGATCCAGATCATTACGCCGGGCAAGGGCGGCGCCTTCATCCAGGTCGAGATGCGCGACATGAAGTCGGGCTCCAAGACCAATGAGCGCTTCCGCACCCAGGAAACCGTCGAACGCCTGCAGGCGAACGAACAGGAATGCCAGTATCTGTTCAGCGAAGGCGACATGCTGACGCTGATGGACAACGAATCCTATGAGCAGTTCAGCGTGCCGAAGGAGATGGTCGGCGACGCATTGCCGTTCCTGGTCGAGAACATGCCGGTCACGGTCGAAACCATCGAAGGCCAGCCGGTCGCGATACGGATTCCCGAAACCGTCACCATGCGGATCACCGAAGCCGACCCGGTGGTCAAAGGCCAGACCGCCGCGTCGTCCTACAAGCCCGCCATGCTGGAGAATGGCGTCCGCATCATGGTGCCGCCGTTCGTCGAGTCCGGCACGCGGGTGGTGGTGAAGACCGCCGACGCGACCTACGTCGAGCGCGCCAAGGACTAGACGCGCAGATAACCGTTCGTGCTGAGCCTGTCGAAGCACGAGCGGGTTGGATTGCGTCGCGATCCAACCGCCCTTCGACAGGCTCAGGGCTCACGCAGATATGGCTGTCCGAACAGCGCTCATAAACGTGATGGCCGGCGCCGCGCTCAAGGCGGCGCGCGGGCTGATCCGCGACTTCGGCGAGGTCGAGCACCTTCAGGTTTCGCGCAAGGGACCGTCGGACTTCGTCAGCGAAGCCGACCGCCGCGCCGAGCGCGTGCTGCGCCAGGAGCTTTCCAAGGCGCGGCCCGGATTCGGCTTCCTGATGGAGGAGAGCGGCGGCAGCGAGGGCACCGACAAGACCCGGCGCTGGATCGCCGATCCGCTGGATGGGACGACGAATTTCCTGCACGGGCTGCCGCATTTCTCGATTTCGATCGGCTGCGAGCAGGACGGCGAGATCACCGCCGGCGTGGTCTACGATCCGCTGCGCGACGAGATGTTCTGGGCCGAAAAGGGCATCGGCGCCTATGTGAACGACCGCCGGCTGCGGGTGTCCGCCCGCACCAGGCTGGACGAGGCGCTGTTCGCGACCGGAATCCCGTTCGGCGACCGCCCCGGCAAGGAAGAGTTCCTCGAAAGTCTGCGGCCCATGATGGACCAAACCGCAGGGGTGCGGCGCTTCGGATCCGCCGCGCTCGACCTCGCCTACGTCGCCGCGGGGCGTTACGACGGGTTCTGGGAGCGCGCGCTCTCGCCGTGGGACCTCGCCGCCGGCATGCTGCTGGTGCGCGAAGCCGGCGGGTTCGTGACCGATTTCGCCGGTAGCCACGACAGCGTGCTTTATGGCGGGGACGTCGTCGCCGCCAACACCGGATTGCACGCGGCATTGCTCGGCATCGTGGGCGGCGCGCACACGCCGGGAACCGTAGCAAAGCGTTCAAAGCTCCACCTCCAACGCCACTGATTCGGGCGAATCGTTGTAGCGTCCGTATCGGCAAGATGCTTTTCGTCGGCATCTCCGGAACGGCTTAGCGGGCCGCGCAACGACGACAGCGCGGTCGGAGGTGGGTTATCCGGGTGCAATGCGCCTACGTCTCGTTGATTTCGCGTGGCGTGCTTGTCTTCGTCGGCGCCGCGAGTTTTGCAATGTTCTTGTCACCCTTGGCGCAGGGTGTGCCTGATCGCAATGTGTCGCCGAGCTTCTCGATTTACCTAGGCGCCGCCGACGATCTTGGACCGCCGCGCAGCGGCGCGGGCGTACCGGCGAACATCCAAGCGGTGCAGACGCAGTTCGCGGATTTGGCGTCGCCCGTTTCACCGTTGGCGTCGGTTACCCAGTCGGAGCCCGTGATGCCGCCGAACTCCGGAGCGCGGCCACAGCCCGTCATCGCGTCGGAGTTCGCAGCGCGGCCGCAGCCCGTCATCGCGTCGGAGTTCGCAGCGCGGCCACAACCCGCCATCGCGTCGGAGCCCGCAGCGCGGCCACAGCCTGCAGTTCTGTCGGAGCCCGCGGCGCGTCGGCAACTTGCGGCGCTGGTGCAATCTATGCCTCTGCCGAAGCTGACCACGCCACCCGCCACCCTCGCGGCGACTGTGGATCTCCCCGTTGCGGCAATGCCGTCTTGGACCGGCTTTTATGCCGGCATTGCGCCGGGAATCCGCTGGGGGAAAGCTACCTGGACCACCGTCGAGATCGACGGTCCTAGCCAGTCGGTTTCCGGCGACAGTCCCACGAGCTTTGACAACTTAGCGGACAGGATCGGCGGCTATTTCGGTCACACCTGGCAATTCGCATCAAGATGGGCTGCCGGTTTCGAGGGCGATTTTGGCTGGGGCGATAACAAAAAGACTGTGGGCGGGATTCCCGGTCTCAAGGATGGCGCCACCACGAACGCGCTCAATGCCGCGCTTGCCAACGACTCGGCAACCATCAAGGAATCGTGGGATGGAAGCCTACGCGCCCGTTTCGGCTTTTTTTTGTTCCCGACGGTGATGTTATACGCTACCGGCGGCTTGGCGCTGCAGGACGTAGAGGTTGATTTCTTCTGCGCCGGCGTTGCCGCCGCGAATACGGCGAGCTGCGGTACGCAAGCCAGAGTTTCCGAAAAGGAGGAGCGTCTGCTGCCCGGCTGGATCGGGGGCGGCGGCGCCGAAGTCAAGCTTTCGGGGAACTGGCTGGCGCGCGCCGAATACCGTTACGCCGACTTTGGAACTTTTCGGAACAGGTTCGGTGTGAGCAATCCGGCCAGCCACGAAGTGACGGTCAACGTCGACGTGAAAACCCATACGGCGCTGCTGGGGCTCACCTATCAATTCGATTGAGGTGGCCGCGAGGAACGAAACGGACCATCGCATATGGTCGGATTGACGCCGCGGCTATGACGAATCATCCGAACGGGGTGCGCGCTTTGATCGATTCCGGCAGCGGCGATCGCGCCGAGTCCAAGCCGGTTGTGGCACCGGAATCGCTGGGCTATGTTCGGCGCATGCAAAAGCTGCACGCAATCGCGATCGGCGTTGCGCTCGGCGCGATGGTGTTCCCTGCGCTTGCGCAGGAAACCACCGTGATCGGGCGCGGCAGCGGCAAGCCAAGCGTCTCGGTCGATTACAGCGTGCTCGATGAGCTTGGGCCCGCGCCGAACGTGCCGCAGCTTCTGATGCGGCCGCCGTCGGGGACGGGAACACAGCAACCGGCCGTGCCTCGCGCCCAGAAACCGAAGCTGAAGCCGCCGCGCGCAACGGCCAGTCACGCAACGAAATCCGCAAAGCCGGCATCCAAGCAGCAGGCCAGCGCGACCGCGCGGCGGGCGGCCAAATCGTCGGCGCAAGCGGCCGCCAAGCCTTCCGCTCCGCCACCGCCGCCGCAAATCGCCGCCGTCGCACCGACGCCGGCGCCGGCAGCGCCGCCCGTGACGGTTCCGCCGCCCGCTCCCACGGAAGCCCAACCAACGAATTTGCCGCCGGCCGCACCGCCGCTGGCCCCTATGGCCGGCACGCCGCCCGCTCCCCCGCCGCTCCCGACCGCTCCGTCACCGGCGTCATCCGCAGCACAACCGGCGCCGCCATCTGCTGTGGCGCCGCCGCCGGCACCGCCACAGCAGATGGTGGCGATACCGCCGGCAAGCGCTCCTGGAACCGGCGAAAAGTCGATCCAACTCGCGTTTCCCGAATCTGCATCGCAGCTCGACGACAAGGCAAAGCGCGATCTCGACGAGCTTGTGCGCGGCATCGGAACCAACGAGGACACGCGGGTTCAGCTGCTTGCGTATGCCAGCGCGCCCGGCGCGGACAATGCGAGTCAGGCGCGGCGGCTGTCGCTGTCGCGCGCCCTCGCGGTGCGTTCCTATCTGATCGAAAAAGGCGTGCACTCGACACGCATCGACGTGCGCGCACTCGGCAACAAGAACGAAGGCGGCCCGGCCGACCGCGTGGACGTCGTCGTTGCGCGCCGCTAGCGGCCGCTTCGCAATGGCGGATCGCCGATGACGAATCCGCGCATCTATCTGATCCGCATGCTGCTGTTCGTCCTGGTGGTGGCGCTGCTCGCCGGCGCGTTTGCGCCGCAGGTCTCGAATGCGTTCCTGTCGAGCGTCGGGCTGAACGGGCTGATCTTCGCGATCCTGATCTTCGGGATCGTCTACATCTGCCGGCAGGTGTTCCAGCTCACCCGCGAGGTCGCGTGGATCGAGACTTTCCGCACCGGGCGGCCCGGCGTGTCGACGCAGGCGACGCCCCGACTGCTTGCGTCGATGGCGGCGATGCTGGGCGAGCGCAAGGCGAAACTCACGCTCTCCGCACTCTCGATGCGCACCCTGCTGGACGGCATCGCCGCGCGGCTCGACGAATCGCGCGAGACGGCGCGCTACCTGATCGGGCTCCTCATCTTCCTCGGCCTCCTCGGCACGTTCTGGGGGCTGATGGAGACGGTGCGCTCGATCGGGAGCGTCATCTCCGGCCTTTCGGTGCCGACCGGCGATGTCGGCTCGATGTTCGAGGAGTTCAAGCGCGCGCTCGAGAAGCCGCTCGGCGGCATGGGGTTCGCGTTCTCGTCCTCGCTGTTCGGGCTTTCGGGCTCGCTGGTGCTCGGCTTCCTCGAGCTGCAGGCGAGCCAGGCGCAGAACCGGTTCTATAACGACCTCGAGGATTGGCTTTCGGGCCAGACGCGGCTCTCCTCCGGCGCGCTGGTCGGCGAAGGCGACCAGTCGGTCCCGGTCTATGTCCAGGCGCTCCTGGAGCAGACCGCCGACAGCCTCGAGAATCTCCAGCGCACCATCGAGCGCGGCGAGGAATCGCGCATCCACGCGAACCAGAGCATCGTCACGCTCGGCGACCGCCTGGGCGCGCTGACCGATCAGATGCGCACCGAGCAGAACCTGATGCTGAAGCTCGCCGAGACGCAGATGGAGCTGAAGCCGATCTTCGCCAAGATCGCCGATACGTTGATCCAGGGCAGGCACGACGACGGGCTGCGCACGCATCTGCGCAACATCGACGTCCAGTTCTCGCGCCTGCTGGAAGAGCTTTCGTCCGGGCGTTCCGAGATGACCCAGGAGCTGCGCTCGGAAATCCGCGTGCTGTCGCGCACGCTCGCCGCGCTCGCCGAGCGCGCCGCCCGCTAGCCCGCCATGGCGCTCGCCGCCCGCCGCGCCCGCCGCACGTTCGACATCTGGCCGGGCTTCGTCGACGCGCTCTCGACGCTGCTGATCATCGTCCTGTTCCTCCTGATGGTGTTCACGGTGGCGCAGAATTTCCTGAGCCAGGCGCTGGTCGGCTCCAACAACGCGCTCGACCGCCTGAACAAGCAGGTGGCCGAGCTCGCGCAGATGCTGGCGCTCGAGCGGAGCCAGGCCGCGGATCTGCGCCGCACGCTCGCGACGCTGTCGGACGAGCTGCGCCAATCGAACGCCGCGCGCGACAACGCGGCAAGCCAGCTTGCCGAGCTGATGCCCGAGCGCGACGCGCTGAACGAGCAGGCGCGGCGCGCGACCGCCGCGCTCGCCGCCGCCGAGGCGCGCATGAAGGAGCTGGAGGACCGCGCCGGCGCCTCGACCCAGGCGCTCACCGAGGAGCAGAAGATCTCGGCCGAGGCGAAGGCGCAGGTCGAGCTGTTGAACCAGCAGCTCGCCGCGCTCCGCCAGCAGCTGGCGCGCATCGCCGCCGCCCTGGAGGTATCCGAAGCGAAATCGGCCGAGCAGCAGGCGCAGGTCGTCGATCTCGGCAAGCGGCTGAACGCGGCGCTCGCCAGCAAGGTGGAGGAGCTTGCGCGCTACCGCTCGGAATTCTTCGGCCGGCTGCGCGAGGCGCTGGGCAACCGGCCGGACATCCGCATCGTCGGCGACCGGTTCGTGTTCCAGTCCGAAGTGCTGTTCCCGTCCGCCTCCGCCGAGCTGCAGCCATCGGGCAAGGAGCAGATCGCGCGGCTCGCGACCACGCTCAAGGAGATTTCGGCGAAGATCCCGAAGGAGATCAACTGGGTGCTGCGCGTCGACGGCCACACCGACAAGCTGCCGATCAAGAACGCGCCGAACGCGCCGTTCGCGTCGAATTGGGAGCTCTCGACCGCGCGTGCGATCTCGGTGGTGAAGTATCTGATCGAGCTCGGCATCCCGCCGGAGCGCCTGGCCGCGACCGGATTCGGCGAATTCCAGCCGATCGACCCGGGCACCGACGAGGTCGCGTTCCGGCGCAACCGCCGCATCGAGCTCAAGCTGACAGAACGGTAGTTCCAAGCCGTTCGTCCTGAGTAGTCGCGCAGCGGCGTATCGAAGGACGAAAGGCGCCGCCGCCCTTCGATACGGCCTTCGGCCTACTCAGGACGAACGGTTTTTTAGGTTCCGATATCGCTGCTACTGCGCGACCGACCGCGCCTCTTCCGCCGCGCCGAACTGAAGCTCCGCGAGCCGCGCATAGAGCCCGCCGCGCGCGAGCAGCTCGGCGTGCGAGCCGGACGCCACCACGCGGCCCTCATCCAGCACCACGATGCGGTTCGCCTTCAGCACGGTCGCGAGCCGATGCGCGATGACCAGCGTCGTGCGATTTTCCATCAGCCGGTCGAGCGCGCGCTGCACCTGCTGCTCGCTCTCCGAATCGAGCGCGGACGTCGCTTCGTCCAGCAGCAGCACTGCCGGGTTGCGCAGCACCGCGCGCGCGATCGCGATGCGCTGGCGCTGGCCGCCCGAGAGGCGCACGCCCTTCTCGCCCAGGAACGTATCGAAGCCTTCCGGCATCCGGTCGAGGAACTCGGTCGCGGCGGCGGTTTCGGCCGCGGCGCGGATTTCGTCGCGGCTCGCGCCCGGCCGGCCGTAGCCGATGTTCTGCCACGCGTTCCCGGAAAAGATCACCGGCTCCTGCGGCACGAGCCCAAGCCGCGCGCGCACCTCCGCCGGATCGGCGGCGCGAAGATCGATGCCATCCAGCCGGATCACGCCGGATTGCGGGTCGTAGAACCGCAGCAGAAGCTGGAACACGGTCGTCTTGCCGGCGCCGGATGGGCCGACCAGGGCGACGCGCTCGCCCGGCGCGACCCTGAGATCGAAATCGCCGAGCGCGGGTTGGTCGGGCCGCGCGGGGTAGCTGAACGTCACGCGCTCGAACGCGACCGCGCCCCGCGCCGGCATCGGCAGCGGGATCGGGCGCGCCGGCGGCTTGATGTCGGAAACGGCGGCGAGCAGCTCCATCAGCCGCTCCATCGCGCCCGAGGCGCGTTGCAGATCGCCGACCACTTCGGAGATCGCGCCGACGGAGCTTGCGACCACCACGGCGTAGAACACGAACGCGGACAGATCGCCCGCGCTCATCCGTCCGGCGAGCACGTCGCGCCCGCCGAGCCACAGGATGGTGGCGATCGCGCCGAACACGAACGTGATCACGATCGCGGTCATGGCGGCGCGGGCGCGCACGCGGCGGACCGCGGTGCTGAACGCCTCGCCCACCTGGCCGCCGAAGCGCTCGCGATCGACCGCCTCGTGGCCGAACGCCTGCACCGTGCGGATGGCGTTGAGCGATTCCTCGATATAGCCGCTCAGGTCCGCGATGCGGTCCTGGCTCGCGCGTGACAGCCGACGCACGATGCGGCCAAGCAGCACGATCGGCACGATCACGATCGGCACCACCAGGAACACCAAGCCCGTGAGCCGCGGGCTGGTGATCACCAGCATCACCGTGCCGCCGAGGAGCAGCAGCATATTGCGCAGCGCCACCGAGGCGGTCGCGCCGACGACGAGCTGGATCAGGCTGGTATCGGTGGTGATCCGCGACAGCACCTCGCCGACCCGCGTCGTTTCATAGAACGCCGGGCTCAAGGTGAGCGCGCGATCGAACACGGCGCGGCGCAGATCCGCGACCACGCGCTCGCCGATCCAGGAGACGAGATAGAACCGCGCATAACTCGCCGCGGCGAGCACGAAGATGATGCCGATCAGGGCGATCAGCGCGCGGTCGAGCGGCGCCTCGCTCGCCGTCTTGAAGCCGTCGTCCACCAGTGCGCGCAGGCCCTGCCCGATCACCAGCACCGCGGCGGCCGCGACGATCAAGGCAACCAGCGCCGCCCCGATCGCGCCGAGATAGGGCCGCAGGAACGGCCCCAGTGCGCGCAGGTGCTTCAGATCGCGCTTGGGGCGGTCAATGCCCGCCTGCCGTGGATGAACGGACGTATCGAGCCGCGCCATGTCTATGACCTACTAACCCTAAATGCGCCGCCACGCAGGGAACGGAACGGGAATGCTTGCGTTGCGGGACGGTTCCGTCCTATACACCCGCCCATGAAGAAAGACATCCACCCCGATTACCACGAGATCACCGTGGTGATGACCGATGGCTCGTCCTACAAGACGCGCTCGACCTATGGCAAGGCGGGCGACACGCTGAAGCTCGACGTCGACCCGAAGACCCACCCCGCGTGGACCGGCGGCGGCGGACGTCTGGTCGATACCGGCGGCCAGGTCGCCCGCTTCAACAAGCGGTTCCAGAATCTCGGGTTGAAGTAATCGTGCTGCGGTTATCCCCGCGCACGCAGGGATCCGGAAACCTCTAAAGGCTGCGTTCCCGCTTCCGCGCGCGCCACAGTTTATGGCGCGTCCGCGCGGCCGACCGTCACTTCCTTGAGCTTGACCACGTCGCCGTAGAGGCGTCGCGTGCGGCCGATCATGCTGCGCACATTAAGGGGCAGCTTGCGGTGCGCGGGGATCGGCTCGTCGACGAGATCGTCGTCGAGCCGCGTTGCAACGTGGGACAGCGATTCCTGCTGCGAGATCTCGCCGGCGGCCACTGCGCGGCGCAACAGCAGCCACGCCATGACGTCCGTGAGCCGCCGCGTCATGCGCGTGAGTTCCTGCGTCAGCAAGATGCGCTCGTTCGGAGTGAGGCTCGCGTCGATGGCCGCCTTCTGGTCCCTCAAGAAATCCCGCACCTCGAGCAACAACGCGAAGCCGTCGTCGTAGGCCTTATCGAGGAAGACATCGAGGGTCTGACGCTGTCGCATGCAAGCGAACCTAGCACGCCTGCGCTTAAGGCAGGATTGCAAAGAAAAGGAGCCGCCCGTTGCCGGGCGGCTCAAGTCAACAGGGAGGCGTCAAAAGGATGGGATGAGGATCCATCAACGATCGAACAAAAGCTCGATCGTCGAAGGTATTTGACGCCAAGAAAGTTAAGAATGATTTAACGACGTCCGACCGTGATGCGTCATGCTGCCGCGGCCGCGCACGGCAGCATGAATTCCGCCGGCGGCTGCGCTTTTTTGAAGGCCGGCCGGGTGGTTAGCCGATCGATCCAGCCGGCAATCTTTGGACGATTGCGCCACAAATCGTTGAATCCGAGCCGCTGCAGCCGCTCGATGAGCGAGACAGAGCGCGAGCATTCAGCGCGGGACCAGTTTGGCATTTTCGACGATCGCGCCGCTGATCCAGGCGAACAGCGGCGCCCCGGCGCTGTCCGTCGGCGCGGCGGAGCGGAATTTCGATACGCGCTCGACCGGACGTTCGAGTATCTCGGTGCGTTGTAAATCGATCGCCGACGGCTGTTCTCCGCTACCGGCGGGAATCAAAGGCACGATGCCCATCGTCGACGCGTGCGAAGTCGCGGTGACGGCGCCGCGCTGCCCGGTCTTGCTCGCCGCCGCGCGCATCATCTCCTTGATGGCGTTTTCGTTCGCCGCCGCGCGCGACGCCGCAAGCGCCTTGGCACCCGCGACCGCCATGTCCGCCATGCTGCCGCCGGTGATCTTCGCGTCCTGGATCGCCTGGCCGCAGACGCTCGCGGGCTGATCCTTCACCTTCTCGAGTTTCGTGCCGAGATCGGCAAGCTCCGCCTCACGGACCTGCAGGTAGCGCAGGTCCTGGAACAGCATGTTGCCCGCGATGTCGCTTTGCGCCGTGGCGCGGATCGCATCGCGCACCGCTTCGATCGGCAGCGCGGAATCGGGAGATTCCGTCGCGCGCGACCGCGCCGCGGTCGACGCAGCGTCCGCTTCGGCCTTCGTGCGCTCATCCTGGATCACAGTCGCGATGGCCGCGCTCAAGTCGCGGTTCAAGGGATCGATCTGCAACGCACGAAGCGCATTCAGGAACTCGAGCGCAGCCTGGTTCGATGTGGCGGTGCCGCCGGTTCCCGGGCTTCGTTCGGCTTGGTCTTTTGCCTTGCGGTACGCCGCGACGAGCTGAACATAGACGCTGGGATCCACGCGATATTTTTGGCCGCGCGCCGTGAGATCCGCATTCGCCTGTTGCCGTGCGGCCGGATCGCCAGATGCGCCGGCGGTGATCTTGGATACGGTGTCTTTCACCGCGAGAAAATCCGGAGTCTTGTCCGCGCCTTGGACAACGTAGCGAGCCTGTTTCGGCCACCACACCGACTGCAATGCCTCGAGCTCGGCCTGGGTCCGTGCGATCTGACGGTCGAGCGGATAGGGGTAACGCTCGCACACGCCCGGATCGAACGGCAGACCCTGGGGGCTCAACGCGACATTGCTCAGAATCCCCTGCATCGCTGCCTGCGCGAATGCCGAGAACGAGTATTTGGCCTGGTAGGATGTTTCCTGACCCGTGGGTTCGGGGCCCGGCTTCGCGACCTCCAGGATTTTCTCCGGCGTCAACCGATAGTCCCACGGCGTGTCACGGTAATAGGTCTTGCCGAGCGCGTTGAACTCGATGCCCAGAACGCCCCGACGCTGCGCCTGAAGCGACGACAGATCGCCCTTCAGATATAGCCGCGTTATCTCGAACGCGCCTGGATTGGCGCGCAACCCGCCCGCCGGAATTTTCGCCGCGAAATTCAGCAGCCCGCCGGCGCGCTTCGCGGTCTCGCCGACAGTCCTGGCAACGATGTCGAACTTCGTGCCCACGTCCTTGATCAGCGATATGTAGGCTTCGGACGCGGCTTGAAGCCGCTGTCCGGGCTGGCTGACGGTGTCGGCGATGCGGTTCGCCATCGCGAGCACGGATTTCGCGCCGCGAAGCCTATTCCACGTCGCATCCGCCTCGATGCAGGATTCCCAGGCCTCCGGCTCGTTGCCGCACGCCTGCCCGAGTGCCGCATAAAGCTTCGACATGCGTTCGACTTCTTTGCCGGCACGCCCCGACTCGCCACGCCAATACGCAGCGGTCTCATCCGGTCGCGTCATCGCGCGGTCGCGGTCGAGCTTCAACTGTATCAACATGCGCTGGAGCGCGTGCGCCTCCTCGTTGAGGCTGGCTACCAGGCTCGAGTAGGACAACGTCGCATCCCAAACCGCCGCCACGAGCCCGTCCGCGACGCGGTTGAAATAGTCGCCCCGGATCACCGCGAGGACTTTGAACTCCGGCGCCTTCAGATTCGTGCCGTTTCCCTCGATGATCAGACTGGAATCGAACAGCCCGAACAGATTGGTCTTATCGGTCGAGGCGAATTGCGCATCCTTGGTCAGCTTCAGCTCGAGATTGCCCGACCAGCCGAGCACATCCTCCACGCCGCCGCTGATCGTCACGCTTGGGTCCGCGGGCGCGTCCTTGCTCCACAGCACGCGGACATTCGTCGTGGTGAAGCTGATCGCCGAGCCGAGACTGAGCCTTCCGCCGTGGCTCTCGATGTCGATGCCTTCATCGGGCTTGAGCGTCGCTTTCGAGACCGGCCCGACCTCCTTGTTGTTGACCGCGAGCACGCCCGCGACGCCGAACCCGCTGCGGATTCCGGTCTGGGTGTCGATCTCGATCGCGGCGCCCTCGCCAGGCTTCGCGCCGCGGACGTCGGCGAATTCGCGGATGATGGGCGAGAACGCAATATCCTCGCCGCCGGTGGCGATGGACACCTCGCGCAGCAACGTCGCGAGGTCGTTCAGCGCAAAAGCACCGGGAACATCCGGTCCTTCATCGACCTCGAGCCGCATTGTCTTGGGCACAGGAATGCCCGATGTCGGCGCGGTAATCTCGGTCGTGCCGCTGAGCTTCACGTCGCGGCGCGCAAACCGGCCCGTTCCGTTGGCCGCGACTTTGACACCGGCGGCGGTCGGCGTGAAGGCAACCACGTACTGATCGATATCCAACCCGGGGAAGCCGAGCGCCGGCCGCCAGCTTCGGTCGAGGAACAATGTCGCGGTGACACCGAGCTGCGGTTTCGCCCGCTCATCCGGGGCGACGATCGCGGATGCAAGCACCGCGTTGGTCACGGTTGTGACCGGCCGGCTTCGCACCACGTTCGGGTGGACGAACTCGATCGGGCCCTCGGAAAAGAAACCGAACCTTGCGGAATCGGCCGACGATTCCACGCGGAACGTGAACCCGGCATCCGACGGCCAGCGGATTTTGCCGCCGATCGTGGCGGCAAACGGCGCGAGCGGCGCCGCGAGCTTCACCGTCGCCTGCGGCCCGTCGCGGAAGAAATCGCCGAGACCGCCGGCCGTCATCGCGCCGCGCGTGCGCAACAGTTGCGAGCTGCCGCCGATGAAGGCGAGCGCCTCCTGGAGGAGCGGCACCTTGGCCGGGTCCAAGACGCCGAAATGGCTGAGGCCGGTGGCGAATGTCACGGTGTAGGTCTTGTCGGCGAAATACGGCGCGAAAGTCTCTTGCGCGAGCGGCGGCAGGTTCGCCGAGGGTATCGACGCGTCCTCGAGCGAGAAGGCGAGCAATTGCCGGTCGAACGCGAGCAGGTCGAACGCCGGGCCGCCGGTGAGATTGCGGAGCACCCTGCGCCAGGCGAACGGCCCTTTTGGCGCGAACGTTATGAAGATGGTGTCGTCCGCGGAAAAAACGACGATCGTCCATTTCGACTTCCACAGAGTCACATCCCCGGTGAAGGCGCGCTCGCCGGCGCGCAGATTCGTCAATTCCAAGTCGCCGAACGGCGGTACGCGTGCGATCTTGAGGAAATCGCGCAGATCGGCGATTTCCTTTAGCCGGATCGAGGTCCTCTTTCCGATGTCCTTCTGCGGATCGAATGCGGCGGCCGCCGGCTGGGCGCTCACGCCGAGTGCGAATGCGAGCGCGAGGAGAATTGCCGCGCGGCGGATCAGATTGCGCATCGTGTAGATCATCGCCTATCCTCGCCCACAAGAACAGACTTCAGGGAGATCGACCATGGCCTATATCGACGCGGACTCGCATGTGTACGAGGTCGAGCAGACCTGGAATTTCTTGCCCAAAAAATACGAGAGTCGCCGGCCGATCCCGATCACGATTCCGCGAGAGAAGGCGCCCTACATGGGCGTCGACAACTCGTTCTGGCTGATCGACGGGAAGACGCCGCAATGGACCTGGGGCCCGGGCACCATCCAGATCGGCTGCCCACTCACCTCGGTGCATGCCGGCCTGAAGAAATTCTCGGTCGGCAATCAATCGCTTATGGACGTGCCGGACCGGGTCGCGCACCTCGATCGCATCGGAGCCGACGTGCAGGTGATCTACCCGACGCTGTTCATCGCGCCGCTGACCGATGACGACGAGTTCGAGACCGCGCTGCAGGTTTCCTACAATCGGTGGATCGAGACCCGCTGCGACGAAGCACCGGACCGCCTCAAATGGTCGGCGATCATCCCGATGCGCGAGCCCAAGGCCGCGGTGAAGGAGATCCACCGCGTGAAGGACGCCGGCGCGGTGTCGCTGGTGTGCTTCGGCACGGTCGGCGAGAAGCTGCTGCACCAGCCGCAGTTCGACCCGATCTGGGCCGCGGCGCAGGAAGTCGGGCTGCCGGTGTGCTGCCATGTCGGCTGGCCCACGCCTTCGATGCGCATGATGTGCGACGAGCATTCCAGCGCGCTCAACATCTCGTTCACGCTGCCGCTGCTGATGGGCTTCTACAGCTTCCTGGGCGGCGGCATCCTCGACCGGCACCCGAAACTGCGCGTCGGATTCCTGGAATGCGGCGCCGGCTGGCTGCCGTGGTATCTCGGCCGCATCAACCACTACTATCCGGTGCAGGAGTTTTTCCGCTCCTCGTTCGGCCTGCCGAAGAAGACGCAGAAGAAGCCGGAGGAATATCGCGACCGGGTATTCGTGACCGCCGAGGCCGACGAGGAGAACCTGCCGCAGGTGCTCAAGTATCTCGGCGAGGACAACGTGATGGTGTCCGAGGACATGCCGCATTTCGAGCTGCGCGACGGCTCGGGCGAAGAGCTGCATGTCAGGAAAGACGTCACCTCGGCGCAGAAGGCCAAGATCCTGTACGACAACCCGTCGCGGTTCTACGGCGTCAAGGTGAAGGCCGAAGCGCGCAAGTCGCGCCAAGCCGCCGAATAGCGCATGCCGTATATCGACGCGGATTCCCACGTCTACGAAGTCGAGGAGACCTGGGACTTCCTGCCGCGCAAATATGCCGGCCGCCGGCCGGTGCCGATTACGGTGCCGCGCGCGGCGGCGCCGTATATGGGCGTCGATAACGCGTTTTGGATGGTGGACGGGAAGCCGGTGCAGTGGACCTGGGGGCCGGGCACCATCCAGATCGGCTGCCCGCTGACCTCCGAGCACGCGCGGCTCAAGAAATTCTCGGCCGGCAGCCAGTCGCTCGACGACGTGGCGGACCGGCTCGCACATCTCGATCGGCTGGGCGTCGACGCGCAGGTGATCTACCCGACGCTGTTCATCGCGCCGCTCAGCGCCGACGACGCGTTCGAAACGGCGCTGCAGGTTTCCTACAACCGCTGGATCGAGACTCGCTGCGCCGAAGCGCCCGCGCGCCTCAAATGGTCGGCGCTCATCCCGATGCGGGAGCCCAAGGCGGCGGTGAAGGAGATCCAGCGTGTCAAAAACGCGGGCGCGGTATCGCTGGTGTGCTTCGGCACGGCGGGGGAGAAGCTGCTGCACGCGCCCGAATTCGAGCCGATCTGGGCGGCCGCCGCGGAAGCGGAGCTGCCCGTGTGCTGCCATGTCGGTTGGCCGAACGATGGTCTGCGCATGATGTGCGGCGAACATTCGAGCGCGCTCAACGTCTCGTTCACGCTGCCGCTCCTGATCGGGTTCTACAGCTTCATTGGCGGCGGCATTCTCGACCGCCATCCGCGGCTCAAGGTCGCGTTCCTCGAGGTCGGCGCCGGCTGGCTGCCGTGGTATCTCGGCCGCATGAATCATTATTACCCGGTGGCCGAGTGGCATCGCAGCTCCTACGGGCTGCCCAAGATCACGCGCCGCGAGCCGGAGGCGTTCCGCAACCGCATCTTCGTCACCGCGGAGGCCGAGGAGCGGTTCCTGCCGCAGGTGCTCGAGTATCTCGGCGAGGACAATGTGATGGTGTCGGAGGACATGCCGCACCACGAGCTGCGCGACGGCGCGCGCGAGGAGATCGGCAAGCGGCGCGACGTCACCGCGCGGCAGAAGCAGAAAATCCTGTATGACACCCCATCGCGCTTCTACGGCTTCAAGGTGAAGCAAGCGCATCGCCAACGCCAAGCTGCGGAGTGAAACCATGAGCGCGAAAGCAGTCGTCGTGGATCCAGCCAAGGTGCCGGAGCAGAAGGGAGTGAGCGCCTATCCGCCGCATCTTGCCGAGAAGTTGAAGGGCCGCGCGCGGCGGCGGCTGGGCGACGCCGCGGGCGTGAAGAACTTCGGCGTCAATCTCACCACGCTCGAACCAGGCACGTGGTCCGCGCAGCGCCACTGGCACACGCGCCAGGACGAGTTGGTGTATGTGCTGGAGGGCGAGCTGACGCTCCATACCGGCAACGGCACGCAGGTGTTGACCGCGGGCATGGTGGTCGGCTTCCCGGCCAACTGCGGCGACGGTCACCGGCTGGAGAACACCGGCAAGACCATCGCGAAATACCTCGAGATCGGCGACCGGCTGCCGGGCGACGAGGTCGTGTACCCGGATGTCGACATGGCCGCGAAACAAGGCATGCCGGCTTATAGCTTCACCAAGAAAGACGGATCGGCATTCTGATGGCGGAAGATGGACTGACGGGCCGCGTCGCGTTCCTGACCGGGGCGGGCTCCGGCATGGGACGCGAGACGGCGCTGGCGCTGGGACGGGCCGGATGCACGGTCGCCATCACCGATTTGAACGGCGACGCGGCGAACGCCGTGGCGCGCGAAATCGGCAACCGCGCGCGCGGCTATGCGCTCGACGTCACCAATTCGCGGGCGGTGGACGACGCGGTTGCCGCGGCGGAGCGCGATCTCGGGCCGATCAATTGCCTCAGCACGTTTGCCGGCATCTACCAGGTGAAAAAGGCCGAGGAGATCACCGACTCCGATTGGGCGCGCATGTTCGCGGTCCAGGTGAACGGCACGTTCCACGCATGCCGCGCCGTGCTGCGCGGCATGGTGAAGCGCAAGTCCGGGGCGATCGTCACGACCTCGTCGATTCATGCGCTGCGCGGCCAAGGCGACGCCGCGCATTACGCCGCCGCCAAGGGCGCGATCCTCTCGTTCACCAAGTCGATCGCGCGCGAGAAGGCGCCGCTCGGCATCCGCGCCAATTCGATCGCACCCGGGCCGATCGACACGCCGATGTGGCGTGAAGGGCGTTCGGGGCGCGAGCTCGACGAGGCGAAGGCCGGGCGCTCGAAGATCATCCCGATGGGGCGCCTCGGCGAGGCGAATGAGATCGCGCCGATGGTGGTGTTCCTGCTGTCGCCGGCCGCGAGCTACATCACCGGCGCCTGCATGGTGCTCGACGGCGGCGAGCTGATGAGCGCGTA
>Ga0153915_10002299_pt1 | contig 17491 bp, 20 predicted proteins | sample Opewatmetagenome_2_FD_107003 | JGI IMG/M metagenome (GOLD analysis project Ga0153915, IMG submission 107003) | Freshwater wetland microbial communities from Ohio, USA - Open water 3 Core 3 Depth 3 metaG | ecosystem: Environmental > Aquatic > Freshwater > Wetlands | place: USA: Ohio, Lake Erie...
GTTGATCTCATTGACCTTGTTTCATGGATACAGTTAAAAAATTATCGAGCGTATATCTCTCATCGAAAACGAAAACTTGCTACGTTAAAAAATGTTAATTATTATGTATCGTTGTAGGGTTAAAGGCATTACTATTTTAAGAAACAATTAGCTCACCTTCTGCTGGCGCATAAAGGAGCGCCGCCCATCAGAAACGAATTAGGGCTATCGAAAAATGAGATTCCTTTAGAAGCAAATATATTGTTATTGGAGATTAATAAGATGAAAGAAAAACGCCACACACTCCACCGCATCCGCGATATGCTGCTCACCAAACTTATCTCCGGCGATGTGGATGTGTCGGAGTTGGCCATCACTGTTCCTGAGGAGACGCAAGTATGAGTCAGGTCTTCAATATTTACTGCGACGAATCGTGTCATCTGGAAAACGACAGGCAAACAACAATGGTGCTGGGCGCTGTATGGTGTCCTCTGGATAAAACACGGGAAATCGCAGTACGGCTCAGGGAAATAAAGAAAAAGCACGGTATGCCGTCCCCATTCGAGGTAAAGTGGACCAAGGTTTCTCCGGCTAAAAAAGATCTATATCTCGATCTCATCGACTATTTTTTCGATGACGATGACCTTCATTTTAGGGCGCTGATCGTGCCGGACAAGGGTAAGCTGCGTCATGATGCATTCCCGGTCCAGGATCACGACACATGGTATTACAAGATGTACTTCGACATGCTGAAGGTCATCCTTCGTCCAGATACTCACTATCGAATTTACTTGGACATCAAGGATACGCGAGGAGCTGAGAAAGTCGCCAAGTTGCATACAGTGCTGTGTAACAACATGTACGACTTTTCCCGTCAGGTAATCGAACGCTTGCAGTTGGTCCACTCTCACGAGATCGAGCAGATGCAACTGGCAGACCTTTTGATTGGCGCAATAGGATACTTGAACCGGGGCTTGCAGGCTAACGCCGGGAAAACAGCCCTTATTCAGCGGATTCATCAGAGATCGGGATACTCTCTGACAAGAACAACTCTGTTTAGAGAAGAAAAGATCAATCTTTTTTGCTGGCATGCTGCGGAGGTTCAGGGATGAGTGAAGCGTCTGATTGGTTGCCCCCGCTGGTAATGTTCAACGACTACGGAGGCGACTGGGATGCATACATGGAAGCCATCTATTTGTGGTTCAAGCGGGATTTCATAGATGGCAAGCCAGTGTTTCAGGGTCGCCGGCTGGGCCTGAAACGGTATCCTATCTCTAAAGGTAAAGAGGCAACATTCTGGCACATGATTTCAGAAGGCCAGGATGAAGAAAATCGGACTCCGGATTTCAGGAGATGTGAACGAATACGATGGCCGAAGCCAGTCATCGAGCACGAGAATGATCCAAAGGTAAAGTATTGGGTATCCGTCAAGCATAAAGAGGATAGAATCCACATCTGGTTGGAAGAGGAAAATTACGTTGTGGTACTTGCTGATCGGAGGGGTTTCTTATTGCCATGGACAGCATTTTTGGTAACTAGGCATCACACTAAACAAAAATTAAGGAAAGAGTATGAGACGTACTGGAAAAACAGACCATAAAAAGGCTGAAGCCGCCCGGTAGGACGGCTTCGTAACTCCTTTTACACATGGTAAATGAGCTGATCCAAGGATAAATGATGCGGACAACAAAGTCAAGGGGGAACTTTTTTATGGGGATGAGTTTGTCACTTTACACCGAAGACGTCCTTGTTAAGCAACCGTCCATCGGTCTAATGGAGGGAGACGGCATCACTATTCCCGAGGAGATTGAAGCATGAAAACTGCTGATCTCGATATTCTGCTCCAGGAGGGGGAAGGCGGCATTACCAAGACCCTGAAAATACGCCAGATCGAGCCGGAGTTCATGAGCCGCATGTTTGCAGTGGAGGACGTGTAATAATAGGGGGAGCCAATGTCTGATCTCATTCACGGTAATTTTCTGGTTTATCAGAGCGAAGATGGTTCTACCCGTGTGGATGTGCGGCTGGACAATGAAAATATCTGGCTAAACCAAAAGCAGCTTGCCAAGCTGTTTGGTAAGGCCAAGGGCACTATTTCCGAGCATATCAGGCACATCTTTGAGGATGGCGAGCTGAACCCGTTAGCAACTGTTCGGTTATTCCGAACAGTTCAACCCGAGGGCCGCCGTGCCGTAGAGCGGGATGTCGAACACTACAATCTGGATATGGTACTGGCGCTGGGCTACCGAGTGCGTAGTCCGGTGGGTGTGCGTTTTCGCCAATGGGCAACCGACAAACTGAAAGAATAAATGATCAAGGGGTTTGTGCTGGATGATGTGCGCCTGAAAAACCCCGGCAATGGCGTGGATTACTTCGACGAGCTGGCCAAGCGCTTGCAGGATATTCGCACCAGCGAGTAAAAACATTGGTGTCAGGCACTGACCTTGACAGGTATTTGAGGATACATATTTGTAAGGAATTAAAAAAATCTAAAAAGGGAGGTCGATAATCCATCATGTTAAGATATCAAATTCTAATTCTTCTCTCGGCATTTTGCCCATCGTTTAAATTTATTGACATCTTTATTGAAGGATACTATATTACTTCCAGCATACCCACCGCGCCTCTGCATAGCATGCGAAATTCGGTGGGTTTTTCTTTTTATGGGGATTATCATGGAATATACTAAGCCCCCTCTTACCTTTGGAGCTCAGGCAGATCTTCTTCTTTCAAGGGGCCTTCAAGCAGATAAAGCTGTATTAGTTTCCCGTTTACAGGCAGTGAATTATTATCGGCTGAGCGCCTACCTTTATCCCTTTCGCCATGAATCAAGCGATAATTTTAGAGAGAATACAACCCTTGCTCTGGTTTGGAAGCATTATACCTTCGATCGTCAACTGCGTATTCTGGTAATGGACTCAATTGAACGGATTGAAGTTGCCGTTAGAACAAAGTTGGCATATTATTTCTCCCATCGCCATGGCGCCTTCAGCTATTTAAATAAAGTCTTTTTTCCAAAATTAAAGGTTGAAGATCATAAACGCTGGCTTGATGAAATGAAGATTGAAATAGAGCGCAGCAAAGAAACCTTTATTAAGCATTTCCAGACAAAGTATGGCGATTGTCATGACCTGCCGCCCCTCTGGATGTTATGCGAGGTTATGAGTTTTGGTAAAATGCTGACTTTTTTAACAGCGTCGATGATGACATACGCCGTATTATAGCTCGGGAATATGCGCTTGAAGATAGAATGCTGCAATCCTGGCTTGGTGCATTGAATGTTATAAGAAATATATGTGCTCATCATGGCCGACTATGGAACCGGGAATTAGGATATAAGCCGTATATCCCGCAAAAACAAAAATATCCACAATGGCATGACCCTGTATCAGTGCCCAACAACAGGATTTTCGCAATACTAACCATACTCAAATATCTCCTTAATAGAGTCGCACCAACCAGTCACTGGGATCAACGACTTTATAAGCTGCTTGCTGATTACCCGGAAATATCCACCGCAACAATGGGCTTTCCAAAAAAATGGGAAAAAATAGAAATCTGGAAAAATGTTTAGAAAGCAAAAAGTAATTGTGTCAGGCACTAACATTGACATTTTCAGTGGTTTACTATTTTAATAAACAGTTAGCTAACCTTCTGCCGGCTAATAAAGGTGCGCGGCCATGAGCAGCGCATTAGGGCTATCGAAAAATGAAATTTCTATAGAATTTAAAGATATTGTAATTGGAAATTAATGAGATGAAAGGAAACACCACACACTCCACCGCGCTTGGTGCCGAGCGTGGAACTGGTCAACTGGAAAGGGCGCACCTTGCTGGCTGTGGAGGTCTATCCCAGCGCTTTGCGTCCGCACTGGCTGAAATCGCAGGGAATTGAAAACGGCGTGCTGGTGCGGGTGGGCCGCGTTATATATGTTTTTGAGGTTCAAACCAAGGGCTCTATTGACAGTCTCTTGCTGAATCTCTTGAAGTCTTTGAATAACCCCGCGGTTCAGGGGATAGTAGCTGTCACGGACGCCGCTCAAATCGAGACAATCCGAAAACATGCTTCGGGCGTTTCAGGTCTGGCAAGGAAACTGAAGTTCTGGGATTATAAAGAGGTATTGCAGATGCATGAGGCACTTGAGTCAGTTAATGAATCCATCAACAGCCTGGGTCTGGTTCGGCAAGTCGTCGGTTCAAATTATCGACTTATTAAACCGGGGTTGGACAGGCTCAAGCAAGAAATTTCCAAACAAACAAATCACCTGACAACTTTTATCAATATTTATGAACCTATTGTGAGAGACAAGAGAGTCGTAATATTCAGGATTCCTCCTGCCGTCCGAGGGATTCCAACGACATGGAAAGGAATCGCATTTGGAAGGATCCATGATGCTCTCAGCCCTTTGAGCCTCCAAGAAATTGAACGAATTCGCAAACAAGCTGTGTTTCAGGACTGGTCTTCCGAAATCTGCAAAGAGGCTACTATCAATGATCTGGCTCCTGAGGCCATCGCTTTCGCTCGGCAGAATTACGGCAAAAAACATCCGAACTTGGTCGCGGAAATTGATCATTGGGACGATATTACGTTTCTTAACAAAGCCAAAGTTTGCCTTTCCGGCAGCATAACCAGAGCTGCCATTATCCTTCTAGGAAAAAATGAATCCGAACACTTCATTTCTCCAAGTGTTGCTAGAATCATTTGGGTACTCAAAGATTCTAATGGTATCGAACAGGATTATGCCCATTTCGGGCCACCGCTGCTTTTAGCGGTAAACCATGTTTTTTCCAGAATCCGAAATTTGACTTACCGTTATATTTCAAACAATTTTCTATTTCCTATAGAGATTTTATATTATGACCCATGGGTGATACGGGAAGGACTCCATAATTGCATTGCCCATCAGGACTATACTCTTGGCGGACACATTAATGTGATCGAGGAACCGGAATCACTCTTGTTCACAAACCTCGGTGATTTTCTGCCTGGCAGCGTAGAAGAAGTAATACGGAGAGATTCTCCCCCAGAACTATATCGCAATAGGTTTCTAGCCGAAGCAATGGTTAACCTAAACATGATAGACACAATCGGAAGCGGTATAAAACGAATGTTCTCCACTCAACGTAAGCGGTATTTCCCAATGCCGGATTATGATTTGAGCGAGCTTGGGCGGGTAAGGGTTCGCATTATGGGCAAGGTCATTGATGAAAGATATACAAGGATGCTAATGCAGCGGACAGACCTTAGTCTGATGGAGGTAATAGCTCTGGATAAGGTGCAAAAGGGCAAGCCAATCACGGATGAGGAACTGAAGGCGCTTAGAGCCAAGCGGCTAGTGGAAGGAAGACGCCCGAAACTTTTTGTGTCAGCCGAAGTCGCGGCTGTTACGGAAACGAAAGCCGACTATATACGTAAGCGAACTTTCGATAAACAGCATTACAAAAAAATGATTGAGGACTACCTTCGACGATTTAAGACGGCTACAAGAATAGATTTCGACAAATTGCTTTTTAAAAAACTATCAGATGCCCAGACAAATGAGCAAAAGAATAACTTCATTACTAATTTGCTTCAAGAAATGCGACGGGAAGGAATTATACAACCTGTTGGAGGCAAACGAGGCCAGGGTGCCAAGTGGGAATTATATAATGGTGATCCGAAAGGCTCGGCCTAAACAATATTTTATACAATTGATAAATTAATTCCAGCTATAATGGCTTGATATTTAAACGTTAATATTTCTTTAAGCCGCTAAAAAAGTCTAAAATATGACCGCATTTTAGACAATTCCAAAAGGAGACCAGGGTCGGTTGTTTAATAATACGAACACCGGTGATCTGGCGGCTTTAGAAGTGTTGGCTGTTCTTTCAGGCGTATATGGATTTTTTAAGCTGGGCTGAAAGAAGATAGGTGTCATTCTGGAGTACAAGGAGGGCCTTTCCTCTTCCTTCGCCCGTGAACTAGTCGCCTTTGCCAACACTGCTGGCGGCAGGATTCTGCTGGGGGTTAGGGATGATGGGACAGTCAAGGGAATTGCCGATACCAGTGTATGTTCTGGACCGCAAGGATTTTGCCGGGGGCATTGTCACCGATATTGAGGACAGCCTGCGTTTCATCGAGCGCAACACCCGTACGGCCTATCGGATCGAGAAGCTCCAGCGCGAGGAAATTCCGGAATATCCCATGGCCGCTCTGCGTGAGGCCATCACCAATGCCGTCATGCACCGCGACTGGTTCATTGAGGGGGCCAATGTCTTTGTCGAGATTTACGAGGATCGTATTGAGGTCTCCAGTCCCGGCGGTCTCCCGAAGGGGATGCTTCCTGAAGATCTCGGAAGTAAAAGCGTGCGCCGCAATCCGCTTATTGCGGACCTGTTGCACCGAATTGCCTTTATCGAGAAGGCCGGGACGGGCATTAGGAGAATGCGCGAAGGGGCCAGGAATCAAGGATATCCCGAACCCAAGTTTTCTGCGGATGGTTTTTTTACCGCTGTGTTCCGTCGATTGGTTCGGATTCAAACCCATGTTGCTGTGGAAGCAGACACACATGAACCCCGCAAGCACCCCGCAAGCACCCCGCAAGTCTTGGCAATACTCAACGCCGCGGCATTAGATGGGAAAACAAGGGAAGAGTTACAAGCCATATCGGAAATCAAAGACCGGGAGCACTTCCGTAAACAATACCTAGAAGGGCTGCTTTCCGCGGGGTTACTGGAACGCACCATCCCTGACAAACCTCGGAGCTCGAAGCAGCGGTACCGCACCACCTCAGCCGGTCGCACAGTTCTTGAGACTTTTAAAAAGGAGCCGCAATCATGACCACACTGGCGACACCAAAGACGCTCTGGTCGACCATCAGCCCGGACAGCCTGGATGTCCAGGCGGCGTCCGGTTTGTTTGCCGGGTTGCGGGAGTGGAATGAGCATGCCCATGTAAATGGCGCTGTGAACTTTTTAACTTTACGTACAATAGAACCAAGAGATAATGTTATTAGGCAGGAGGGAATTGGGAGTGCTAATGTCTGCGCTGGCGCGGAAGCTGGATATATGGATTCCTGCTGTCAGTAAATCTCCCGTGAGTGGATGATTGCAGCAGAAAAAAGGTTAAGTTTAATACAAAGTTAAAAACGTAACAGCCATTCATGTACGCACCATCATTGCGATCCAACCGGCTTTATCACTGCAACGATGTTTGATAAGATGCCGTATGGATGGATCAGGATGCTGTATATCCATGCAGAAGTGTGTTAGAAGCAGATATCTGGAAACAGCAGATGCCGGTATTTATGAGGAATATTTCTGGGCCGCCCATGGAGGGCCGGAGATTGATCTTGTTCTCCGCACCCGGCAAAGCCGGAACCAAAAAAGGATTAGAATTTCAGTTTAAAGTGTATGTTAAAAGCTGTTTTTTTGTGTCATTCCCGTGTAAACGGGAATCCAGATTTTTTTTGGACTGATAAACCCCTGGATTCCGGGTCAAGAGGCTGTGTCGTAATTACCGTTTTTGTCATTTCGACCGAAGGGAGAAATCTTGATATCTAAGGATATGAACAACTTAAAATTCCTCACATACGTTCGGAATGACAATTTTTCCTATTACGACACAGCCTCCAAGCCCGGAATGACAAACTGCATAAGAATTATGTCGTCATGTGTAGCCTTCGCATGCGCATGAAAACAACACTTTTTTTGCCGATAGAGAACCGCGAAGCGGTATGAACCGGTTTTACACGAGGTTGACTAAAAAAAATTGACAGATAATCAGATTATAAAGATAGTGGCTATTATTCCATGCGCGGGGTCAGGGGTTCGCATGGGCGCGGGGATATCAAAACAATTTCTGGAATTAATGGACAGGCCCATTCTCGCCCACACACTGGATAAATTTCAGCAATGCCCCGCAATAAACAGTATCATCCTTGTCGTCCCGGCAGGGGACCTGGATTTCTGCAAAAGGGAGATCGTTGAAAAATATAACCTGAATAAGGTGGAGAAGATTATACCGGGAGGCGTCAGGCGTCAGGATTCTGTGCGATACGGCCTGGAGGCGTCAAAAGGGGAATGCGAACTGGTTGTCATCCATGACGGGGTCAGGCCTTTTATCGATATTGAACTAATTGAAAAGGCGATTGCCGCGGCTAAGGATCATCGTGCGGTCATTACGGCTCTGCCCGCAAAGGATACCGTTAAAAAGGTCGATCAGGATGGTTTTGTGATAGACACCTATGAACGAAAAGATATTTGGCTTGTGCAGACGCCCCAGGTCTTCAGATATAAGGATATCATGACGGCCCATGAAAAGGCATTCCTGGAAGGTTGGGACGATGTCACGGATGACGCCTCCTTGATTGAAAGGTTCGGCATCCCCGTAAAGGTGATCTTGGGGTCGGAATATAACATAAAGATAACAACCCCCGGTGATATGGAACTGGGACGCCTGTTCCTTGAGAAGACCGGCAGGCAGGGGAATATTAAATGCGGCTAAAAATCGGGACAAGGGGAAGCAGCCTGGCTATTGCCCAGAGCCAATGGATAAAGAACAAGATTGAGTCCCGATATCCGGATGTCTCAGTGGAACTGACAAGGATCAAGACAAAGGGTGATAAGCTCATCGATTCCCCCTTAAGCAAGATCGGCGGCAAAGGGCTCTTTGTCAAGGAGATTGAGGAGGCGCTTTTAAGAAAGGATGTGGATCTTGCTGTTCACAGCATCAAGGATGTGCCTGCTGAAGTCCCTGACGGCCTCTGTCTTCCGGTCTTCCCTGAAAGAGAAGATCCGAGGGATGCCTTTATCTCAAAGGAATATGCGTCGGTTTCCGATCTGCCGGAAGGCGCGTCAATAGGCACCGGCAGCCTGAGACGATCATCGCAACTCCTGAACATAAGGCCCGATCTTAAGATCATCCCCTTGAGGGGCAATGTTGATACCCGTCTGAAGAAACTGGAATCAGGCGACATGCAGGCTATTATTCTGGCCGCTGCCGGGTTAAGCAGACTCGGCCTTTCCGCCGTGATAACCCAACTGCTTTCCATTGATGCCTTCCTGCCGGCAATCGGCCAGGGCGCGCTTGGGCTTGAGGTGAGGCAGGGTGATGACAGGCTATTGGAGGCGCTGAATTTTCTTAACCACAGACCTACGGAACTGGCTGTCAGGGCGGAAAGGGCATTCCTTAAAAGACTTGAGGGTGGGTGTCAGGTGCCCATAGCCGGTTACGGGATCAAGGAAGGCAGTAACATTATACTAACGGGCATGGTTGCGGGGCTGGACGGCAAAAGGATAATCAGGGACGAAGTCAAAGGCGCTGAAGACAGGCCGGAGGACCTGGGCATACTCCTTGCTGAAAGGCTTTTAAGATCCGGCGCGGATGAAATACTTGCGGGGGTGTATGGGAAATAAAATGATGTCATCTTTGAAAAAAGGCAAGGTCTATCTGGTGGGTGCAGGGCCTGGTGATCCTGGTCTCTTGACCCTTAAGGCAAAAGAGCTCATAGAAAAAGCAGATGTGATCGTCTATGACTATCTGGCAAATGAGACATTTCTGGACTACGCACGGGATCATGCAGACTTGATCTATGTCGGAAAGACCGGCGGCTCTCATACCATGAAACAGGAAGATATCAACATCCTCCTCTGTGAAAAGGCCGGAGAGGGATTGAACGTTATTCGTCTAAAGGGCGGCGATCCATTTATATTCGGTCGTGGAGGTGAAGAGGCCCAGGAACTGGCGAAGTCCGGCATCCCCTTTGAGGTTGTGCCGGGCGTCACATCGGCCATAGCAGTGCCTGCCTACGCGGGCATACCTTTGACCCATCGTGACTATACGGCCACAGTAGCCTTTATCACAGGCAACGAAGACCCCACTAAGGAACAATCCAATATCGACTGGGCGAAGATCTCAACCGGTGTCGGCACACTCGTCTTTCTAATGGGCATCGGAAATCTTGAGGCAATCGCGAATGAACTTATCAGGCATGGGAGGTCGCCTGACACCCCTGTCGCGGTTATACACAGGGGGACAGTGCCGGGCCAGAAGAGCGTTGAAGGCAGTCTTCGGGATATCGCAACCATTGCAAAGAAGAAAGGCATAACGCCTCCCGGCATTATCGTTGTGGGAGACGTAGTAAGATTAAGGCCGGAACTAAACTGGTTTGAGAAAAGGCCGCTCTTCGGCAAGAGGATAGTCGTCACCAGGGCAAGGGAACAGGCCAGTCAATTCATGGCAGGCTTGAGCGAACTTGGCGCTGAATGCATTGAATTCCCTACTATCGAGATTAAGCCTCCTCTTTCCCGGGCCGGGATGGACAGGGCGATAGAAACACTTGGGGATTATCATTGGCTGATCTTCACCAGCGTCAATGGGGTTGACTGGTTTTTCAAACGGCTTTACGAACTGGGGAAAGACATTAGGAGCCTCAGGGATATCAAGGTGGGCGCTATCGGCCCCAAGACAGCGGAGGCTGTTCGGAAAAGGGGAATAAACCCTGATCTTGTCCCTGATGAATACAAGGCAGAGGGAGTGATTGAGGCATTCAGGGGGAAGGACTTGAAAGGCGTTAATATCCTTATTCCAAGGGCCGCAGAGGCAAGAGAGATATTGCCGGATGAATTAAGGGAACTGGGGGCCCGCGTGGATGTGGTGGAGGCATACAGGACGGTGATGCCCGGGGCCGGCACAGAAAAACTGGCTGCCATGCTAAACAAGGGTGAGATTGACATGGCAACCTTTACAAGCTCTTCCACTGTTACAAATTTTGTCTCCATGTTCAGGGATAAGGGAGACAGTCTGGGGCAATGGATGAAAGACGTGGCAGTGGCCTGCATCGGCCCCATAACGGCAAAGACCGCAGAAGAGAACGGATTCAGGGTAAGCCTCGCCCCAAAGGAATATACAATAGAGGCATTAACAGATGCTGTTGTTGAATATTTTATCAAGAAACCTTAATAGAAAGGCAGGAATATGCTCAAGGCTTTATGGGTGGTTCTCTTGGGAATGGCGGCTCTCTTTGTCGTACAGGGGGTAATATTTTTGTTCATAATCCTTCTTAAAAGGCTTGTTCCTCAGGAGAAGCATCAGGGGGAGAAAGGATAAACAATGGAGACAACCATTACCGAATTAGTCGGCTTTTTCAACCTGAACTGGCAAGCCGTAGTAATGTTGGTTATTGCCTGCGTTCTTTTGTGGCTTGGAATCAGTAAAAAGGTAGAACCGGTTCTGCTTGTGCCCATTGGCGTCGGCTGTATGCTGGCCAACATACCATTGGGTGGAGTAGCCGAAAACGGCGGATTTCTCGCTGTTCTGGCAGACCTTGGCATTCGCACTGAAATATTCCCCCTGCTTATCTTCATTGGTGTCGGCGCCATGATTGATTTTGAGCCCCTCTTGCAGAGGCCCTATACCATCTTCCTGGGCCCTGCTGCCCACTTTGGCGTCTTCGGCAGTTTTTTTATAGCTTATCTTCTGGGGGACGGCTGGCTTCATCTCCTGGATTTCAACTTTATGGATTCCGCGTCCATAGGCATAATCGGAGCCTGCGATGGTCCTACCGCTATCTACGTATCCACTGTGGTAGGATCTAAATATGCCGCTCCCATTGTTGTGATCGCCTATTCCTACATGGCGTTGGTGCCTATTATCCAGCCGCCGGTGATAAAGGCAATGTGCAGCAAGGAGCAGAGAGCCGTTAAGATGACGGTGATTAAAGGAGCAATTCCCCAGAGAGTAAAGATTCTTTTCCCGATAATTACGACTCTCGTGGCGGGGCTGGTTTCTCCTTTTGCTGTTCCACTTATCGGTACTCTTATGTTCGGCAATTTGCTGCGAGAGTGTGGTGTGGTCAAGAGTCTTTCCGCGTCAGCTCAAAATGAGATGACTAATATTGTGACCATCCTCCTCGGCATTACCGTAGGCGGGACGATGACAGGTCCTGATTTTTTAAAAACCGAGACTCTCCTGATCTTAGGCATTGGTCTGATTGCTTATATCCTTAATACTGTTGGCGGCGTTCTCCTGGGCAAGTTCATGTACCATCTGTCGGGGAAAAAGATCAATCCCATGATCGGCGCTTGCGGCATCTCCGCTTTTCCCATGTCAGCCCGTGTTGTTCAGAAAATGGGACAGGAGGCTAATAAACAAAACCATCTGCTTATGCATGCCGTTGGCGCCAATGTTGCCGGTCAAATTACTTCGGTAATAGCCGGTGGGGCAATATTGATGCTCGTGAAGATGTTTGCTTGAGCAGCATGGACTATCGATTGTATTCCATAAGATAGAATTTAAATTGTTTTGAGAGAGTGGATTTATGACAAAGCCTGTCAATCCAGATGCTTTGTGACCAACAAGGCTGACGGATCGTCAGGAATACCAGTTTCTGCAAAGCCCATTTGCTTGATGAACTTGATGAACTTGAGCATGGTCGAGTTGTTTTTTAGGACGGAGCCAGATATTTGTTTTACCCCACTATAAAGCGGGCGGAGAGAAACCGTCAGATCTCGCTTATCCTTAATCCCTGACAAGCGCCTGAGACGCTCCGCCGCCCGCGGTTATATTTTAAATGTCAGGCCCTCAGCAGGCCGCCCATTTCACTCTTAAAAAAAGGGCCTCCCATGCCGTCAAGCAGGCGTTGTTTATATGCAAGATCCTAACCGGACATTGCTGAATAGAAATCGCATAGTACAGAATAGTAATGCAAAACTGCGATTAAGTTGAGCTGAAAATTTTTCTTGCAAAATAGAAACAAACTTCTATAATGCAAAATATGATTAATAGAAAATTGAAAGAGATCATCGTGGCCAGGTTGAAGAAGTTTCCTGCTGTTGCCTTATTGGGGCCGAGGCAATCGGGGAAAAGCACGCTGGCAAAGACTTTTTCAGGGGCTTATTATGATCTTGAGATCGACCAGGAAAGACTGCGTCTCGATCTCCAATGGAATAACATAGTTCAAACGGACAGGGTGATAATTCTTGATGAGGCGCAGACTTTTCCGGAAATCTTTCCTCGGGTAAGAAATGCAATCGACGCAAAGAGATCAAAAAACGGCCGTTTTCTTATCCTGGGCTCCGTTTCTCCTGTCCTCATGAAGCAGGTCTCAGAATCGCTGGCCGGCAGGATCGCCATAACCGAGCTCTCCCCATTCATTCTTGAGGAGATCAGGAAGAAGGATCTGGATAAGCTGTGGCTCATGGGCGGTTTCCCGGATGGAGGAATTATCAAAAAAGAAATGTTTCCTCTATGGCAAAAGAACTATCTTGATCTCATTGCGATGAGGGACCTTCCCCATTGGGGGCTCGCCGCTGCCCCGCAGGTTACACAACGATTTTTCAAGATGACCTCAGCGATACATGGAACCCAATGGAACGCATCTCAGATCGGGAAGAGCATGGGACTGTCTTATCACACCGTCAATTCCTACCTGGATTTCCTTGAGCAGGTCTATCTGCTGCGAAGACTTCAACCTTATTACGTTAATATAAAAAAACGGCTGGTAAAGAGTCCCAAGGTATACTGGCGCGATACCGGGCTTCTACATAGTCTGCTGGGTGTAAACAATTTTGATCAATTGCTCAATCAGCCCTGGGTCGGCCATAGTTGGGAAGGTTTTGTCATCGAACAGATCCTGGCCTGTCTTGATTCACAAGGGCGTAATCATGAGCCGTATTATTTCAGGACAGCGGATGGATATGAACTGGATCTGATGCTTATTCTTGAGGGTGAAAAATGGGCGTTCGAAATAAAACTGACCGGATCGCCCGGTCAAACAGAGTTGGACAGGTTGAAAAAGAGTTCGGAAATGATCGGCTGTGACTTGATGGTGCTTGTTTCAAGGACTGAAAAAGAAATAAAAGGCGACGGCATAATCTCGACTAATCTTCCCGGTGCATTGAAGGTGTTGAAGGATAGACGTTGAAATCGTTTTCGATAAAGGGGATATGGCCTGCTCCTGCCCCGTCTTTTACCCTTAATCTTTTTTGTTGCGATTAAAGTCTTGCGGTAAACTTGACATGGTTATTTATTTCGTCTATCATGCAGTCAGACTGCATAATAGACGAGGTTTAATTAATGTATGTAACGCGCACTATAGAAGATTTTTTTATCAAAGCATCCTCTCAATTTCCTGTAATACTTTTAACAGGAGCTAGACAGGTAGGGAAGACAACCTTCCTTAGACATATAAGTGAAGGAGAAAGAACCTATATAACTCTTGATGATCCGATTATTCTTAATCTTGCCAGAAAGGATCCATCACTTTTTATGCAGCGCTTCCCTCCGCCGGTTTTTATTGACGAGATTCAATATGCCCCTGAACTTCTTCCTTTTATAAAGATGGATGTTGATCAAAACAAACAACCGGGTCGCTTCTGGCTGACAGGTTCACAGCGGTTTCATATGATGAAGGATGTATCGGAGTCACTTGCAGGCAGGGTTGGGATCGTGCAACTCCTCGGTCTTTCTCGAAGTGAGATAACCGGACAGGGACGGTTATCAACCCCTTTTATGCCTAAACCCGACATGCTTAAAAAGAGGGGAAAATCCGGAGAGACATTAAATCTGAAACAATTATACAAGCTCATCTGGCGCGGTTCTTTACCTGCCATTGCCTTAAATAAAGAGGTCGACCGCGATCTGTTCTACAGTTCTTACACCCAGACCTATCTTCAGAGAGATATCAGAGCGCTCGCACAGGTCGGCGATGAGATGGCCTTTATTCGCTTTCTGCGGGCCGCAGCAGCCCGTTCAGGCCAACTCCTGAACATGACCGACCTTTCAAGAGACGCGGATATAGCTCCCAATACGGCCAGAAAATGGACCTCTATGCTTCAGTCGACAGGCATCATTTACCTGCTTCAGCCCTATCATACGAATGTCACTAAAAGGCTTGTGAAGACGCCCAAACTTTATTTTCTGGATACGGGTCTTTGTTCATGGCTTACACAGTGGTCAAGTCCGGAGACGCTTGAGGCAGGCGCGATGTCAGGTGCTGTTTTTGAGACCTGGGTGATTACAGAGATCATCAAATCGTGGTGGCATAATGGACGCGAAGCGCCTTTTTATTTTTATCGCGACAAGGATCAGAAGGAAATTGACCTCCTTATCATATCGGACGGGACTGTCTATCCTATAGAGATCAAAAAGAGCGCCTCGCCGGATGCGGGGGCGATGAAGCACTTTCAGATATTGGAAAAATTAAAAATGCCTATAGGGCATGGAGGAGTCATTTGTCTCACTCCGCAGTTATTGCCTCTGACCTCCGTATCCTCAGCAATTCCAGCAAGCATTATCTAGTGAATCCAACCTGCCACAAACGCTGATAAAGAGATTATTATCTTTTATTACCCTATTTTTTGAATAAAATCTTTGCAGACAACGTTAACCTGCCTGCCCCTATTTCTTAATTCCTCCTGCAGAATTTTGCCGCACCGTGATCCCCTCCGCGAAATCTCTGGCCTGTTCTTCAGTGAAGGTGCCCTCCACCCTGATCCGTCCAGTGATTTCGGCCATGATCTGTGTGACCACTATGATCCGGCCGTCCATCATCATGGCCGTTAACCCGCCGATGTGGGCCTTTGTCAGGCGTGCAAACTTCAGTGCGCCATCTTCGGTGAGCTGGAGCCACACGCCTAATTTATCATTAATCCGTTCGGGCCACGCCTGAGCCACTTCTGCGTTGGTCAGAGTGGCCTCGGGCGAAATCCAGATAGTCGCCCCCGTTATGGGAGTGGAGACGCTCTCCCCCATCCCTTCATTGGTTCAGGGGAAGCGAGCCTGAGCTCGAACCTGACCGTCCGGGGCGTGGCTCCGGACAACTCGGCGGCAGTGAGAGCAGGGGTGAAGAGAGCCATGAGGACCAGGACTGTGTAAAAGTAAAAATACCGTTTTCCATGCTGTTGGTGGATGGTCATGGTTTGTTCCTTTCGATAGTGGTTGTTAAATACCTTGCCTCCAGCTCGGCCAGTGAAAGACGGAGCAAGGTGAGATCAAAGCTCAGTTGTGTGGGGTGGGCCGCATCTAACTTCGTCGCTACCTTTATCTGCCCGTTGAAGTTGACGACGATGAGCTTGTCCGGATGGGCGTCGGCATAGTCGTGCAGACGATGGGCGGCCTCCGGCTTCAGCTCGATGGTGATTCGCACTGTGGGAATGTTCGAGTTGGGCTGGGTGATCTGTTCGGCCCTGACTACCCCGGCCACGTCCACGGCAGAGGCCAGTGGCTCCTGACCGTCCGGACACGTCTGCAGGGTGACGCCGGGAGCGAGGCCGGTGTCTGCATATTCGGCCAATTTAATCCGGGTCCAGTTGAGGCTCCAGTCCGCCGGAACGACGAGATCGAAGAGGCTTTCTTCCAGCGGAACATTCCACTGGATGTCCGAGAACTCTATACGCATGTTCTGACCCTGGGTGTTCTGATACGCCAGTTCTCCGAGCAGGGGCACGCCATCGTCACGGCGAACCCAGATCTGCACGTGGGCTTGTCCGGCCGCGTCGGTGGAATCGACAATCTCCCGGGCCGGCGCCTCGAAGCCGAAGCCCACGGCGGGCATGCCGTTGATTACCCGATTGCCTATACCCTTGGTTTTATCCGCCGTGATCTGCTTCATCATCTTCCAGTTCTCCGAAGCAAGGCCGATGACCGGGGAGGAAGGCTCCGAGCCGCTGGTGCGGAAGAGCTGGGTCAACAGGTCCTCATGATCATCGGAGCGGGGGTGCAGCGCCAACATCTCGGTCAGGCCGGGCCCGCGCTTCATGATGAGGATCGACTTGGGTCCGGGTTTGACGGTATCGAGATCAGCATCCGGGGCATACTCCTCGCTTCTCAAAAGCCCGGGGTCCTTATGGTAGACCTTCCGGCGTTGGATTATCTGCTTCCCCGTGGTGGTGGAAATCTCAATGCAGCCCCTGAAGGCCATGGTGTGGACCTGTTCGAGTTGCTTCTGCACGTCGGCCCAGGAGATCGTACCCGGTGAGCCGCCGGGCCAGAAGACGATGAGGAATAAGGCCAACATCGCTGCAGCGGCCAGGATCGAATCGATCAATGGTCGTAAGCGCCGTGACGAAGGTCTCCTGTGCCACGTCGCCTGCCAGGTCGGCGTCCCGGCCCACCCGGTAGAAGATGAAACCATAGACCGGGTCGGAGAACCTGTCGAACCATCGGTCCACCTCTTTTTTCTCCCGACTGCACAGCCGGCTGAAGTCGATCTCTGGTTCGGATTGGTCTGTTGTTTTGTTCATCATGACAGATAATGTCCCGGGAAAGGCAAAAGGTTACGGAGCAGCATAATTTCAAGACGCGGCCCCTGCCACGGCCAGGAGAAACCGCTGTATTCCGAGCAGGGCCGCTCGGGCTGTCTGATAACGTATAGAAAGTTTTTTGATAAGAACTCGCTTTTTGATGAAAGGAATCAGCAATGTCCGGTTAGGATCTTGCATAGACGGATCCTCAAGGCATGGGAGGCCCTTTTTTTAAAGATGAAATGGCTTAAATGCAATATTCCGGCATAAGACGCCATAAAGCGGGCGGA
>Ga0153915_10002300_pt1 | contig 17489 bp, 16 predicted proteins | sample Opewatmetagenome_2_FD_107003 | JGI IMG/M metagenome (GOLD analysis project Ga0153915, IMG submission 107003) | Freshwater wetland microbial communities from Ohio, USA - Open water 3 Core 3 Depth 3 metaG | ecosystem: Environmental > Aquatic > Freshwater > Wetlands | place: USA: Ohio, Lake Erie...
CAGACGATCCTGCCGTGGCCGTCGCCGTCCAGACCGCGGATTGTCTGCCGATTCTTGTCGCCGATCGGCGGACGCACGCCGTGGCCGCAGCGCACGCGGGATGGCGCGGGCTCGCGGCGCACGTGCCCGCCGTCGCCGTCCGTCGGCTGGTGTCCGATCTGGGCAGCCGCGTCGTCGATCTGCTGATTGCCGTCGGCCCCGCCATCGGCGCGTGCTGCTATGAGGTCGGGGAGGATGTTCGCGCGCGGTTCGCGCAGGCGGGCTTCCTGCCGGCGCAGCTGGACCGGTGGTTTCTGTCGACGCCGCTCGTGCTCGCCGCAAACCCGCCGATGCCGTCGCTGTCGCCGGCGAGACGTCCCGGCCACTGGTTTTTCGACGGCTGGTCCTGCGTGCGCGAGCAGCTCGAATCAACCGGCGTGCGAAGCGATCAGATCTTCATGGCCGATCTCTGCACGGCGAGCCACGAGGCCGCCTTCTGTTCATATCGACGGGATGGAGCGATTGCAGGGAGGTTGGCTGGTGTTATACGAAGTAAGAAGTGAGAACTCAGTGGTTCTTACTTCTCACTTCGTCCATAGCTGCATTCGCAAGCCGGTCCGCGTGTGCGTTGTGGGCGCGGCCGACGTGCTGGAACGTCACACGGCCGATTTCGCTGGCGAGCAGCCGCGCTTTCGCGTGCAGCGGCTGCAGTCCCGCGTTTTTCACTCTGTAGTGGCCCAGCATCTGCTGCACGAGCAGCAGCGAATCCGAGCGGACGTGAAGCTCGCGATGCCCGTGCGTCTTCGCCCACTCGAGTGCGGCGAGGAGCCCGCGATATTCGGCGACGTTGTTCGTGGCGTGGCCGATAGCTTCGGAGAATTCTTCGACGAGCGTGCCGTCAGGCTGTTCGATGCGGACGCCGTAGCCGGCGGGCCCTGGATTGCCGCGAGCCCCACCATCCACATAGGCGACGAGCGCGCCAGTGGTCACTGTGTTGGCTGCGTGGCCGCGTCAGGCGCGGGCGCGGTGGCCGCGGCCTTGGGCACGAAATACATGATGCGGTTACAGCTGTCGCACTGGATGATCTGATCGTTCTTCAGGATGTTGTTGAACACCTGCGGCCGCAGGCGGACATGGCAGATCGTGCAGATGCCGTCGCGCGCCTCCGCGATCGCGACGCCGTTCCGGCGGTTCGCGACCAGCTCGAAGAGGGAGAGGACTTGCGGTGTCAGCGAGCGCACGACGTCCGCCCGTTCCGCCGCCAGCTTCTCGAGCGTGGCCTTGAGCTCTCCGGCCTCCGCGGCCATCGTCTTCTTGTCGGCGTCGACTTTCTTCTGTTCGGCGGCGAGGTCGGCTTCCGCGCGCTTGACGGCGGCCGTCAGATCGTCGCCTTCGAGCATCCGCTCGAGGACCGCGTCCTCGGCGGCCTTCATCTCGGTCTGCGCGAATTCGATTTCCTTCTGAATCGCGTGATATTCCTGGTTGGTCTTCACGCTCATCGCCTGCTCGCGGAATTTCGAGAGGCGGCCCTGATGGAGCGCGACCGTCTTTTCGTGCTCGCGCCGGACGTTCTGGCTCTCCGCGAGCCTGGCTTTTGCCGCGGCGACGACGTCGCGCGCGGCCGCCAGCCGCGCGTCGAGCGCATTCTCCCGTTCGGGGCCTTCGGCGAGCGTGCGTTGCGCGTCGTGCGCGGCCGAGTCGAGCCGCTGCAAAACGATGAGTTTCTCGAGATCAGCGTTCATAAACAAAAAAAGCCCCGGCGCTCGCGCACCGGGGCTTCGGAAATCCTGTCATCCTGCAATGTTGAAATCCTGCAATTCATGATCGCAATTTGGTGGGCCCACCAGGATTCGAACCTGGAACGGGCCGGTTATGAGCCGGCGGCTCTAACCGTTGAGCTATGGGCCCGCCCCAGAGTGTATCAGTACCTATGACGTACGCCCTTCGAGGAACGCGCGGAGCTTGCGGCTGCGCGACGGATGGCGGAGCTTGCGCAGCGCCTTGGCTTCAATCTGCCGGATGCGCTCGCGCGTGACGGCGAAGCTCTGGCCGACTTCCTCGAGCGTGTGTTCGCTGCCGTCGCCGACGCCGAAGCGCATCTTGATGACCTTCTCTTCGCGCGGCGTGAGGGTCTTGAGCACCGACTCGGTCTGTTCCTTCAGATTCAGATTGATGACGGCCTCGGCGGGCGAGACCACCTGGCGATCTTCGATGAAGTCGCCAAGATGCGAGTCTTCCTCCTCGCCGATGGGCGTCTCGAGCGAGATCGGCTCCTGCGCGATCTTCAGGACTTTCCGGACCTTGCTGACCGGGATGTCCATGCGCTTGGCGATCTCTTCCGACGTCGGCTCGCGGCCGAGCTCCTGCACCAGCGCGCGCGAGGTGCGAATGAGCTTGTTGATCGTCTCGATCATGTGCACCGGGATGCGGATGGTGCGCGCCTGGTCGGCGATCGCGCGGGTGATGGCCTGGCGGATCCACCACGTCGCGTACGTCGAGAACTTGTAGCCCCGGCGGTACTCGAACTTGTCCACGGCCTTCATCAGGCCGATGTTGCCTTCCTGAATCAGGTCGAGGAACTGCAGGCCGCGGTTGGTGTACTTCTTCGCGATCGAGACGACGAGGCGGAGGTTGGCTTCGACGAGCTCCTTCTTCGCCTGCTCGGCCTGGTATTCGCCGCGCAGAATCGTGTCGAGCGTCTGCTTCAGCTCGGTCGGATCCTGCTCGAGGGCGTCGGTCATCGCCTTCAGCTTGACGCGCTGCTCCTTGCTCAGCCGCTGGAAGTTCTTCTTGTCCTCTTCGCGCATCCGCTGCTTCTTGTTCTTCGGGTTGAGCAGGCGGTCGTACGCGTCGATCTCGCGCTGGACGCCTTTCACCGATTCGACGGCGTCCTTCATCTCGTCGATCAGGCGCCGCTTGACGGCTTCGGTGAACTCAATCACGCGGATGGCGTTGCTCACCTCGATGAGCGCGCGCATGGCGGCCCAGCGGGCGCGGCGGTACTTGCGCCGCTCGCGGTTGTCCTTGCCCTTGGGCGTCTCCTGCAGCTTCGCGTCGAGCTTCTCGTAGTTCGCGCGCGCCTTGCGCACGGCGTCGATCTGCTTCTGCACCTGCCTGGAACGCTCGGCGATGCGCTCGTCGGTGATCTCCTCGTCGTTGAAGATGACGAGTTCGCGAATCGTGCGCTCGCCGGCGTGGAGCTGGTCGCCGAGCAGGATGACCTTCTTCGCGATGAGCGGCGTGCGGGAGATCGACTTGATGACGGCGAGCTTGCCGCGCTCGATGCGCCGCGCGATTTCGACTTCGCCCTCGCGCGTGAGCAGCGGGACGGTGCCCATCTCGCGCAGATACATGCGGACGGGGTCGTTGGTCTTGTCGAGCGCGCCGGGCGTGAGATCGAGCTCGATCTCCTCGGCGCCCTCGCCCGTCCGGTCGATCGGCTTCTCGTCGCGCGCGTACTTCTGGTCGGAATCGATGACTTCGATGCCCGCGCTGCCGAACGTGTTGAACAGGTCGTCGAGCTCCTCCGATGAGGTGATCTCGGTCGGAAGCAGTTCGTTGACCTCGTCATAGAGAAGGTAGCCCTTCTCCTTGCCGATGCTGATCAGCTGCCGGACTTCGTCGTACTTCTCTTCGATTGATAACGGTTCTCTTTTATTCGTGGTCAAGACGTCAATTCCTCGATGCGCTGTGCCAGCGTTCGCTTCTGGTTCAAAAGCAGGTCGAGCTCATCCCCGTGAGTGTTGGATCCAAGCCCCTGCAGCCGGTCGATTTCCCGTTGTATGGCGGCGCGCTCGCGTTCGCAGCGCAGCCGTTTCAAGATCCGGGCACATTCGGCAAGGTCCCCCGGGCCGGTGACCGGAGCCGTGGTTTCTCCCGCGATGCCCGTGACAAGCTGAATGTTCATTGTACTTAGACGCCGTAGCAGCTCGGAAGGTAAGAGTTCGGCCGGCTGAGATGTCAGATCCAGCACCGTCTCGAAGATTTCCCGCCCCGCCAGCTGCTCCAGGTCGCCCGGTTCCAGCTCAGCCAGCGCCGCCCGTGCCTCGTCAGTTTTGTGAAATAACCCCCAAATCAGGCCTTTTTCCGCGGGTTTTAACTGCCCGGTGCCACCCCCGCCCGGCAGCTCACGGGCGGTGACGACCGTCTTTTTCGCCACCGCGGCCTTCCGGATTTCGGTCCGGACCACATCTTCCGTAATACGCGCTTTATGCGCAATTCTGTCCGCGAACTGATCGCGGGCGGCGGCATCGGGAACCCTGGCGGCGACGGCCAGCATCTTGTTCAGGAACTGCCGCCGGTTCTCGCCATGCTCGAAGTCGAGGCCGGCCGCGGCCTGATCGAGCAGGTACTCTAAATACGGCTGCGAACTGCGCAATCTTTCACGATAGCGCGCCGCGCCCTTCCGCCGGATGAATGTATCGGGATCTTCGCCCTTGTCCAGCACCACCACGTTGACGTCGAAGCCTTCCGCCACCAGCAGCTCGCACGACCGGATGGCGGCTCCCTGACCCGCGGCGTCGGGATCGAAGCTCAGCACGATCTTCGTCGTGAACCGGCGGAGGAGCTGCGCCTGCTGCGTCGTCAGCGCGGTGCCGCACGAGGCGACGACGGGCGCGGCGTCGGTGCGGAAGACCTGCGCGAAATCGAAATAGCCCTCGACGAGCACGGCAAAGCCGACCTTGCGAATCGCCGCCTTCGAGAGGTTCAACCCGTAGAGCGTCCGGCTCTTCGAATAGATCGGCGTCTCGGGCGAGTTCAGGTACTTCGGCACCTGGTCGGCGTCCATCGCACGTCCACCGAAAGCAATGACCGATCCCGCGTCGCGGCAGATGGGAATCATCAGTCGATTCCGGAACCGATCGATGACGTCGCCATTGTCGCGCTGCACGATCAGGCCGCTCTGCGACAGCACACCCTGCGCGAACCCCTGCGCGAGCAGGCGCGATTTCAGGCCGTCGCGGGAATTCGGCGCGAAGCCGAGGCCGAGCTGGTCGATTGTCTGCTGGGGAATGTCGCGTTCGGCGAGCTGCTGACGCGCGCGCGCGCCGGCCGGGCTCGCGAGCATCTCCCGGAAGTACGCGGCCGCGATCTCGTGGATCTTGAGCATCGCCTCGCGCGTTCCCGCGTCGCGGCCCGCTTCATCCGAGTTGCCGTCGACGGTCTCGGGAATGGCCATCCCGGCTTTCTGCGCGAGCATCCGCACGGCATCGGGAAAGCCGATCTTCTCGTGGAGCTCGAGAAACTTGAAGACGTTCCCGCCGACGCCGCAGCCGAAGCAGTGGAAGAAGCCCTTCTCCGGATTGACGTGAAACGACGGCGTCTTCTCCGAGTGAAACGGGCAGAGGCCCTTCCACGTCGCGCCCATCTTCTTGAGCGGGACGTACTCCTGAACGACCTGCAGGATGTTGACCTGCAGCCGCAGATCGTCGATGAACTGCTGCGGAAACAGCCCCATCAGTCTTTCAACTCGACTACCGTGACGCCGCCGCCACCCTGATCGGGAGGCGCGGGATCGAAGCGCGCGACGAGCGGGTGCTGCTGCAGAAAACCTGCCAGCGCCCGCTTCAGTTGCCCCGTGCCGTATCCGTGGATGAATCGCACAGTCCGGTGGTCGGTCAGCAGCGATTCGTCGAGAAATCTTTCGGCGCGCGACAGTGCTTCGTCGACCGTGCAGCCGACGACATTCAAGTCCGACACGGCGGTGTCGTGGGGCTGCAGCTCCACGTGGACTTTCACGCTCGCAGGCGCCGGCGGCGCCGGACCGCCGACGACGCGGAGATCGCGGATGCTCGCGCGCATGCGCTTGCCGCGGACGTCGAGCTCCGCGGTGCCGTCGTGCACCGCCGTGACGACGCCTTCAACACCCAGGGCGCCCAGCACCACGCGATCGCCGACCGACGGCGCAGCGCCGGCAGGCGGCGCGCCCTGCGGCGGCGCTGACGGTTCTGTGAACTTCCTGACGATCGTGTCGAGCGCGCTCCGCGCGTCGGATCGCATGGCGCCCGTGTCGCCCGTGGTGACGGCCTGGCGCTCCACGCCGCGCGTGGCGGCGGCGGTCTTCATCTTCAGCTCCGCGATCACCTCGTCTATCTGCTTGCGTGCCTGGCGGAGCTCGTTCTCGAGCTCTTCGTTCAGGCGGCGGCGGAACGTCTCTTCGCGCTGCCGCAGGGCGTCTTCTCGCTCGCGCATGCGCGCGTCCGACGCCGCGAGCGTCTCACGTTCGTGGGCGGCCAGGCGCTGCTCATGCTCGAGCGCGCGCATGTCCTTGTCGATTTTCGCCAGATGCTCCGCGAGCTGCGCCTCGCGCGCGCTGAGGTTCTGGCGCGCGGCGGACGTGATGGACGGCGCGAGGCCCAGACGGGCGGCGATTTCGAGCGCGAGGCTGCGGCCCGGCGATCCGTAGAGAAGCTGATACGTCGGCGCGAACGTCTCGGCGTCGAACCCGAATGCCGCGCTCGCCACGCCGCCGGTCGTCGATGCGTACGTCTTGAGCGCGTCGTAGTGGCTCGTCGCGATGACGGTGGCGCCGCGCCGGCGGAAATGGTCGACGATAGCCACGCCGAGCGCGCCGCCCTCGATGGGATCCGTGCCGGACCCGACTTCGTCCAGCAGCACGAGCGCCGGGGTCTGGAGGCTCCGGTCCATGCCCGCGATGTTCGTGATGTGCCCGGAGAACGTGCTGAGGCTGGCGTCAATCGACTGCTCGTCGCCGATATCGGCAAACACCGAGCGGAACACCGGCAGACGCGAGCCGTCGGCCGCCGGAATCCGCAGCCCGCTTTGTGCCATCAGCGCGAACAGGCCGGCCGTCTTGAGCGCGACCGTCTTGCCGCCGGTGTTGGGACCAGTAATAAGGAGGCAGGTCGCCGGCGGAATGATCTTGATGGTCACCGGCACGGCGTGTTTCACGAGCGGATGCCGGGCCGCCTGCAGCTCGAACGCGCCGTCAGCCGTCAACGCCGGCTCGACGCCGTCCACCGACTCGGAAAAGCGGGCGCGCGCCTGCAGGACGTCGAGCTCGGTCGCGACGTCAATCGTGCGCGCCAGGTCCGCGGCTCGCGCGCGAAACGCGTTCGAGAGCGCGAGCAGGATGCGGCGGACTTCCTCGGCTTCCTGTTCCTCGAGCGCGACGATGTCGTTGTTGATCTCGACGGTGCTGAGCGGCTCGAGAAACAGGCTCGCCCCGCTCGCCGACGCGCCGTGGACGATGCCCGGAATCGACGTCCGGTGCTCGGCCTTCACGACGATCACGTAGCGGCCGTTCCGCTCGGTGACGACCTGATCCTGCAGATACTTCGCCGTGTCCTTGCCGCGCAGGTACGACTCGAGCGTCCCGCGCAGCCGCGTGCGCTGCTTCCGGAGACGTTCGCGAATGGCCTTGAGCTCGGGGCTCGCCGCGTCGACGACGTCGCCGGACTCGTCGATCTTCTCGCGCACCTGCGCCGCTTCGCTCTTGAACGACGCCGCCGCTCCGCTCGCGGCTTCGAGGCGCGCGAACGATCCGGGCGCGCGGCGAATCGCCGTCACGGCTTCTTCGACGGAGCCGAGAAAGGTCGCGAGCGCGAGAAGACGCTGCGCTTCGAGCGCGCGGCCTTCGACGGCCAGCGCCCCGAGAATCTGCGGCATGTCGCCCGCGGCGCGAAGAGGGAAGAGCCCGTTCGACGCGAGATACTTCGCCGTCTCCGTCGTCGCGGCCAGCAGTTGCGCGACTTTCTGGGAATCGCCGGACGGCGCGAGGCGCGAGAGCCGGTCGTCGCCCATCGGCGTCATCGCGAAGCCGCGGACCATCTCGACGACGCGATCGAACTCGAGGGCTCTCAGGACGGCAGGCTGCATACGAGTGGAAGCCTTGGATGCTAGCGTACATCGGCCACCAAATCGCTCAATCCAGGTGGTTAATCAGGCTCGCGATATTCCCGGCCCCGAAACCGTTATCGATGTTCACGACGGATACACCGGACGCGCAGCTGTTGAGCATGCCGAGCAGCGCGGCGATGCCGCCGAAGCTCGCGCCGTAGCCGACGCTTGTCGGCACGGCGACGACCGGCACGCTGACGAGTCCGGACACGACGCTCGGCAGCGCGCCCTCCATGCCGGCGACGACGACGATCACGCGCGCGGCGGCGAGGCGGGCGCGTTCGCCGAGCAGGCGATGCAGGCCCGCGACGCCGACGTCATAGATCCGCTCGACGCAGTTGCCCATCAATTCGGCGGTAATCGCGGCTTCCTCGGCGACGGGCAGGTCGGCGGTTCCCGCCGCGGCGATGACGATCGTGCCTTTGCCGGGTGCGACGTCCTGCTGCCGCAGCGTGATGACGGACGCAGCGTCGTGATAGGTCGCGCCGGGCGCGACGGCGCGGACGGCGTCGTACGCCGCGCGCGTGGCGCGCGTGACGAGCAGCGTCGAGCCGCGGCCGACGATTTCTTTCGCGATTCCGGCCACCTGCTCCGGTGTCTTGCCGATGCCCAGAATGACTTCGGGGAATCCCTGCCGGATGCCGCGGTGGTGGTCGACGCGGGCAAAGCCGAGATCCGTGAAGGGCCGGGCCCGGAACGCCTCGACAAGCTGCTCCAGCGCCGCTGCCGGATTGACGGCGCCTGTGGAGACTGAATCCAGCAAATCCTTGAGCAGTTTGTTTGACGTCATTCTGACCCAACAGTAATATAAACTGCTGGTTTTCTCGCGATGACGCTCTCTGAGACCTTCATCCTCGCCACGTATTTCTTCGTCGTCATCATCCTTGCGGTGTACGGCTGGCACCGCTATTACCTCGTGTATCAGTACATGAGGAATCGCGACAAGGAGCCGAAGGCGACGACGCCGCTCGACCCGATGCCGGTCGTGACGATTCAGCTTCCGCTGTACAACGAGATGTACGTCGCCGATCGCCTGATTCAGGCGGTGTGCGCGATCGAGTATCCGCGCGAGCTGCTCGAAATTCAGGTGCTCGACGACTCGACCGACGAAACGTGCAGCGTCGCGGAGCTGGCGGTCCGGCGATGCGCGGCCCAGGGCCACGACATCAAGTACCTGCATCGCACGAACCGCGTCGGCTACAAGGCGGGCGCGCTCGAGGAAGGCCTGAAGACCGCGCGCGGCGAGTTCGTCGCGATCTTCGACGCCGACTTCATCCCGACGCCGGACTTCCTCGTCCGGCTGATGCCGCACTTCGCCGATCCGAAAGTCGGCATGGTGCAGGCGCGCTGGGGCCACATCAACCAGGACTACTCGCTGCTCACGAAGATTCAGTCGATTCTGCTCGACGGCCACTTCGTGCTCGAGCACGGCGGGCGGAACCGCGCGGGCCACTTCTTCAACTTCAACGGGACGGCCGGCGTGTGGCGGCGCGCCGTGATCGCCGACGCGGGTGGCTGGCAGCACGACACGCTGACGGAGGATCTCGACCTGAGCTACCGCGCGCAGCTGCGCGGCTGGCGGTTCGTGTTCGTGTCGGACGTGATCGCGCCGGCCGAAGTGCCCGTCGAGATGAACTCGTTCAAGTCGCAGCAGCACCGCTGGGCGAAGGGATCGATTCAGACGTGCCGGAAGCTGCTGCCGCAGATTCTGCGCGCGAACGTCCCGTTCGGCGTGAAGGCCGAGGCGTTCTTCCATCTCACGGCGAACTTCAACTACCCGTTGATGGTCGTGCTCTCGATCCTGATCTTCCCGTCCATGGTCATCCGCTACAACATGGGCTGGTACGAGATGCTGCTCATCGACGTCCCGTTGTTCTTCGCGGCGACGTTCTCGGTCTGCAACTTCTACATGGTGTGCCAGCGCGAGCTGCACAAGGACTGGATCACGCGCATCAAGTACCTGCCGTTCCTGATGTCGATCGGCATCGGCCTCTCGATCAACAACACGCGCGCGGTGTTCGAAGCGCTGTTCAACAAGCAGTCGGAGTTCGCGCGGACGCCGAAGTACCGCATCGAAGGCTCGGCGGACGAATGGATCGGCAAGAAGTATCACCAGACGGTCGCAATCCAGCCGCTCATCGAGCTGGCGCTCGGGCTGTACTTCACGGCGACGGTGTTCTACGCGCTCGCCAACCAGATTTACGGCACGCTGCCGTTCCTCATGCTCTTCCAGATCGGCTTCCTCTACACCGGCCTCGTCTCGATCGTTCAGCAGTACGCGGGCGAGCCCGAGTCGGTCGCCGAGCTGCCCGTTTCCTCTCGCATTCAATAACGAACGCGCGTATATTCGGCCGCACATCCGCCGCCGTTTCAGGAGGAGTGCGCCGGTCGGGCGCGCGGCCGGAGTATGATTGATTCGATATGAGCACGGTGGCGAAGCCAAAGGCAGGGCTCGAAGACACAGTCGCGACCTCGTCGGCCATCTGCTATCTCGACGGCGACCGCGGCGTGCTCGCCTACTGCGGCTACGACATCCACGATCTCGCGCGGCACGCGACGTTCGAAGAGGTCTGCTATCTGCTGTGGCATCGCCGGCTGCCGACCCGCGCGGAGCTCGGCGATTTGCAGTCGCAGCTCGCGGCCGGCCGCGCGCTGCCGGAACCGGTGCTGCGGCTGATGCGGTCGCTGCCGGCCGGCAACGGCATGGACACACTGCGGACCCTGACGTCCGCGCTCGGCCACTACGATCCCGACGCCGCCGACCACTCTCCAGCGGCGAACTACCGCAAGGCCGTCCGCCTGACGGCGCAAATCGGATCGCTTGTCGCGACGATGGGCCGCGTCGCGAGTGGCGGGGGACCGATCGAGCCGGATCCCGTCCTCGGCCACGCGGCGAACTTCCTCTACATGCTGACGGGGCAGCGCCCCGGCGGTCTCGAGACGCGGGCGTTTGACGTCGCGCTGATCCTTCACGCCGATCACGAGCTCAACGCGTCCACCTTTGCGGCCCGCGTCGCCGCGGCGACGCTCACCGACATCCACTCGACCGTCGTCGGCGCCATCGGCGCGCTCAAGGGACCGCTGCACGGCGGGGCGAACGCCGACGTCATGCGGATGCTGCTCGAAATCGGCCCCGAAGCCGGCCCGGACAAGGCCGTCGACATCGTGCGGGCGAAGCTGGAACGCAAGGAAAAGATTCCGGGTTTCGGGCACCGCGTGTATCACACGGAAGATCCGCGGGCCACGCATCTGCGTCAGATGTCGCGCGATCTCGGCCAGCGCACCGGCCAGCCGATCTGGTTCGAGATGTCGGAGCGCATCGAGGCGTTCGTCAAGGGCGAGAAGAAGCTCAACGCGAACGTCGACTTCTACTCGGCGTCGACGTATCACTCGCTCGGCATCGAGACGGATCTCTTCACGCCAATCTTCGCCGTCAGCCGCATTTCGGGCTGGACGGCGCACGTGCTCGAACAGTACGCCAACAACCGGCTCATCCGCCCGCGAGCGGAATACATCGGCCCGGAGTATCCGCAGCGGTACGTGCCCGTCGAATCGCGATAGACATTGGATCCGAAGAAGATTCGTAACTTTTCCGTGATCGCGCACATCGATCACGGCAAGTCCACGCTCGCCGATCGCTTTCTGGAGCTCACCGGCGCCCTTCAGGCGCGCGAGATGGAAGCGCAGGTCCTCGACGCGATGGATCTCGAGCGTGAGCGCGGCATCACGATCAAGGCGCATCCCGTCAGACTGAACTACACGGCGAAGTCGGGCGAGAAGTACGTCCTGAATCTCATCGACACACCGGGGCACGTGGACTTTTCGTACGAGGTGACGCGGTCGCTCGCCGCGTGCGAGGGCGCGCTGCTGCTCGTCGACGCCTCCCAGGGTGTCGAAGCGCAGACGCTGGCCAACGCGTACCTCGCCGTCGACAACAGCCTCGAGATCATCCCCGTCATCAACAAGATCGATCTGCCGGGCGCGCAGCCCGAAGAAGCGCGCCGTCAAATCGAGGACATCGTCGGTCTCGACGGCGCGGGCGCGATTCTCGCCAGCGCCAAGATGGGGACCGGCGTCCCCGAAATTCTCGAAGCCATCGTCGATCGCCTGCCGCCGCCGAGGGGCGTCCAGGATGCGCCGCTCAAGGCGCTGATTTTCGATTCGTGGTTCGACGCCTATCGAGGCGTGGTGATCGTGATCCGCGTCCTCGACGGGACGATCAGGGCGGGCATGAAGATCCGGCTGATGGCGCAGGGGCAGGACTACGAAGCGCTGCAGCTCGGCGTCTTCAGCCCGAAGGCGGTCGAGATCAACGAGCTCGGCGTCGGCGAGGTCGGGTTCCTCGTCGCCAACATCAAGAACGTTGGCGACGCCAAAATCGGCGACACGATCACGGAGACCGCCCGTCCGACGAAGGAACCGTTTCCCGGCTTCAAGGAGCTCAAGCCGATGGTGTTCGCGGGGCTGTATCCCGTCGAGAGCCATCAATACGCCGAGCTGCGGGAGGCCCTCGAAAAGCTGCGGCTGAACGACGCCTCGTTCTTCTACGAGCCGGAGACGTCGGCGGCGCTCGGGTTCGGATTCCGCTGCGGCTTCCTCGGCCTGCTGCACATGGAGATCGTCCAGGAGCGTCTCGAGCGCGAATACAACATGGACCTGGTGACGACGGCGCCAGGCGTGCTGTATCGCGTGACGACGACGGATGGGGTGACGCAGGAAATCGACAGCCCGGCCAAGCTGCCGGATGCGGGACGGATCAAGACCATCGAGGAGCCGGTCATCACCGCGATGATTCTGACGCCGGCCGAGCACGTGGGCGGCATCCTGCAGCTCTGCCAGGATAAGCGCGGCGTGCAGAAGACGATCGAATATCTGTCGTCGGACCGCGTCCTCGTCACCTACGAGCTGCCGTTCAACGAAGTCGTGCTCGACTTCTACGACAGGCTCAAGACCATCTCGCGCGGGTACGCGTCGCTCGATTATCATGTCACCGGCTACTGGCCGTCGCCGCTGGTGAAGCTCGACATCCTCGTCAATGGCGATCCGGTGGACGCGCTGTCGATCATCGTCCACCGCGACATGGCCTATGATCGCGGGCGCGCGCTGGCGGCGAAGATGCGCGAGCTCATCCCGCGGCAGATGTTCGAGGTGGCGATCCAGGCGGCCATCGGCGGACGCATCATCGCGCGCGAGTCGGTGAAGGCCATGCGCAAGAACGTCCTCGCCAAGTGCTACGGCGGCGACATCACGCGCAAGCGGAAGCTGCTCGAGAAGCAGAAGGAAGGCAAGAAGCGCATGAAGCGCGTAGGCAAGGTGGAGATTCCGCAGGAAGCGTTCCTGGCCGTGCTTCGCATGGGAACCGACAGCGAAGAGTAGGGCTGGTGAGGGCTGAGGGGTGAGGGCAGAGGGCTGATGGCACAGAGCTTCAAGAAATCGACGGCTCGCGAGTACTTCGAGTCGATTGTCATCGCCGTCATCCTGGCGCTCTTCGTCCGCACGTTCGTGCTGCAGGCGTTCAAGATTCCCACCGGGTCGATGGAAAACAACCTGCTCATCGGCGATCACCTGCTGGTGAACAAGTTCATGTATGCGCCGACGACGTCGAGCCTCGAGCGCGCGATCCTGCCGATCGGCACCATCCGTCGTGGCGATGTGCTCGTCTTCAAGTATCCCGTCGAGCCCGACCGCGACTTCATCAAGCGCGTGATCGGCCTGCCTGGCGAGACGCTGGAACTGAAGGAAAAGAAGATCTACATCAACGGCAAGCCCCTCGACGAGCCGTACGTGCATTTTCTCGAGGAACCGCGCAGAAACTCCGAGCTCTCGGAAGTCACCTCGTCCGACGTGAGGGAGAACTACGGGCCGGTCACGGTCCCGCCCAATCAGTACTTCATGATGGGTGACAACCGCGACAACTCGGCCGACAGCCGGTACTGGGGCTTCATGCCGCGCGATTATGTGAAAGGGAAGGCGCTGCTGATCTACTGGTCGTACGAATCAGAGCGCGAGGACTACGAGGACGAGTCCGCGACGGCGACTGTCAAGGGGATGGCGTCCGTCTTCATGCATTTCTTCACGAAGACGCGCTGGGATCGCCTTGGACATCTCATTCGCTGATGATCAAGTCCATCGTCAAAGTCCTGATCGCGGTGATGCTGGCCAACGCGCTGTGGCGCGTCGCGTCGGCCTACATCTCGTATTACAAGTTCAAGGACGCGGTGACCGAAGTCGCGATCTACAGCAGCGGGAAGACCACCGAGCAGCTCAGGGACAAGGTGATGGAGCTTGCCGCGATGTATGACGAGCCGCTTGCGGCGGAGGCTGTCGACATCCGCCTCGAAGAACATCACACGTATATCGACGGCACCTACACAAAGCCCGTCGTCCTGCTTCCCGGCTACGTGTATCAGTGGCCGTTCGCGCTGAACGTGGACGGCTTCGTCGTCGTGCCGCCGAAATTCGGGGATCTAGCGAATCCGAAGTAGACGTTCCGCTTCCGCCGCCGCCATCTCGGCCCGCTCAGCCATCGCACGGAATTCTTCCCGGACAGTATTGACGTAGCTCGTGTCGGTGAGGGCGCCGAGGTTGGCGTCGATCGTCAGCCGCGCGCCTTCGGCCGCGGCCCGGAGCAGCGCCATTCCCACGCCGATGTCTCCGACCGTCGAGCGCCTGGCGCGTGCGGCAATTTCAGTCGCTTCGTACAGCGCCGACGAGCACAGGCGCATGATGCTGAGGGGAACTTCGGTGGCGCTGCGCAAGGCGAGCTGAATCGCCGCCCTGCGAAGCCCGCGCTCAGCCTCCGTGTCCTGCGGCTGCCGCTGTGCGGTGATGACGTAGCGGTAGGCGACGGCGTCGGCGTCGATCGCGTCGATCAGGCGCTCCTCGATTCGAACCAGCGACTGCTGATCGACGCCGGCAATGGCCGCCGCCATTCGCAGCAGGGCCGTGCCGAAGGCCGCTGCGGCGGCGCAGGCCGATCCGCCGCCAGGCGTCGGCGAGGCGGACCCAAATGCGTCGAGCACTTCTTTGAGGGGTTTATCGGCGAAGGAGGCCACGAATCAATTGTCGCACTGAATCGGCGGAGATGCCGTCGATCGCGACGCGTTTCTTCCGCCCGCGCTCGCCGCTGAGAATGCGGACCGCGCGGCGCGGGAGGCCGAACAATCCGGAGAAATAGCGGATGAGTTCGTCGTTGGCGGCGCCGTCGACGGGTGGTGCCGCGAGACGCACCAGGACGGCGTTGTCACGCTCGCCGTCGATGGTGGTTGTCTTCGCGCGGGGGATGACGCGGACATCGAGCTCGGCGCCGGTGGTCGTCTGACGGATCAACCGGCCCTGAACGCGAGGACCTTCTCCTCGTGGTCGCGCTGCTCCTGCTCGCGGACGTAGTCGAGCGTGTTGCGCAGCGCCTGGATCGTTGATTCGATCGTCGTCTCGACGTCGCGGCGCTTCAGCTTCATGCCGTCGATTTCGCGCTGCACGTCTTCGAGCCGCGCCTGCGTCTTGTCGAGCATGAGCTGCGCGCGGCCTTCCGCCTCGCGAACGATGCGCTCGGCTTCCTTTTCGGCCGTGCCCTTGATGTCCTCTGAGAGCTTCTGCGCCGTCATCAGCGTCGCGCGGAGGTTCTGCTCGTGCTGACGGTGCTCGGCGAGGACGGCTTCCATCCGGGCCAGGTCCTGCCGGAGGCGGTCCGTGTCCCGAAGCGCCTGTTCGTAGTCGTCGGCGACGGCGGCGAGAAACGACGTGACCTCAATTTTGTCAAAGCCGCGGAAGCGCGAGTGAAAACGCTGCTGGCGAAGGTCAAGTGGGCTCACATTCATGCGCGTGACTCTCCGGTATGGGCTTATCGGCGGATCCCGCGCGGAACATTAGCGGGCGCCGAAAATAGCCGTCCCCACCCGGACCATGGTGGCCCCCTCTTCGACGGCGATTTCGTAGTCGTGGCTCATGCCCATGGACAGCTCCGTCAGTTGCCCGCGGTCGACGCCCTGCGCGATCAGCCGATCGCGGACGTCCTGGAGCCTCCGGAACCACGGCCTGGCGTCTTCGGCGTTGGCGACGGCCGGCGGGATGATCATCAGCCCCGACATCCTGACGGCCGTGCAGCCGGCGGCGGCCTGGAAGATCGACAGCAGCTCGTCTTCGCGCGCGCCGTGCTTCGTCGCTTCGCCCGCAAGATCCGCCTGCGCGAGCAAGGTGATCCGGCGCCCCATGGCTGCCGCCGCGGCGTCAAGCTTCGTGACGAGATCGGCGCTGTCGATTGAGTGGATGACGTCGAATTCGGCCGCGGCCTTCTTCGCCTTGTTCGACTGCAGGTGGCCGATGAGGTGCCAGACGATCTTCAGGTCGCGCGTCTCCGCGCGTTTGAGCTGCGCTTCCTGGACTTTGTTTTCGCCGAAATCGATCTGGCCCCCGGCGGCCGCCGCGCGTACGGCGTCGGCGCCGAAGGTCTTCGAAACCGCAACCAGTGTGATGTGGGACGGGTCGCGTCCGGCCCGGGCGGCGGCGCGCGCGATGCGATCGCGGACGTCCGCCAGCCGGGCGCGGATCACGGCGGGGTCGAGCACTACTTCGGCAGCTGCGCGACGAGAGCCTTTGCGGTGGCGGCGTTCGGGCCGTCCGGCGACATCTTCAGATAGCTGTTGAACTCGGCGCCCGCTTCGGCGAGCTTGCCTTCGTTCACGAGCGCCATGCCGAGCTGGTAGTGCGACTCGGCGTGGTTCGGGTTCGCGGCAATGGCCGCCTGGAACTTCGCCTTCGCGTCGGCGACCTTGCCGCCGTTCCAGAGGATGACGCCCTCGTTGAAGAGCGCGTCGGCGTTGCCGCCCTGCAGCGCTCCGGGCGCGGCGGCGCTGAGTTGTGACGCTTTCGCGCTCGCCTCCGCCGCCTGGTCGAACTTGCGCTGCGCGTTGTAGATGTTCGCGAGGCCGTTGTACGCCTCCGCGTAGTCGGGTTTCACTTCGAGGGCCTTCTTGTAGTTCTCTTCGGCCTTGTCGTAATCCTTCTTCTGCGAGTACGCGAAGCCGATGTTGTAGAAGCAGTCCTGGCACTTCGGGTTGAGCGCGATCGCCTTGTTGAACGACTCGACCGACTCGTCGTACTTGCCGGCGCGGCTGAGCGCGACGCCGTCGTCAAACGCCTTCCGGAGCTCGGCCGTCTTGGCCGCGAGCGCCGGATCGTTGGCTGAACCGCCGCCGATGACGAGACGGACGGCTGACGGTCCGCGCTGGCTCACACGGGTATTCGCGACCGCGCTGCCTTCCTTGGTTTCCGCCGTCACCTTGAACGACGAGGACTGCAGGCCGATCTGAATGAACTCGCCCTTCTTGTCGCTCTTCGTTTCGAATTTGCGGGTGACGCCGTCGGTCTGCTCGATCGTGATCTTGGCGTCGGCGACCGGCTCGCCCTTGGCGTTGACGACCTTGCCCGTAATCATGCCCTGCGCGGCGGCCGGCAGAGCGAACCCTAAGACGACGACGCTGGCCAGAACTGCCTGCCACGCCAGCCGGCTCGAGATGCGGCGGATCATTGCGAAACCCTCCTGAAGTAGCGGATTGCTGAGCAGAAACAGTCTACACGAGATCCGCGGCCAAGAAGGTCGACACGGCATCCAGCTCGTGCACGACCGGGGCCGGCGGAATCGACGCGAG
>Ga0153915_10002301_pt1 | contig 17484 bp, 16 predicted proteins | sample Opewatmetagenome_2_FD_107003 | JGI IMG/M metagenome (GOLD analysis project Ga0153915, IMG submission 107003) | Freshwater wetland microbial communities from Ohio, USA - Open water 3 Core 3 Depth 3 metaG | ecosystem: Environmental > Aquatic > Freshwater > Wetlands | place: USA: Ohio, Lake Erie...
ATGACATCCGGCGATGTCCTCGGGAGCTGCACTGTTTGAGCCACCAGAAGAACAGACTGTACGGCAGCCGGACGATCGACCAAGGCCACGGTGACTTTGTCAAAGGGCTTGGGAATTGCGAACTTCGGAGCTGGGATCTTCCCCTTCTTCCACCCGCCGAAATATTTCTTCACCAGGTTCATAATGGTGGTCTTTTCAACGTCTCCCACAAATGCGAGGATAGCGTAATTCGGCTTGAAGAAGGTGTTGTAGATCTCAAGACATTTCTGGCGAGTGATTTTGCCAATGGATTCTTCGGTTTCAATCTCACCGTAGGGGTGATCCTTGCCGTAAAGTATCGTCTGTCTGACGACATTGGCCACTTGGTTGGGGTCCGTCTTTCTGTATTTCAGGCCCGAGATCGTTTGCATCTTGATCTTGTCAAGTTCATCCTGCGGAAACGAGGGATGCAGGACAATGTCAGACATCAAATCCATCAGTTTTTCCGTGTACTTCGAGAGACCGCTGGCATACGCCGACGTCCCGCCTGAACCGAGTTGACACCCGATCAAGTCAACTTGCTGGTCGAGTTGATCCTTGGTTCGTGTCTTCGTCCCGTTGCGCAGAAGCGAACCGGCTATGCTGACGACTCCAGTGAACTGGCGCTCCAGGACAGGCTTCCGGTCAATGACAAGCCGCATGCTAATCGTGGGCAGCTTGGTATCCCTCACGATGATCACGCGCATTCCGTTGTCAGTAGTCAGGAGCTCATAATCGGGGAAAGCGACCGCGGGTGCCGGCCCCGGCCCGGGCATGATGCTTCGATCGAGCTGCGCATGAAGCATCTGGACCGCGACGACCCCAAGAATCACAATTCCTAGGCATATCCTTTTCATTGTCTTGGCTCCTTTATCCTACTGTGCTTTAGTCTTTGGCAGGTAGTACAGAACTGTCCTTGATTTGTCCGTGAGGTACTCATTCGCAACACGTTTGAGATCCTCCCTCGTGACTGCCATGTACCGTTGAATTTCTGAATTAATGAGGTTCGCGTCACCGAAGAAAAGGTAGTAATCAGCAAGCTGGAATGCCTTCCCGAGCACCGTCCTGTTCTTCTCGATGAAACCGGTCTCCCTTCCATTGCGTATCTTGGTGAACTCGTTCTCGCTGATAAGTTCCTGTTTGGTCCTGTCGATTTCTTGCTGAGCGACGGTTTCCACTTCTTTTGGTGACTTCCCAAAGTTTGCCATACCAAAGAAGAGGAACAGCGACGGGTCCTCGAGCGGGAACGGGAGCGACTGGACCCCCAGGGCAATCTTCTCTTTGTCCACAAGGCGATTGTTGAGCCGCGAACTCTCACCGTCTGAGAGGAGTGAGGTCAACATGCTGAGCGCATAATAATCCTTGGTTCCCTGACTGGGCATATGGTATGCTTCGATGACCGCGGGCAGCTGGATGTTATCGTAGACGGTGTCGCGAACTTCGGTGGCCTGCGGTGGCTCAGTCACCTTTGGGCGGTAGATTTCGCCTGATCCTCGCGGGATCTCTCCATAGTATTTCTTGATCAGTTCTTTGGTCTTGTCGATGTCGATATCACCTGCCAGGACGAGACACGCGTTGTTGGGAACGTAGTACGACTTGTAAAACTGCCGGAACTCATCGTACGTCGCCCTGTCGATATACTGTGCCGAACCGATAGGCGTCCACCGATAGGGGTGAACCTTATACGCATGAGAAAACGTCTGTTCCATGATCGTACCGTAAGGCCGGTTCTCGAGCCCCTGCTTCCGCTCTTCCTTTACGACGCCGCGCTGCGTTTCGACGCCGATCGAATCGATTTTCAGCTGAAGCATCCGTTCCGACTCAAGGTACATCGCTAGCTCAACCTGGTTAGATGGAACACTGATGAAATACACAGTCTTGTCAAAGCTGGTGAACGCATTGAGTTCCCCACCGGCATTCTGTACGATCTTGAAGAACTGTCCTCGGGGGATATTGGGGGAGCCCTCGAACATCAAATGCTCGAAGAAATGCGCGAAACCAGTCCGATCTGGTTGCTCGTTTTTCGATCCTACATGGTACGCCATCACCTGTGCAACGATTGGGACCGATCTGTCCTGGTGCAGGATGACATGCATCCCATTCGGCAAATCATACTCGACGAACTGGATGTTCACCTGCGCGTACATCGTCGCGCCTGCAACCATGGCTAGTGCAAGCCCAATAGTGATTTTCTTACGCACGGTTTTTCTCCTTTCCAAAAGCGGATTGAATGAATGCGGTGTTTCAATATCGCTGGGTCGTTGGGAGGCATTGCGCTCGGACTGCACTCATGCAGAGGCCACCCGTGAGGCGGTGTAATATACCACCGACGGGCGCGTATGTCAACACTATCTCATCCTTTCTGCGCAGGCGAAAATAGCTTGACTTTGATCCCTCGTTTGGGTAGCATTCGTGATCGTTTTAGGTACCATTGCATTTCCATCCATTTGCAGTAGCACTCTGCGTCCTCTTCCCAGCGTGATCGGTATCGTCGGAGGGGCGGTTCTTTTTGTGCCGCTCTCCAGAGCCACCCGGAGTAGCATTCGCTTACTTCAGCCCCCTTGCAACCGACGGACGAAGAAGATTCACCTCTTGCATTCACTCATATTCATAGGAGAGACACAATGAATCGTCCTGGTTCACATCTCTTCTTCTCGCTCATTCTCCTTGCCCTGAGCGCATTCCTCTGGAACGGATGTGCGAAGCAAGCAGACGAAGGGAAGATCCCAATCACCACCTCGTCAAATGAGGCAAAGAAGGAGTTCCTTGAGGGACGCGATCTTGCAGAGAAGTTGCTGACTCAAAACTCAATTCAACATTTCCAGAAAGCCGTTGCTCTCGATTCGAACTTCGCGCTCGCGGAACTCTACCTCTCCGGCGCAAGTCCGACCCCCAAGGAATTTTTCGACCACCTGAACAAGGCGGTGAAGCTCTCCGCAAAGGTGTCGGAGGGCGAGAGGCTCATGATCCTGGGTACCGAAGCGGCGGTGAACAACAATGACCCCAAGCAGAAGGAGTGTTACGAGAAACTTGTAGCTACTTACCCGAATGACGAACGGGCACATGTCAACCTCGCTGGATACTTTTACGGACAGCAAGAGTATGCCAAGGCCCTTGAACACTACACGAAGGTCACAACTCTGGCGCCCAGCTATGCTCCCGTCTACAACATGCTCGGGTACTGCAACTTCCAATTGGGCAACTACCCGGACGCCGAGAAGGCATTCAAGAAGTATATTGAGCTGATCCCCAACGATCCGAATCCGTATGACTCGGAGGCTGAGCTTCAAATGAAGATGGGGAAATTCGAAGAGTCGATTGCCGGATATGAGAAGGCGCTGTCAATCGATCCGCATTTCTTTTCAGCGCACATTGGCATCGCGGCAAATCAGATGTTCATGGGGAAACATGATGAGGCGTCGTCTACGCTTCAGAAATTCTATGATATGGCGCGAGATGATGGCGATCGCCAGACCGCTCTTTTCCGTATGATGTTGCTCAACATAGACCAGGGCAAATTGGATGTGGCCTTGCAGGATGCGGAAAAGCTATACGCCCTCGGAGAAAAGATCAACGATGTCGCAGCGATGGCGGGAGCCCTTAACAATCGGGCTGACATCCTTGACGAAGCTGGGAAATATGACGACGCCAAAGGCACCTACGACCGAGCGCTCAACATGATCCAAGGGTCGAATCTCTCTCAGGAAATCAAAGACAATGCAAAGCTCTTCCAACATTTCAACAATGCAAAACTTGCACTGGGGAAGAGCCAGTTTACAGCAGCAGAGGCGGAGGCAGAGGATTTCCGGGCAGGTGCCGAAAAGACGAACAACCCCGCAACAGTGAAGATGTCTCACGAACTGTCCGGTAGAATCGCTCTTGCCGAGAAGAACTACGACAAAGCGATCGCAGAACTCGAGCAGGCCAACCTGCAGAATCCGTACAATTTGTATCGGCTCAGCCTTGCTTACCAGGGGAAAAAGGATGCTCCAAAGGCCAGAGAATACTGCATGAAAACGGCTCAGTTCAATTCACCTACGATGCAGTACGCATTCGTCCGCACGAAGGCCGAGAAGATGCTAGCTGGGATGAAAGGCTGATTGCTTCTTTCAAAACGCCCAACACGATCCCGTTTAACATCCCTACACAGGGCTCTCGAAGAGAGCCCTGTGCCTTTTTCACACTACAGGTCCGAAAAGATTGCCTTCCGTGCGAACGCTCCCGCGAATGCTCCGAAAAAGGCGAAAAAGAGCGCCACAACTGAACCGAACGAACTGTGAAGAACGACGTTCAGGAGAACAACGGACCCTCCAACAGCCAGGGCCCAGACCCATGCCCGCTTCGGGGCGGCTGCACCAAGGATGGCCGTCACAGATAGAATCGCCGCCGCCGTGACACCTGCGTCATCCCAGGTGGGGCGAGTATCGACCCATCCGATCAGAACACCGACCACAACCGCGATGATCAGCAATATCCAAAACCTAAAACCGTGCATGACCTACATCCTCCCCCTCTTTCAACTTGCCACAGAGACCTTCCCGAAAAAACTCTCGGCAACATCTGCCTGTCAATCCGCCTATGTTGAGGGATGGCAACAATTCAATACCTTATCCCATGTTCGACAAAGAACTTCATCAACGTTAGTGCCTCACCCCAGCCGGCCGAACGGTTCAGCACGTCCCGCATTCCTTCAGGTGAATCCTGAAAACCACCCTCTTGAAGCCGGACCACGGTCCCATCTTCAACGGGCGTGAAGTCAATCTCAACTGTCGTCACAGACAGTCCTGAATCTGACTTCCACTGGAACACAAACCGACTTGGCCAAACTGCTTCAAGAACCGGCCCTCCGTTCTCTCCAGTGTACTTCTCTGGCCCCCAGTCTTTCCAGCGAAAACGAATGGACCCGCCCGCAAGAGCATTTACAATCGAATTCGTGGTGAACCATCCAGCCCTTTTGCTGTGGTCATGGCCTCATAAACACGCTCACGGGTCCTTCGAACCAGAATCTTGAAGTCAACTCTTAAGTGCGAGACCATGTACGATTCCATACTTATTTCCCCCCAAGGGATCTACTTCTTTGCCAAATGCATCCCTGACTCTACATAGGGCCTAAACCTCTCGAAGAGAAAGTGATGCCAGACTCCTTCGATCACTTTCGACATGCCCTCCTCCGTCTCACCTGCGCCGTGCACCGAGAGGGTCAACCTGGTGGAGTCCTGACCAATCGGCTCAAACTGGTACGTTGAGACCAGCTGAACTGCTCTTCCCGAAAGACCCAGTGGTCCGTCAAACCTCAGCTTCCTGCCTCGTTCCGCATAGATGACCGTCGCATGCCTCGCGCCGTCCCCCTTTTCGTTGAAGATCTCGTAGAAACCGCCGCCAGGTTTAGCTTCCAGGAACAGTCTATAGGGTTTCTTCGAGAATGAGTGATCCCACCACTCGCCAATATCACCGCTAATTGCGTCGTAAATGGTCTCTGGCGTCCCGTGCAACGTCACGACCTGATCGAACGAGAAGACATCGTAATGCGGTTTCAGCTTCGATTCCGTGGAACCATCCTTGCAGGACGGAAACAGAAGCAGGGCGATGACCACGATGGCTGGTGATTTCACCATGAAGGTTCCTCCGATTGGACAAAGACGTATGTGGGATGGGCCGGGAAAGAGATTTCAGAGGGAATCGGCGCATCTGTATTTGCTGGACGAACTGAACGCATTTCTGCGCCTCATCCTCGATTGGAAGAATGTGAGAAGAACGGAGTCGCCAAGGAATATAGAATGGGTCGCGGAGGAAATCAAGGCCTTATGAATGCGTAAAGCTGTCAGGAAGCAGACGCAGGCAGAGTAACAGGCCGGACATGTACAGAATGCATGGCCACGGGAACGAAGGAGTAATACAGCCGCCGGAAAGAGACCGACGTCTCTCATGGGGTGCAGTGCGGATACGACACCACCCTCCACCAGAGCACATCAGGGAATAAGGTTCACCCCAACCCACCACTGCAGCTGCTCCAGCTCGGATCCATCGAACGTGTCGTGGAAGTTCGGCACGACGAGCAGCCGCACGCGAAAGTGGCTCGAAGGAGAAGCGATCAAACCCGCAAGAAACGTTGTTTGCACGTCGCTGATCTCCTCGGTTGGCGTTGTGTACCGCTCTCCAAAGTTCTCCTGGCGCGTGATCGTACCGTTCGCGTTAGACTGACGATAACGGAAGAGAGCGAGCGTAACGTCGTCGACTTTCGACAAAGTCATTGTGCGGTTGAGCCCGAGAAGGACATCGATTGCCTCCGATGCCTTGATGGTGAGGAATATCGGAATCCGGAAGCTGGTTCGCTCCGCCGTGAATGTCCAGAGAAGGTCCTTCGACTCGTCATTTCCACTGATGTAGCCGTAATTCCCCGAAGTCGACTGGTAGGCCGACTGAGTGCGCACAAGGGCACTCTCAGTCGTGTTTGTCTCCGTGGTCTGCCAGTCAAGCTGGGCGCCAAGAGCCAGGTTGACGCGATCTTCAATTTGCCACTGGAGTGATGCCAACACCCTGTTCGCAAGCGAGGTTTGCTGCCCGGTTCCAGCGCGTGAGTCATGAACAAGCGAATACGATGTGCTTGTGGTCTGGGTTCCCGTATACGTGTAGGAATAGGTACTGTAGGAAGTATCGAGAATCGCAGAACGGACGTCGAGATCGACCGTGGTTTGCTGGCGTTGGTACAACAGACGAATCATATGTCTCGGTGTGATGTGAGAGGTGATATCACAGCCAAGCAGGAGTGTGCGACCCGAGTGCTGCCATTCTTCCTGGGTGTTCCCAGAATTCATGTAGTAACTCATCTCAGACCCCGAGGTATAGTTGTAGTACGAAGAATCATTTCGATGCAGTGCCTGCGAAGCATCGCCCCACAACCACCCCGCGATAGCTCCGATGATCGTCTTGCCGCTCACGAAGAAATCGGCACCTCCCGTTAGCTCCCAATGTCCGTACCCTTGTGATCTCGCTTCCATGTTCGACCAGAGAGATGTGCCACCCCCTTGGACCGAATTCCCCCAGAGATTTGCCGAGCCAAAGCTGCCCGAACGATCGAACGTCACCCTCCCGATCTTCAACCCGAAGCTCCCGAAGGTGGGGACAACATATTGCCCTACGACTGATATGAAATGCCCCCGCTGGTGCATATCATCTTGTCCGCTGTAGCGGTCGACAATCGGGATGGAAGATGATGCCGCAGCTTTGTTGCCGGCGTAATCTGCTCCGATAATCGAACGGTAGATATCCTGCGGGATATTGTAGTACTTGTCGTCCTGAAGTATGAGTTGATACGACGCGCCAAGGAGCAGATCAGGCAGGGTTTCCGGGGCTGGATGAATAAGGTACGCACCCGAAAACGCCGGCTCAAGCACTTTTCGTGCATTCAGATAGAACCAAGGATACGGGCGATATGCCACGTTGTAACTCCTATAATCTAGCCATGGCACCACGTATGCCGGGCTCTCGTCGTGAATCGTCCGAGCACTCCTGAAGTCGGCATACAAGTACCCCGTGCTGTCGATCCGGACGTGGGCTGGGCTCACAGCGAGATTAAGCAGGGGGTCATCCAGAAGTCCCGCCATGGTTGTCTTGAAGCTCCCAATTCCATAGGGCATCAGGTTGCTGGGCACAAAGAAGAAATCCGTCTGCTCAAACCCCTTCTCCAGAACACGCTCACCCCAGTATTGGGCTGCGAGATCGTGTGGAAACGCCAAAGTGAGAAGAAGGAGCGCAGTGAGGAGAAGAATTGCTTTCATGACATTTATCTCCGAATCTTCAGTTGAAGAGAATCAGCAAAGAGCACAGCATCAGTTGCGGGCCTTGTCTGCCCAGTCGATCTCAACGGTGGCGACGTATGTTCGGGGATCGATCTGGACCCTCCACTTCGGATACGGATCAAGATTCTTCAATCGCATGAAGAACTTGCCGAAATTGATCGATTTCGGATCGAGTGTTGTGTGAAGGGTACAGTTTTGCACAGAGACTGTCTGGTGTCGGATGGTCATTTTCGTTGCCCCATCCCCCTCCCAGAAACACATGAGTCCGATGGGGCATCGAGAATCCTCGGTAACCTTGTCGAATGTCACAGTATATCCTTCCTCGGGAATCATAAACGATTGCCCCACATGCAATTGAACGACTGCTGGGAGAGTACCAGTTGGAACGATGGGTCCCATGTCAAACGCGGGACAGCCTGGAACCAAGACTATCAAGATCAGCACGAGAGTGTAGCGCATAGCGAACACCTGCCACGGGTGCCCAAGGCGACTTCTTTCAGAGACCTTTCTCATTGGAGACTCCATTTAGTATACCCTTTCGATCTTCTGGTGCGATGCTCTGAGGAGATATCCCTTCCCCATCGAGTCAAAAACCCTCACAATGACATCGACGTACCCATCCCAGTGGGGACCGTAGCGTGCTATACGACTGATGCGATTCGGCTTCACGGGACCCACAGGTTCGTCCGAGAAGTAGCTCTTCCAGACCTCATCGCCATTGACGATCCAGATGGCGTCCGAGGAGACTGAGGCGGGGAGTTGCGATGTGTCAGCCGCCTCAATATGGATCAACGCTATGAGTTTAGTGTGATCTTCTGGACCTGCGACGGGCATGAGATCGCGCCACAGAAATGTGGTAAGAGTGAGGACTCGTCCTTCCACGTTGATCGTCTCGGGTGCTGCCAAGAGTATCTGAATGGGCATAGCAAGCGGGACTGTTGAGCCCCCACCACTATCCTCGCATCCACAGACTAGAAAGAGAACTATGGTTACCACGTACTTTGACATCGGTTAGAACCTCACCGTAAATCCCAGGGTCGGAAACATGGGAAATAGTTTGAGCTCCTCAACTCTGGCTCTCCATTTTGATCTGGGATCGATGCTGTTTAGCAGTTCCCAATCGAAGGGATCCAAGAGTCCGTAACTGTTCAGGAACCTGAGCGAGAACTGGCACGGAAGGCCCCAGAGGGCAACATAATGGAGCACGCTGAATTCGAGCCTCTGAAAACCCGGCAATTGGCTCCTGTCGTATTCGGGCAACCCTCTTCGGCCACTGACAATATCTGACGACTTGGCCTGAACGGTCAGTGGGTCGAACGAAGGAGACTGATCGGATGCCACAATACAGAGAGCGCCCAACGCCCATCGTGGACCTAATGTGTACGATAATGCAATCTGGAGTTCATGCCGGCGATCAAACGGGGGAGCAAAAGGCTCTCCTCCATTCAACTCCGGAACCGTGTGGCGATCCCAGGAAAGCGTATAACCGACAGTTCCAGTAAGATCCCCTGTACGTTTGCGTAGCGTGATCTCCAGACCGTAAGACTTCCCGGTACCCAGAAGAACTGAGGTACTCAATTCCCGTATCGGAGACGCGGTGGTGTCGAGACCAAATTCATGCAGATTGTGCGTGTTACGGTAGAATGATTCGGCTGAAACCACATATGCATCGTCATTCGAGATCTCCTCCACTCCCAGGGTCAGCTGGACCGATGTGGACGGTCGCGCCTGCTCATTTGACGGATACCAGAAGATGGTCGGATACAGGAGAAATACGCCACTGTTCCGGTAAGGATGAATGAACTGGTTAATGGTCGTGATCGAAGTATACAGGCGTGTAGACTCGTCCAGTGTGAAGAGGAGGGAAAATCTCGGGTCAATTGCCGAAAAAGAACCTCTGTCACCAGTGAAGCTCGTGGCGCGTCCGCCAATCTCAGCCATAACACGCGGAAGTATTTTCCATTGGTCCTGTAGGTACACCGACATCTCCCACGAAGACACACCCCCCAACGACAAAGGCGCGGTTCTACTGGAGAACTCACTGATAGTCCCTCGCATCTGATGATGCACCAATTCCACCCCACCCCGGACCGTGTGCTCCTCGTCGTAGTAATGTTCGGCATGCGCCCGCAGACTGACATCTTCGATCGCAAAATCTGAGGAGAATCGAGCACCTGTGGGGAGGAATGAGTCCCCAGACAACAAATGATCCAGTGTGAAATCATACCGTGTGAACACTGCAGAGGCGTGCAGGAATAAGGACGGAGATGCGATTGCGATCCACCGTAGATTGAGAGCGCTGTTTCCCCACGAAAAGTTGTTGTTGAGACATTCTCCAGCCCCATCGACCGTATTGGTGTAGGAATCCCTCCCGAGGTAGCCACTTAACGAGAGTCGACTACTGCCGGAGAGACGATGTGTCAACTTCGCAATCATCTCAGAAGAGCCAAGGTGACTCGGCGTGCCTTCTTCTTGGAGGAAGGGGACTGCCGCTTCGGGATACCCTCTCCGCCCTGAGACCATGTACGTCGTGCTGCCACCCAAAGGACCCTCGAATGAAAGTGTCGAACCGAGAGATCCAGTTCCGGCTGAACCGGAAAACCGCTGCATGGTCCCGTCCCGTAATGACAAATCCAGGATTCCTCCGATGCGGCCGCCGTAATATGGCGGCAGCCCACCCACCATCACCTGGACATCGTTCAATGCCTCATCGTTAAATGTGCTGAGAACACCACCGAAGTGCGCCGGGTTGTAGATTTGGGCGCCGTCCAGGAGGTAATGCTTTTGATCAGAGGGTGTAGATCGGATATAGATCCCCCGAGATATGCCTTCGGCAGAAGTCAACGAGGAACGCTGTCCCTCGATGGTGACCTCTTGTAGAGTGATCTCTTCTTGCACCAGACTAACGTCACAGCGTAACGGCTGATCGGCTGTGACGCTGAGTGGCATCTTGCGTGTCCGGTATCCGAGAGCACGGAGAACGAGGGTATAATTCCCCGGAGAAACCCGACGTAGAGAGAAAAACCCGTAGGAACTCGTCGGGCACCAGCGCGATACTGCTATGTACTCCTGATTGGCGCTGTCCTGGAGCAGAACGTTTGCGCCGACAATCCACTCTCCTGTAAGCGAATCAGTCACAACCCCGGATATCGTGGCATGCTGCCGGCTTTTCTCAACGTTCCGATCTTTCAGTATCACCTGACTGCCGATTCTCAACCATGTCAACGAAGACCCATTGAGGATGCTGTTCAGGGCATCATCAAAGGAGCAATCCGAACATGACGCCGTGACCACCTTTCCCTCAACATTCCTGTCGAGGTAGACAATTGACACGGGGAACCAATTCATGAGAGAATCGAGCGAGGCGCGCAAACTCCCGTCATGGAATTGGTAGGAGGCTCGCGGACCGGGTCCCTGAGCCGTACCAACGTAAGGGGACCCGATGTTCACGAGGAGACTAATAGATAGTATAGCCGCTGCTCTCATATCGAAACCTGTTCCCGGTAAGACTGACCAGAGCCACGAGCGCTGTCTGGACATCCCGCCCGTCAAGCACTCCTGTTATCTTCTCGTCACCCAGTCTTGGGTCCTCGATTCTGACAGCCACGTCAAACTGTGATTCGAGTTCCATGCACACGGAGAGAAGACTCGTCCGGTAGAATACGAACTTGCCGTGTATCCAACCGGGATAGTCGGAGATAGGAATCAATCCTGGTGTCTCAGGAAATGCGCCGCGGGTACAGGCACCGATTTGACCGGCGGCAAGAACCACGCTGCTGTCGACACCGTCGTTGTGACTGCTCACCAGGACACTTCCCTTGACCACTGCCACTTCCAGATGGTTGTCCCGCACTCGAACATTGAATTCGGTCCCGAGCACCTTGACCGTAGCAACGTCGGTGAACACGACGAAGGGTGTACCGCTCCTCCGAACGCGGAAGAATGCTTCTCCCTTCAGGGTCACACGCCGAGTGCCCTCATTGGGCAACCGCTCAACCATCAGTTCCGATGTATGATTCAGCATGACCTCAGTGCTATCGAGAAGCACAATGGTGGAATTCTGGCCTCTGGCCGTCTCATAGGTAAGCACAGTAGGTTGACTCTTCCACAGCACCCCCACGACAATCAGAACTACCGCAACCAGGGCAAAAGCAATGGCAGGCTTCGCAAACTTTCTCCATGAGGCAGCAGGCTCCTTGGATCGTTGCCCCCGATCCATCGAGGACTGCAATTGCAGCCACTGCTGCTCAGTCTCAGGGTCTGCCACTCGGAGGCGATCCATATCAGTCGTGAGGATTTCATCCAACGGTCGATAAGCCTCATCCTCCTCGTCCGTTGGTGAGCTGCTACGACGTCCCTTTCTGAACTTGACAATTCCCATCTCACCGCTCGAGATTATGAATGGTTAACTGCCTTCTGTCCAAACAACCGTGTTACGATTTCCACCACGTTCGATACCATCAGTTGATTAAGCGTCCTTTGGGAAAGCCGCGGCATAGGCACTCCAGGTCTACACAACTACCACCCAAAATTGAATAGCATGAATTGGCGGAGTGTCTCGTTCCCACCCTCGACGTTCCATTAAGCTAACTGTACAATAACCGATCGTTAAAGTTCGGAAGTAGAACGTTTCTACGGTTAGTCCACCGACAACAATTTCACCACTCTTGGATCTATATCTTGTACTGTCGATCCGAAGAACCGTAGTATCACTGATGTCGTAATCCCACTGGTAACCAGCATCAGCGTTCAGATCCAATTCCAATGAAAACTGTTGATTCGGGAGATATACAACATGCTTTCCGCTTATATCCAATCCTAATTGAGGTTCGGTTGGTTGAGGTGACTTGGAACAACCAGGAAAAATGAATAGCGCAAGAGATAGTAAGAGGATATGTTTCATTGCATTCACTCCCTAAGTACTTGTTTCTCGAAAGGTGTTGCCAAGGAAGTGACGAACCGAATCGTCTTTTCACCAATAGGAGCAATCCAGGTCTGTGCCCTACAAGTCTCCCCCTACTCTATTAACGATTCAACTTAATGAAACACCCATAACTCGCCTGCCGGATTCTGACGTCCGGTCCCGTTCGAGAAAAGATGAAGGTCCGAGTCTCAGGCCTCGAGTTGCAGCTGTTGTTCTGGCCTCCTATCTTGCATACTGTTCAAGTGACCAGAGGAGGCTTTAGAGTTTCGTGGATAGCCAGCCCCCGGATGCCTATCTCCTTGAAAAAGTGAGGAATTCTGACGTCGAGGCCTTCCGTGTCCTGTTCGGTCGCCACCAACCCGCAGTGTTCCGCCAGGTTCTGTTCCAGGTTCGGCAAACCGAGCTCGCGCGTGACATCGTTCAGGAAACCTTCGTCAGAATCTGGGAACGCCGATCATCCCTCAGGCCCCAACTCAGCTTCCTCGCGTACGCGTTGCGCATAAGCACGAACCTCGTCCGCGATGCCATGCGACAGCGCAAGACGCGTGAAAGACTCGATGGAAACATACCGCCTCCAGCGCTGTCGGAAGGTGACGATCCGGAAGAAGCGTTACAGCTTGCGGCGCTGCAGAAGCGGCTCATCTCGGTCATCAACGATGATCTCCCGGACAGGTGCCGCACAATCTTTCTGCTCAACAGGTACGAGAAGAAGACGAACCGCGAGATCGCCGATCTGCTCGGTCTCAGCATCCGAACCGTGGAGCATCAAATCAATCACGCGTTGAAGGTAATGCGCAGAAAGCTGAAGGGGTATGTTCGGTGAGGTAAGGAAGGAAACAACCTACGGCTGGGGAAACTTGCTCTACAGTTCTTCCGCTGCTCGACGGTCAAGAGTTACATCATCCCACGACGTCGGGTCGTCCATCGATTCGAGATGGGTGAAGACTGTCACTCCATGCAACGCCTCGCGAATTTCCGCCTCAATCTGTTCCAGCAATTGATGTCCCTGATGGACTGTCCAGTTCCCTGGCACGATGATGTGCATCGACACAAATCGTCGGGCCCCCGCTTGGCGGCTGCGCAGAGCATGGTACTGAATTCCGCTCTCGAGGTGTGCTGCAAGAATTTTCCGCACCAGTTCCTGATCTTCGACCGGAAGCGCTGTATCCATGAGCCCAAGGACCGACGTGCGCACAATACCCACTCCTGCCCGGACAATATTGGCTGCGACGAGGATCGCGATTATTGGATCAAGCCGCTGCCACCCGGTCAGAGCCACCGCCCCGACCCCGGCCACTACTCCGGCCGACGTCCATACGTCGGTCATCAGGTGACGCGCATCCGCCTCAAGGGTTATCGACTGAAACCGATTTCCGGCTTTCATGAGAATCAACGAAACAGCAAGATTCACCAGAGATGCTACGACAGAAATGCCGAGACCTATGCCAATTTGTTCGAGCGGTTGCGGGTTAATCAGTCGCCCAATTGCAGCGACCCCAATGCTGATTGCTGCAACCAAAATCAACGTACCTTCTACACCACTCGAAAAGTACTCAGCTTTGCTGTGACCATAAGAATGCTCTTCATCTGCGGGGCGGGCGGCAATAGTCAACATCGCGAATGCCATGAGAGCACCGGCGAGATTTACCAATGATTCGATAGCGTCCGACAGGAGGCCGACCGAACCGGTGAAGAGGAAGGCAAGAGTTTTCAGAGTGATGGTCGCAACGGCAGCGGCAATCGAGAGTACCGCGTAGCGTTTGAGGAAAGTTCGATCTGAGGTATCGGTTGTCATCGATTGAATATAGCACATGCACTGCCTACGTTCAACAACCGAAAGCAAAACGGGCGAGACACTATCGCCTCGCCCGCGCATGCATTGGGGCACGCCCAGCCCACATTACCGGTTCATCAAGGACCACCCCAACATAGCATCACAGCCACCGCCGAATGCAAGCTAAATAGCCTTCGCCGGCGCCCGTTCGGGTTCAGTCACGAACCATTGAATCTGGCCACAGGTCGTGCAGAGCAACGTCGTTGCGGTCCTGTTGGCCCAGTCAAGGCCGAAGAAGGTCATCGCTGGAGTATTGAGCAGGATTGATCCCGGCTCAAACATTTCGCCACCGCAGTGGGGACAGGTAATCTTCTTGTCGATGAGAAAGAAGGCCCCCGGACTCTTGTCGACTGTCGTTGAATCGAATACTGCACTCATGATATCAGCCTTTCACTTCAGGACTCATTGACTTCTTCGAGGAAACTTCTCGTCGCGCATTGCGGCATTGTAGGCGAAGGCAGCCATGATGGTTGCGGCTTGCTTCAGGTCCCCTTCCTGCACCCGCTCGTAGACATCCATGTTCGAGTGATGAGTTCGTGTATCGTATTCAATTTCGTCCTGGATGAATTGGTAGCCGGGCAGGCCAATTTCGGTGAACGAAAGATGGTCCGTGCCGCCGGTGTTCCGCGCAGTGATGGTTGATGCGCCCATCGATACAAATGGCGAAAGCCATGAGCGAAATAGGGATCGTAACGATTCCTGCCCCTGCAAATAGATCCCCCTAACCTCCCCAGTCCCATTATCATTATTGAAATAAACGCAAAACTTCTCTGCCTCCGGTTTCAGAATCACGGCCGGACCAGTGGAGTCGCCGGCGGCTCTTCGCTGGCCGAAATGTCGTCTCACATAGGCGTGGGACCCGAGTAGCCCCTCTTCCTCGGCCGCCCAGAGGCCAACACGGATGGTCCGCCGCGGCTTCAGGCCGAGAGCCTTGAGGATTCTGGCTGCCTCCAAGCAGACGGCAACCCCGGTGCCATCGTCTGTCGCCCCCGTCCCGGCGTGCCACGAGTCGAGGTGTCCACCGATCATCACGACTTCATCTTTCAGGTCGGTCCCTGGAAGATCCGCAATGACATTCTGGACAGAGTCCTCGCGGGTAATGTTTGGGTCGAGGTTCATCTCGATCCTCACCTTCACTCCTTTGTCGAGCATCCGGAGGATCCGATCGTAGTGTTCGGCTGCAACAACGGCTTGCGGCAGAGTCTCAGGCGCGTCGATGCTGTATGCCTGGGGTCGCTTATCTCTTGGGAGGTCCAGATTCGTCGGGATCGACGCACTCTGGACAAATATCGTACCGCCGTCACCAGGACTCGTAGAGAGGAGTGCTAGCGCACCTTCGTCGATACAAAACCGCAGTTTCTTGTTTTCAAAACTCAGCGCCTGCCGAAAGTTGCGTGACATCTCAAACCGGCGCCGACGCGGGCGCTCTGGATCGGCATTGGCCAGCTGTAGGAGCGTCGAGTCAGCTAGACGTGACGCCTCCGGGGTGAAGTGTGCCTTGACCTGTTGGGGGTCGCTCACAAGGACGAATTTCCCTGAGAGTTTGCCCTTGTATGTCTGGAGGGCACTGTCGCTTTTCGCATCCAGATAGATCGCCTCGCCACGGACTGTCCCTGACGTGCCCGGCGACCAGGCCTTGGGATATGAAATGAGCGGGAAGGGGACGGGCTCGATGACCTGGGCATTGTACCGTTTGATCGACCAGCCATGTCCGAATGGCCCGAACGCTTCAAAATGCGCATCCGTAAACCCCAACCCTCCAAGCGTCATTCTGGTCCACTCGGCGGCCCTCTTGTAGCCCGGCGAGCCAGTCAGACGGGGCCCGCACACATCGACCAGCCAGCTCAGGGTTTCCATGACGTGAGAGCGATTCATTCCCTCGTCTATTATACTGGCAATTGCTGCTGAATCAATTTTCTCGGCAGGCGGGGAATCTGGCCGACGCATGGGCTGGGCAAGAACCACCTCAGCCAGGCCGCAAAGACAAACCAAAACAACTAGACGCTTCACAAGTAGCTCCGTTGATGTGAGAGATGGACGCGAACCAACATACTGTTCCTGATTGACAACTGCAATCTGCCCCTCGTCATTTGGACCACGACTGCAATTCTATAACATTCCCTTCGGGATCTGTCACATAACACCAGGTGACGCGTGCTCCTGTCGATAGTTGCAGTGTGACAGTTTCACCAACGCTACCACCACCCGAGGCAATGACCCGGTCTTTCGTGGCGGTCACATCATCCACCGCAAATGCAATGTGGCCGAAACCCGGCCTATTGATGGCAGTCCTCGGCCTCTTTTTCAAGGTGGTGTAGTTAAAGATCTCCAGAGTTGGTCCGGTCTCATCGTACCCCGGCAGTCGAAGATGAACTCCATCGAGTTGGGCATTCGGGATTCCTGTTCCGCGCTCCAGGTCTTCACCTTTGAAGTGCCGCTCTGGAAGTACGGGAACGCAACCAAACACATTCTGGTAGAATTCTGCAAGGTCACGCCAGTTCTTAGCAATCAAGTTCGTGTGAGCGTATCTTACTTTCACGGGCACGCACCCCCTCGATCGTCTAAGGGCAAAATCCAGCCAGTTTCCCGGGGAGCACTATCCTATTTTGCCGAAGCCTCTGCCTGCATCACCCCAAAGATGTTCCCCTCCGTATCTTTGCAGTATGCAAGCCATCCGACGCCGGGAATTGGCATCTTTGGAGCGACGTTCACGCCGCCAAGCTCTTTCACCTTGGCCACGATGCCATCGACCGAAGCCACTTGGATCGTACAGACATACGCGATGACCGCTGTACCGTCGATACTCCCCTTGCGCCTCACAAGCCCGCCATTAATCCCGGGCTCGCTGTCCGGCCCTGTCGTGATGACCCAATACTCCACTGAACCCCACTTCTCAAATTTCCATCCGA
>Ga0153915_10002302_pt1 | contig 17483 bp, 18 predicted proteins | sample Opewatmetagenome_2_FD_107003 | JGI IMG/M metagenome (GOLD analysis project Ga0153915, IMG submission 107003) | Freshwater wetland microbial communities from Ohio, USA - Open water 3 Core 3 Depth 3 metaG | ecosystem: Environmental > Aquatic > Freshwater > Wetlands | place: USA: Ohio, Lake Erie...
ACGTGGTGTTCCGCGGCGATGCGCCGCACGAGCGGCGTCGAGCGCGTCTGGAGACGCTCCTCCGTCGTCCCTGCAAGGGCGATGGGAGCCGCAGGCGCGGCAGGAGCCACAGGGGCGGCAGCGGCGGCGGCAGCAGGGACGGCAGGGGCAGCAGCAGCAGGGGCGGCAGGGGTAGCAGCAGCAGGCGCGGCAGGGGCAGCAGCAGCAGGGGCGGCAGGCGCGGCAGCGGTGGCCGCGTTGGCAGGAGCGGTCGGGGCGACGGCATCCTGTTCCGTTTCGATCACCGCGATCACGGTCAGAACCTCGACCGTCGTACCCTCGCCCACCTTGATCTCCGCCAGCACCCCCGATGCCGGCGCGGGAATCTCCGCGTCGACCTTGTCGGTGGAGATCTCGAGGATCGGCTCGTCGCGCCGCACCTCATCCCCGGCCTTCTTGAGCCAGCGTGACACCGTGCCTTCGGCAATCGACTCGCCCATCTGGGGCATGATCACGTCAACTCGGGCCATGCACTCCCCTCCGTGAACCCACATCTCCCCGCGGCAGCGTCGGAATCATGGGGTCTCGCGATGATTCGCGTCGACTTCCACGCACGGCCGGTGACATGCTTGGCCATGCGTTTCAGGCAACCCGGCACCAAGTGGTGCCACGTGACCCTGTCGACCTATCGTCGTCGCAAGTTGTTCAAGATAGCGGCGACCGCCCGGTTCTGCGAGCGACTGCTGCGTCACACGTGCGAAGCGTACGGCTGGCGGGTCGACGCCGTCGTGGTGCGGGCGGATATCGTGCAGGTGTTGCTCGAGGTGCCGCGCGCGACGCCCCGGGACGTCGTCGTGAGCCGCCTCCGCGCCGCCGCCGGCCGCGCGGTGCGGGACGGGATGGTTTGCGCCCAGGGCCGGCGCGTATTCGAGACCGGGAACTGGTTCGCCGTGATCACCAGCCCCACCGGGCTGGCCACGCTGCGCGGCCGGCTGTTGCACGCTGCGTCGGAGGAGCGCGGGCTGGAGTTCCAGCCGGGCTTCGTCATTCAGTAGGCGAGGAGCGCCCGCGCGGCCTCCACCACATCACGCACCTGCGGCAGCACGTGGTCTTCCAGGGCCGGTGCGTACGGCAGCGGCGTGTCCCGGGCGGTGACCCGCCGGACCGGGGCGTCGAGCCATTCGAACGCGTACTCGTTGATCCGCGCGGTGATCTCCCCGGCCACTCCGCCGGTTCGGGTGTCCTCGTGGACGATCAACACGCGATTGGTCTTCCGGACGGTCGCCGCGATCGCCGCGTCGTCCATCGGGAGCAACGTGCGGAGGTCCAGCACTTCGACGGACGCGCCGTCCTCCCGCTCGATCCGTTGCGCCACCTCGAGGGATTTCCACACCATGGCCGACCACGTGATGATCGAGAGGTCCGTCCCCGCGCGCGCGACGCGCGCGGTGCCGATCGGCGTGAGGATCTCCTCCCCCTCGGGCAAGTCTTCCTTGACGCGGCGGTAGAGGTACTTGTGCTCGAAGTAGATCACCGGATCGTCGTCGCGGATGGCCGCCTTGATGAGGCCTTTGGCATCGCGTGCGGTGGCGGGGCAGACCAGCTTGAGCCCCGGCGTGTGGAAGAAGGCGGCTTCGGGCATCTGCGAGTGGAACGGGCCGCCGCGAACGAAGCCGCCGGATGGGCCGCGCACGACAAGCGGGGTGGCGAGCCCCGCGCGGTACCGCGCCGTCGCCACGTAGTTCGTGAGCACGTCGTAGGCGCATGCGATGAAATCGATGAACTGCATCTCGACCACGGGGCGGAGCCCCATGTGCGCGGCGCCGGCGGCCGCTCCAACGATCGCGGCCTCGCTGATCGGCGTGTCGATCACGCGTGCCGGCCCGAAGCGGCCGAGGAACCCGTCGGTGACCTTGAACGCGCCGCCGTACGCGCCGATGTCCTCGCCGAGGAGGAACACGCGCTCGTCGCGCTCAAGTTCCTCCCGCAGGCCCTGGCGGAGTGCTTCGAGGTAGGTGATCTCGGGCATCGTGACCGGGCGGCTAGGCCCGGGCGGGGCGCCGGGTGCCCGAGCGCATGGCCGGCGGCCTACCCGGCGACCGATGCGTGGTACCCTGCCCGCTCGACCGCGGCGACATACTCGGCGGGCCCGGTCTTCGCCGGGTCGTAGTCGACCTCGGCCTCGCCCTCCTGCTGAAATACGGCCGCGCTGTAAGTCCCCGTCACGCCCTGGAGCGCTCTCTCGACCTTCATCTTGCAGTGACCGCAGGTCATGCCGGTCACCTTGAGCTTCAACGCAGCCATACCGACCACCCCTCTCGGGTTTCCCGTCGAAACTTCCCCGCCCCCGTGCAGGAATTCAAGGGTGGCGTGAGGGCTCAGTACGCTCCGCGCAGCGCGTGGCGGGGATCGGCCTTGGCGTGCACGGTCCCCAGGAACCGCTTGGCGAGCTTGTCCACCTCGCTCTCGCCGGGCTGGTCCGTGGCGATCGTGACGTACGTGTAGTGTCCGCCCTCGGGGCGAACATCGACGCTCACCGTACCGCCGGCGTAGGCGAACACCCGGCGACGCCCCTGGGAGGCGGTCGGTCGCATCTGCCCTCCGAAGAACGCCTCGGCCGCGGTCAGCACGTCATCCACGGGGAGCGAAGTCCGATGAAAGTAGCGCATGGCTGTCAGGTCACAGGGTCGAGAGAGGGGGCAAAGCGCTTCAACCGCAGGCTGTTGCCGACGACGCTCAGGCTGGACGCCGCCATCGCCGCGCTCGCCACGATCGGGCTCAACAGCAGCCCGGTGAACGGGTACAGGATGCCCGCCGCGAGGGGGATCCCCAACAGATTGTAGATGAACGCGAAGAACAGGTTGCCGCGGATCGTGCGCATCGTCCGGCGGGCGAGCTCGACGGCCGTCACGATGCCACCCAGGTCGTCGCGGATCAGGGTGACGTCGGACGCTTCGACCGCGACGTCCGTTCCCGTCCCGATCGCGATGCCCACGTCCGCCTCCGCGAGCGCCGGCGCGTCGTTGATGCCGTCGCCGACCATGGCGACGACGCGCCCGCGCCGGCGCAGCTCACGGATCTTCTCGGCCTTGTCGGCGGGCGCGACCTCCGCCATCACCTGGGCGATCCCCACCTCGTTGGCGACCAGCGCGGCGGCGCTCTTGGCATCCCCGCTGAGCAGGTAGAGATCCAGCCCCATGGCGCGCAGGCGCGCGATGACCGGCTTGGCGCTCGGCTTGAGCTGGTCCGCGACGACGATCAGCCCCATCGCCGTGTCGTTCACCACGACCACGATCGACGAGCGCCCCGCCAGCGTGTGGCGGTCGGCCTCCTCGCTCAATGAGCCCAGATCGACACCCCGCTCGCGTGCGTGGCGCACGCTGACCACTTCGACGAGCAGCTTCCCCACGACGCCCCGGGCGCCCCGCCCCTCCATGGCGACGAACCGCTCGACGGACGGGACCGCGATGCCCTTCTCCCTGGCGGCGTCGATCACCGCCCGGCCGAGCGGATGTTCCGAGCGCGCTTCCACCGCGCCGGCGAGCCGGAGCAGCTCGTTGGCCCCCACCATGGCGCCGTCGGCGCGGCGGGCGCCAAGCACGTGGGTGACCGTCGGGCAGCCGCGGGTGATCGTCCCCGTCTTGTCGAACACGATCGTGTCGACCCGCTGCAACGCTTCCAGCGCCTGCCCGCCCCGGATGAGGACGCCGTGCCGGGCCCCCTGCCCGGTGCCCACCATGATGGCGGTCGGGGTCGCGAGCCCGAGCGCGCACGGGCACGCGATGACCAGCACGGTGACCAGGGCGACCATCGCGAATACGAACGGCGGCGCCGGCCCCCAGACGAACCACCCGACGAACGCGGCGATCGCCACGGCGATCACCACCGGCACGAACACGCCGGCGACCCGATCGGCCAGCGCCTGGACGGGGGCCTTGTCGCCCTGCGCCTCTTCCACCAGCCGGACGATCTGCGCCAGCACCGTGTCCTTCCCGATCGCCTGCGCCTCGAACGTGAACGAGCCCAGTCCGTTCATCGTGCCGCCGACGACCGTGCTGCCCGGCGCCTTGTCCACCGGCATGGGCTCACCCGTGAGCATCGCCTCGTTCACCGTAGACTGCCCGTCGCGCACCACGCCGTCCACGGGGATCGTCTCCCCGGGCCGGACGAGCACCCGGTCGCCCAGCTCCACCGCCTCGATCGCGATGTCGAGGTCCGCGCCGCCGCGCTGCACCCGGGCTGTCTTGGGGCGGAGCGCGAGCAGCGCCCGGATCGCCTCGGAGGTCCGGCTCTTGGCGCGCGCCTCGAGCAGGCGGCCGAGCAGGATGAACGCGACGATGAAGCTCACGGCTTCGTAATAGACGTCGGCCGGCAGCCCGGCGGTGGTGAACATGCCGGGCAGCACCGTCGCCACGACCGAGTAGAGAAACGCCGCTCCCGTCCCGACGGCGATCAGGGTGTTCATGTCCGCGGTGCGGTGCCGGAAGCCGCTCAGGGCACCGCGGTAGAACTGCCGCGCGCTCCACAGCAACACAGGCAGCGTGACCACGAGCATGGCGAGCTTGAGCAGCTGCGGCGAGCGGTCGGCGAGCGTGTAGACCTGCGGCACGAGGCTGCGCGTCACGCGATCCAGCGGGTGCACCAGACGGAAGAACAGGTCGTGTCGCGCCGAGCCCGCCATCATCAGGGGCATCGAGGCCAGCATCGTTCCCGCGGCCGCGATCGCCGCCACGAGGAGCTTCCCCAGCAGCGTGCGCTGCTCCCGTTGGCGCGCCAGGCGCTCGCGCTCCACGGGATCCTGCTCGGCGATCGGGGCCGCCACGGTGAACCCGACGCGCCCGACGGCGTCCTCGATGTCGCGCCCGGTCACGAGCCCCGGAACGTATTCCACGCGCACCGTCTCGAGCGCCTGATTGCCCGAGGCCGAGAGCACACCCCGCAACGACAGGATCTCGCGCTCGAGCCGCGCCGTGCCCGTCGCGTAGTGCAGCCCCTCGATGGGGAATTCGACCGAGGCCTTGCCGCAGTCGTAGCCGGCGTCGCGCACGGCGTGGATCAACTCCGCCACCGCGATGCCGTCGTGCTCCAGCGTCACCGTGGCCCGGCCGGTGGCGTAATTGACGTTCGCCTCCACCACGCCCGGCGCGCGCGCGAGCCGGTTTTGCACGGTGATCGCGCACGCGCCGCAGGTCATCCCCTCGATGGGCAGGACGATGCGACTAGGCATGCTTGCCGTGCGCCTGGCCCAGATTCACCCGCGCGGCGTCCCGCCCCACCTGCGCCACCACGCGACCGCGGATCATGCTGATCCCGCAGCGGAACGGGTAGTCGCCGGGCTGCGTCGGGATGAACTCCACGACGGTCTGCTCGAAGGCGGGAAGCGAACGGTGGATGTCGAGGGTCTCGAAGATCAGCTCGGCGGAGCACTCCGCGGTTTCATCGCGGTAGAACGTGAGGCGCACCGGCCGGCCCACCTCCACCGGGATCACGTCCGGATCGAACCCCTGTTTGACCAGCACGTGCACGTCCTGCACGCCCGCCGACGCCGGCCGCGGCACGGCGGGGGCCGGGACCAGAAAGTACCACAGCTCCCATGCGATCGACGCGGCCCCGAGGCCCAGGACGACGAGGTCGGCGGCGCTCACGCCCTGTCGTAGTCGTAGTACTCGACGCCGAGGTGGGTGATCTGCTCCTCGCCCATGAGCCAGCGCAGCGTGTTCTTGAGCTTCGTCTGCTGGATGAACAGGTCGTGCTCGGGTGTCAGGCCCCGCGCCGCCATCGGGCTCTTGAAGTAGAAGGAGAGCCACTCCTGGATGCCGCTGAGCTTGGCGCGTTGCGCGAGGTCCATGAACAGCGTGAGGTCGTGCACCAGCGGCGCGGCGAGAATCGAGTCGCGACAGAGGAAATCGATCTTGATCTGCATCGGGTAGCCGAGCCACCCGAAGATGTCGATGTTGTCCCAGCCCTCCTTGTTGTCGCCGCGCGGCGGATAGTAGTTGATCCGGACCTTGTGGTAGATCTTGCCGTACAGCTCCGGGTACACCGCCGGCTGGAGGATGTGCTCCAGCACCCCCAGCTTCGACTCCTCCTTCGTCTTGAACGACTCGGGGTCGTCGAGCACCTCGCCGTCGCGATTGCCCAGGATGTTGGTGGAGTACCAGCCCGCGAGCCCGAGCGTCCGCGCCTTCAGCATCGGCGCGATCACGGTCTTCATCAGCGTCTGGCCCGTCTTGAAGTCCTTGCCGCAGATCGGCAGCCCCCGCTGGGCCGCGAGCTCCTGGAGGGCTGGCGTATCCACCGTGAGGTTCGGCGCGCCGTTGGCGAACGGCACCCCTTCCATGAGGGCCGCCCAGGCATAGAGCATCGACGGGGCGACAGCGGGGTCGTTGTCCGCCATGCCCTTCTCGAACGCCGCCAGGCTCTGGTGCACCGGACCCGGCGTAATGAACACCTCCGTCGACGCGCACCAGATCATGACGAGACGCCGGCAGCCATTCCGCTGCTTGAACGCGCGGATGTCCTCGCGCAGCTGCTCGGCGAGATCGCGCTTGGTCTTCCCCTGCTTCACGTTGGTGCCGGAGAGCCGCTTGACGTACCGCTGGTCGAACACCGCCGGCATCGGGGCGATGCCCTTGAGGAAGTCCGCGATCGGCTCGACGTGCGGGGGCTCCAGCACCCCCGCCACCTGGCAGGATCGGTAGGCGTCGTCGGGGATCGGATCCCATGCCCCGAACACGAGGTCCCCGAGCCGCGCGAGCGGGACGAAGTCCCGCACCTTGGGCGCACGATTCTCGGTTCGCTTGCCCAGCCGGATCGTCCCCAGCTCGCACAGCGTGCCGATCGGCGTGGCGCTGCGGCGCCGCAGATGCTCCACCCCGGCGATGTACGTCGTGGCAACCGCGCCCAGTCCGACCAGCAGCACTCCAAGCTTGCCGTCGGCCGGCTCGATGGGGCGGCGTTCCTTAGGGGTCACTGCGGGTTCCTTTCGGAAGATACTCCGCGACCTCGGGCGTCAGCCGGCGGGCCTGCGTCGCCCGGGGCGGTGCCGTCCGCGTCGCGCGGTAGACGTGCACGATGCGCTGGACCACCGTGATGCCGGCGGCCAGCGCCAGAAGGCCGACGATGACGAGCAGCAGCAGACCGCGCGGCCCGGCGCCGAAGAAGAGCGTCGGCACCCCCAGTCCCACGATGCGCTCCGCCCGCTGCGCCATCCCGACCTTGCACTCGAGGCCGAGGCCTTCGGCCCGCGCCCTGGCGTACGAGACGATCAGGCCGGCGGAGAGCGCCGTCATGGCCAGGGTCACCGCCAGAAGGGTCAGCGACGGCGACACCATGCCGCGGGCGCAGCCGAGCGCGATGCCGCCGTACAGCCCCGCCTCGCCCACGCGGTCCAGCGTCGAGTCGTAAAACGCCCCGAACCTGGTCGTCCCGCCGCCGCCCCGCGCCACGCGTCCGTCGAGCATGTCGCACACGCCGCTCGCCAGCAGCAGCGCGCCTCCCCATCGAGGCCACACCGCCGCATAGGCGGCCCCGGAAACCAGCAGCACGCCGGTCCCCACCGTCGTAATGGCATTCGGGCTGGTATGCCGCGCAATCAGGACATCGACGAGCGGCTTGAGAAGTCGCTCGAACCCGTCGCGGAGTGGGGATGGGATGAGGCTCATGCGCATGCCCGCTGGAAACGGCTAAGCATAATGGCGGCCTCCGGTGACGGCAATTCCGCGCCCCTGGCCGGGAGCAGGGCGAGGGCTCGTTCAGTACAGCAAGTACTGCCGCCGGACCGCGGCAAACCGGGCCAGCTCGTCGCGCCACCCGGCGGCGACGCTGTCCGGGGGCGCACCGGCGAGGATTGCCGTGCGCAAGCGGTCGGTCCCGGCACGTCGGTCGAACCCCAGCGCGTCGAGGCGGAGGGAATCGCCGTGGAGCCGCTCGACGGCCGCGAGCAGGTGGGCCGCCAGCCGCACCGGGTCATAGGTCGCTCGATCGGTCACCACGAACCGCAGCGCCGGCAGCCGCACGCCGTCGTACTTGCCGTCGCTGGGCGCACGCGGCACTACGACCGTATCGGTAATCGTGACCCCGGGCGCCCCGGCGAGCTCCGCCGCGACGCCGCGCGCATCGAGCCACGGTGCCGCGAGGATCTGGAAGGCGATCGGCGTGCCGCGTCCCACCGACAGGTTGGTGGCCTCGAACAGCACCAGTCCGGGATAGTGGGCGGCGCTCTCGAGACTGGGCATGTTGGGAGACGGACGCACCCACGGCAGGCCGGTCGCGTCGAACCACTCGTCGCGTCGCCAGCCAGCGGCCGGTACGACGCTGAGCGCCCCATGGATGGCGAGCACGTCGTTGCCGAACCGCAGCAGCTCGCCCAGCGTCATGCCGTGGCGCAATGGCACCGGCAGCATACCGACGAACGAGGCGAACGCCGTGTCGAGCACGGGCCCCTGCACCAGCGTGCCGCCGATGGGGTCCGGCCGGTCGAGCACGACGACCGGCACGCCGGCCCGCCCCGCAGCCCGGAGCGTGCGGAGCGCGGTCGAGACGTAGGTGTAGGTGCGCGCGCCGATGTCCTGCAGGTCCACCACCACGACATCCACCCGGGCCAGCATGTCGGGGGTGGGCTCCAACACACTGCCATAGAGCGAGAACACGGGGAGGCCCGTAGCGGAATCGACCCCGGGGCCGATATTCTCCACGTCGAGCACGCCGCGGAACCCGTGCTCCGGGCTGAACAGCGCGGTCACCGTGAGCCCGGCGCCCCGCAGGCGGCTCAGGTCATCGCGTCCCGCGCCGTCCACGCCGGTCTGATTGGTGAGCAGGCCGATGCGGCGCCCGCGGACGAGGGCCAGCGAGTCGGTGAGCAGCACCTCGATGCCGGGACGCACCGGCACCGGCCGCGTGCACACCGCGCCGCTGCCCAACAGGGCGGCCACTGCCAAGGAGTGCCATCCGTGCGAACGCATATCGTACCCGTCTCCCTGCTCGGCCTGGCGCTCGCCTCGTGCGCCCGCGCGCACCCGGTAGCGCCCCCACCCATCCCCGACCCGTACGCGGTGCTCCCGCCCGTGGAGGTCGAGCGTGCGTCAAAGGTAATGCCCGACTCCATCCTGCGGACGCTGTCCACGCGCGAAAAGATCGGCCAGCTGATCGTGCCGTGGCTGCTGGGCGACTACGCGGCGCTCGATGCCCGCAGCCTGGACAGCACCCGGCTCGCGATCGACTCGTTCGGGATCGGGGGCATCGTGATCTCGATCGGCTCGCCGCTCGACGTGGCCGCCAAGCTCAACGGACTGCAGCGCCGCTCGAAGCTGCCGCTGCTGATCGCCGCGGACCTGGAGTACGGCACCGGCATGCGGCTGCAGGGCGGCACGACGTTCCCGATGCTGATGGGAATCGGCGCGACCGGCCAGGAGATGGACGCCTACGAGCTGGGGCGGGTGACCGCGATCGAGGCCCGCGCCGTCGGCATCCAGCTGACGTTCTCTCCGGTGGCCGACGTCAACAACAACCCGGCAAACCCGATCATCAACACGCGCTCGTTCGGCGAGGATCCTGCGCAGGTAAGCCGGCTCGTTGCGGCGTACGTGCGGGGCGCGGCGCAGCACGGGCTGATGACCACGGCGAAGCACTTCCCCGGCCACGGCGATACCGGCACCGACTCCCACATCGCGGTCCCGGTGGCACGGGGGTGCTGGGACCGGCTCGACACGCTCGAGCTGGCGCCGTTCCGCGCCGCCATCGCGGCCGGCGTCACCGCGATCATGACGGCGCACGTCGCGCTCCCCTGCCTCGACAGCCTCGAGCCCCTCCCGGCTACGCTGTCACCAACCGTCATGACCGGGATCCTGCGGGACTCGCTGGGCTTTCGCGGGCTGGTGGTGACGGACGCGCTCGTCATGGGGGCGATCGTCGACCGGTTCGGCGCGGGCGAGAGCGCCGTCCGGGCATTCCTGGCCGGCTCCGACATGCTGTTGATGCCGGCGGATATCCGCGCCGCCGCGGACGCCATGGCGGCCGCGGTGGACTCCGGGCGGATCACGCCGGAGCGGCTCGATCGCTCCGTGCGCCGCGTGCTCGAGCTCAAGGTCCGGGCAGGCCTGTTCCACCACCGGCTCGTGTCGCTCGACGCGCTGCCCGCCATCGTGGGGCAGCGGGCGTTTCAGGAGATCGCCGACGACATCGCCCAACGCTCGCTCACGCTCGCGACCCGCGGACCGCTCGACGAGTTCCGGGAGCGGCGCGCCCGCGTGGCGGTGATCACGTACGCCGACGAAACCAATCTGACGATCGGGAACACCCTGGTCGGGGAGCTGCGGGCGGCCGGCGACACCGTCGCGACGTTCCGGCTTTACCCCGCGTCCGGCCCCGCCTCGTACGACTCCGCGCGCGCGGTCATCGCCCAGGTTCCGCGTGCGCTGTACGCCACAGGGGTGCGCCCGATCGCGTGGCGCGGGCACGTGGCGCTGCCCGACTCCCTCGCGGCGCTGATCGGCCGCACCGCCCGCGATCACCGTACCATGCTCGTCTCGTTCGGGAGCCCGTACCTGCTGAGCCAGCTCCCCGGCTTCGCCGGCGGATTCCTGCTGGCCTGGGGCGACAGCCCGGCTGCCGAGGGGGCCGTGGCGCGGGCGCTCACCGGGGGCGCGCCGATCACGGGAACCCTCCCCATCACCCTGGACGCCGCGCACCCACGCGGGGCCGGGATCCGCGTCCCGTGAGCCGCGCACCGTCGCGGCGGACCCGGCGCGCGAGCACCGTCATGCTAGTCGCGTGGGGCACCGTGCCGGCCCTGGTCACAGCGCAGGAATCGCCCGCCCCGGCGCGGTTCACCGAGGTGCGGAGCTACCTCGAGCAGGCCGTCGAGCGGGGAGCGTTCCCCGGGGCCGTGCTCGCGGTCGGGCTGCGCGGGCAGGTGGTGTACCGCACGGCGGTGGGCGCGTACGGCGAGGGCGACCGGCGCCCGGTATCCGACACGACCATCTACGACCTCGCGAGCCTCACCAAGGTGGTGGGGCTCACGACCGCGACGATGCTGCTCGTCGCGGATGGCCAGCTCGACCTCGACGCGCCGGTGCGGCACTATCTCCCCGCGTTCGAAGGCGTGGGGAAGGACCAGGTGACGGTCCGGCACCTCCTGCTCCATGCCTCGGGGCTGCCCGCCTGGCGACCGCTCTACCAGGAGGCGGTCGACGCCTCGGCCGCACGGGCGCTGGCGGACACGACCCCGCTCGAGGCGCCCGCAGGCACCCGCTATACCTATTCGGACCTCGGGGCGATCGTCCTGACGCAGATCGTGGAGCACCTCTCGGGCAGGCGGCTGGACTCGTTGCTCGCCGAGCAGCTGTTCACCCCGCTGGGGATGAGCCACACCCGGTTCCTGCCCCCACCCGACTGGCTGCTTCTCATCGCTCCGACGGAGCGTGACCCGTGGCGGGGCCGCGTGCTGCGCGGCGAGGTGCATGACGAAAACGCCGCCCGCCTCGGTGGCGTGTCGGGCCACGCGGGACTGTTTTCGACCGCGCCGGACCTCGCACGGTTCGCGTTCTGGCTGCTCAACGCCTACCACGACCGGCTGCCGCCCGGCATCGGGCCGCGCCTCCCCGCTCCCATAGTCCGCATGTTCGTGCGGCGGGCCAACGAGCCAGCGGGCTCGACCCGCGCTCTAGGATGGGACACCTTCTCGCGCGAAGGAGGCTCGGGCGGGCACTGTCTCTCCGCCACGAGCTTCGGCCACACCGGCTTCACCGGAACCTCGATCTGGATCGACCCCGAGCGGGACCTGGTCATCATTCTGCTGACGAATCGGGTTCACCCGACGCGCGAGAACCAGCTGATTCGGGAGGTCCGACCAGCGGTCGCGGACCGTGTCGTGCGGGCGATCGCGGGTGCCGCAGCATGCCCGCTCCTCGAACGTTGACAGCCGCACTCGGAGTTTCTAACTTGCGGGCGGACATGGAGGTAGGACCATGAGCACGACGCAACAGCCGCAGTTCACCCTGGCCATCGGCCTCAGTGAGGTCGCGGCCGAGCAGGTGCGCGGCTTCATGCAGCAGGAGAGTATCCCGGTCGAGCAGGGGGGGCTCAGGGTCTCGGTGCTCCCGGGTGGATGCTCGGGATTCAAGTACGGACTCAACATCGAGGAAGCACCGCTCGAGGACGACATCGTGGTGGACGCGCAAGGTGTCCGTTTGTTCGTGGATGCGTTCAGCGCGCAGTACCTGAACGGCGTCACCATCGGCTACCATACGTCGATGCAGGGCTCGGGCTTCACGTTCGACAACCCGAACGCCACGGGCGGCTGCGGCTGCGGTAGCTCGTTCACCGCCTGAGACCGCGTTTCGTGCCGTATCACGCTGGGAAGGGCCTGCGCCACGCGCGGGCCCTTTTCCTTTTGCCCCTTCGAGAGGCCCGGCCGGCATGACCTGGATCGACATCGCGGTCATGCTGGCGTACTTCCTCGTGATTCTGGGCATGGGGGCGTACTTTGCCCGGCGCCAGACCGACGCCGTGGACTACTTCCTCGGCCATCGGGACCTCCCCTGGTGGGCGGTCATGCTTTCCATCGTCGCCACGGAGACATCGGCGCTCACCGTGATCTCGGTCCCCGGGCTCGCCGCGCGCGGCGATTTTACGTTTCTCCAGATCGCGCTGGGCTATCTGGTGGGGCGGCTGGGCGTCGCGGCGTGGCTCCTCCCGGGCTACTTCGAGGGTGAGCAGGAGACGGCGTACGCGCGACTCGAGTCCCGCTTCGGCCCCGCCACCCGCCGCGCCGCTTCCGGCATCTTCATGGTGATCCGGTCGTTGGGCGACAGCGTGCGGGTATTCGCGACCGCCATTCCGCTCACGGTCGTGACGGGCATGCCCGTGTGGCAGAGCGTGCTGGTGGTGTCACTCGTCACCCTGGTCTACACGTGGCGCGGCGGGCTGCAGGCCGTGGTCTGGGTGGACGTGCTGCAGCTCGGCCTGTACGTGCTGGGCGGGGTCGCGACGGTGGTGGTGGCCGCGCACCTCGCCGGCGGCTTTGGGCATGCGGTGTCCGCGGCGCACGCCGCCGGCAAGCTGCGAGTGCTCAACTGGCAGCTCTCGTTCAGCGCGCCCTACACCGTGCTTGGCGGTCTCGTGGGCGGCGCGCTGCTTTCGGCCGCGTCCCACGGCACCGACCACCTGATCGTCCAGCGGCTGCTCGCCACGCGCTCGCTCAAGGACAGCCGCCGTGCGCTCATCGGGTCGGGCGTCGTCGTGATCGCGCAGTTCGCCCTGTTCCTGCTTGTGGGCACGATGCTGTGGGCGGCGGGCGCGGACTCCGGGACGGGGCGCAGCGATCTGCTGTATCCCGACTTCATGGCCGAGCAGCTTCCGCGGGGGATCGCCGGCCTGGTCATCGCGGGCGTGCTCGCCGCCGCGATGAGCACGGTGGCCTCGTCGCTCAACTCCCTCGCGTCCGCGGCGACGCATGACTTCTACGCGCCGCTCACCGGACGGCGCGACCCCAAGCACCTGCTGGTCGTGGGGCGGTGGGCGACTGTGTTCTGGGCCGTCGTGCTTGCCGGGGGCGCCCTGTCGTTCCGTTCCACGGACCAGCCGGTGGTGGAGCTAGCGCTCTCCGTCGCCTCGATCACCTACGGAGGCCTGTTGGGGACGTTTCTGCTCGGCGGCCTCGTCCGTCGGGCGCGGCAGCGTGACGCCATCCTCGCGCTCGCCACGGCCACGGCGGTGATGCTGGTCGTGGTGCTGGTCAAGCCGGGTCCGCTCGCGCGGCTCGCGTGGCCGTGGTACGTCCCGCTCGGCCTGGCGATCACGCTGGTCACGGGGTGGGCCGCGTCGCTCGCCGGTCCGCGCGTGGCCCGCGCACCCGATGCTCCCGCGAGCCTGCGAGGATGACCCAACAACCAACCGAGTTCCTCGTCGGGGTCGATGCGGGCGGCTCGCACACCGAGGCCGTGGTCGCCGACGCGCTGCTGACGATTCGGGCCCGCGTGCGGGGCGCGGCCGGCGCCGTGCGACCGGGTGGCCTGCCCGCGGCAGCGCGCGCGATCGTCGGCACGGTCCGGCAGGCGCTCACCGAGGCCGGCATCACGGGCTTGCCGGGCGCGCTGGTGGTGGGCGCGGCCGGAGCGGGGCGCGAGCAGGAGCGCCGAGCCCTCGGCGACGCCCTCGCTGAAGCGCACGTGGCGCACCGTGTCGAGGTGACGACCGACGCGGCCATCGCCCTGGAGAGCGTGTTCCGGCAGGCGGCCGGGATCCTGCTGATCGCCGGCTCGGGCTCGATCGCGTACGCGCGTGATCCGTCCGGCGTCGTGTGGCGGGCGGGCGGTCTCGGGTGGCAGCTCGGCGACGAGGGAAGCGGGTACTACCTCGGCCGCGCGGTGCTCGCCGCAGTCGGGAAGGCGGCGGACGGCCGCGGCCCCGCCACTGCGCTCGCCGCGGCGGTGTCCCGCCACGTGGGCGCCGATTCGCTCGATGGCCTGGTGCACTGGAGCAGCGCGGCATCACCGGGCGCCGTGGCCGCGCTGGCCAAGATCGCCCAGCAGGCCGCTCGGGGCGGCGACCGGGTGGCTCAGACCCTTGTGGAGGCCGCCGCCGCCGAGTTGGCGCAGCACGTCCTCGCCCTGCTGCAGCGGTTCCCCACCGAAACGGTCGTCCCGATCGCGCTCGCGGGCGGGATCCTTACCCCCGGCTTTCCGGTACGGGACGCGCTGGTCGCCGCGCTGGCCGAGCGCGCGCCGCGGCTTTCCGTCGTGTCGCAGGAGGTCGACCCGCCGCGCGGCGCGCTGGCGCTCGCGGCGCATCTCGCGGCTACAGGGTCAGGGTAACCACGATCTCGCCCCGCACCAGCACGCCGTCGCGCGTCACGGCGGGGGCGAATGTCCACTGGTAGAGCTGGGCCATGAATCGCTGCCGGTACTCGACATCCCGGATCTGCGGCTGGATCTCGACGCTGAGCACGCGGCCATCGACGCCCACGGTGAACCGGGCGAGGATGACCTTGCCCTTGACCGACGGGGGAACGGGCGCGGGTGGAAGAATGGTGTAGCGCGGGGCGGGTGGGAAGATGTCCCCGCCCTGGCCGCCGGTGCCGGGACCGACTCCGGACCCTGTACCCGTGCCGCGGCCGCTCCCGATGCCCCCACCTGTTCCCGTCCCGGCGCCCGGTCCGCCGCCGGTGCCGGGCCCTTGCCCGATGACCGGCGCCCCCGCTGCCATCGCCGATTTCGGAATCTCGAAGACCGGCTGCTGGATCTCCACCAGCTGCACCGCAGGCTTGGGAATCACGATGTCTTCAGGCCGGACCTCGGGTTGCGGGGGCGCTTTGACGGGCGGCTGATAGGCCGGGATGAGGACGTAGGTGATGCGCGGTCCGCCGCCGCCGCCCCCGCCGCCGGCCGGCCCGGGGCCCCCCGGAGTGAGCGTGGCCAGCATCGGCTCAGGGCTGCTCCAGTCCCACACGAGGGCAAAGATGATCACGGCGTGCAGCATCACGGAAAACGCGGCCCAGCGCCACGGTGGGCGCGCGCGTTCCAGGTGGGGCAGGATCAGCAAACTCGGCGGCCGCATACGCTATCGAATGATACACCGGGGGCGCGGGAGCCTTCCATCGGCCCCGCGCCCCCGGGTCGCTCCGCTGATCGCGGCGCCTACTTGGCTTCGGGCGGCGTGAACCCGATGACCTGCACGCCGGCGCCACGGGCGATGTCCATCGCCTCGACGACCTCCTCGAACTTCCGGTTGCGCGCGGTCTTGATGAACATCAGCTTCGTCGGGCGCGGGTCGTAGATCTCCCGCAGCCGGCGCTCCAGATTCTCCTTGAGCACCGGGGCGCTGTTGATCGCGTAGCTGCCGTCCTCGTTCAGCTGGAGGACGATCTGGTCGGACGCGGCCTTTTGCTGCTGCTGCTGCTGCTGCAGCTCCGGCGGCAGCTGGACGTCCATCTTCTTCCGCTGCAGCGGGACCTGCATCATGAAGATGATGAGCAGCACGAGCAGAATGTCGATCATCGGGACGACGTTCGGCTCGTTCCTGAAGCCGCCGCTCCCCGCTTCCATGCCCGCCATGGCTCAGTTCCCTCCCCCGCGCTTGCCGAACGCGGCCTCGCGCTTCTCCTCCGCGATGGTGGCGAGCACGCGCACGCCGCCCCGCCGGGCGATCTGGAGGACGTCCTCCACCTTGCCATAGTCCAGCTTGGCGTCGGCCCGGAAGTACATCTTCTTGTCTTCCCGGTTGGTGTAGATCTGCTTCAGGGCCTCTTCGAGCCGCGCCGCGCTTACCGGCGTGACCGTGCCCGACCCGGGGTCCAGGTAGTACGCCCCGTTCACGTCGATGCCGAGCACGACATCGCCTTCTTCATCGGCGGCCGTCTCGATGTTCTTGCCCTGCGGGATCTTGGCCGTGAAGCCCGTCGCAATGGCCGGCGTCACGATCATGAAGATGATCAGCAGCACCAGCATGATGTCGATCATCGGCACCACGTTGGGCTCGGACTTCACCGATCCCTTGGCTCCTACGTCAGCTCCCATGCGTCCATCCTCCCGTTCGCGGGTCCACGCACCGGGTCGGGGATCAGCTGATGTGGCCGGTCTGCGCGGCCGACTGGGCCTTGAATTCCTTCGTGAAGATCGAGCGGCCGAACTCGCTCCCCGCGTTCTTGATCAGGAAGTCGACCAGCTCCTTCGACGTGTAGGTCATCTCGACCGTCAGGTTGTCGATCTTCGTCTGGAAGTAGTTGTAGAACCACACGGCCGGAATGGCGACCATGAGGCCGAAGGCGGTCGTGATCAGCGCCTCGGCGATCCCGGCCGACACGGCGGCGAGGCCGCCCGAGCCGCTGGTGGCCATGCCGGTGAACGAGTTCACGATGCCCATGGTCGTGCCCAGCAGGCCGACGAACGGGGCCGTGGCGCCCACGGTCGCGAGGAAGCCCATCCCGCGTTTCAACTCGGACTGGAGGATCAGCATCTGCCGATCGACCGCCCGCTCCGCGGAGTTGATGTCCTGCGACGTCATCGTAGCGCGGTCCTTCAGCAGCGGCTTGATCTCGACCAGGGCCTCACCGAGCACCCGAGCGACGTGCGAGACTTTCTGCTTCTCCGCGAGCTGAATGGCCTTCTCGAGCTGCTCCTCCTGGAGGAAGCGCGCGAACTCCGGGGCGAACTTCCGCGTCTGGCGCATGCTCTTGCGGAACCGCCACCACTTGGCGCCCGCGACCGTCAGGGAAATGACCGACATGATCGCGAGGATGAAGATGATGCCCCGCGCGAAACCACCTGCGGAAGCCCAGAGGTCCAGCAGTGAGAGTTGCATAACAGCGTCAGTCCTCCCTCAGACGGTACAGGTACGGCGCGGTCGCCCCCGGGGCGCCGCGCCCTCGAGCTCCTAGCGGCTCTTGATGATGTTGAACACCACTGGCTGGCGCACGAGCACGCGCACCGACTGGCCGCGCATGCGTCCGGGCCGGTAGACCGAGCCCAGCACGGCATCGCGCGCCGGCCGCTCGAACGCCTTGTTGG
>Ga0153915_10002303_pt1 | contig 17476 bp, 16 predicted proteins | sample Opewatmetagenome_2_FD_107003 | JGI IMG/M metagenome (GOLD analysis project Ga0153915, IMG submission 107003) | Freshwater wetland microbial communities from Ohio, USA - Open water 3 Core 3 Depth 3 metaG | ecosystem: Environmental > Aquatic > Freshwater > Wetlands | place: USA: Ohio, Lake Erie...
AACGATAGAGAACACCACGCCGCTCAATTCCCACCTCCAATCCGGCTGCGGGCGCAGGGAGGGCCCTTCTCCAGCCGAAGGACAGACCCGGGCTTTTCTAGGCTTTCTTCTTCATCGGCTGGTCGCAGCAGATGAGGACGTGCTCCTCCTCGCAGCCGCAGGCCTCGTCGACGATCAGTCGATACCCGCAGACACCGCATTCCAGGGAGCCGCCCTTCTTCGCTTTTCGGACCACTTTCTTCTTTTTGGCTTTGGCTGGCATCTGAAACCTCCCAACGTATTTTTTATTTCCAGTCCAGGAGCCGCCGTTCGCCCTGGAGACCGCGGGCGGACGAGACGTCCTGGCTGACTTCGAGACAGCCCCTGTATCGCCCCGCCTCATCGCGGAGGGCGAAGTAGCGGATTTGGATGAACCGGCCCCTCGACTGAATCCAGAATTCAGCCGCCTGGCGCTCCCCTTTGCGGAAGGCGTCGAGGATAAGGTCGACCACGTGGACGCTGTCCGGGGGATGGCAATTCTGGACCTTCCGCCCGATGACGCCCGGGCTCCGGGGAAAGATGCGCTCGGCGCCGGCCGAGAAATAGCGCACTGTGTCTGTCTCGTCGACGAAGGTGACGTCCAGGGGAAGATTCTTGAGCAGGAGGTTGACCTGCTCGGGCGCCAGCTCCCCCGTGTCAAGCCTCAGGGCAGCGGCAGGCCGCTGGTATCCCGGCAAAGGCGGCAACCCGTCGATGTCGACGGCCGGTTTCCACTCCGCTCCGGGTTTCACCCAGGCATAGCCGATCTCCTCCTCCCCTTTTTTCACCCGGGCCCAGTCCTTCTCATCGAGGGTTTCGACGCTCAGCGGCAGGAGGACCTTTTCTTCCTTGTAGATCATGTCGGCCATCATGTCGGCGAGGCGGCGTCCGGCGGTCACGACCTCGACGCTCCTCCCCTCGGCCAGGAGGCCGCGAACCTCCTTGATCATGAGCCGGATGTCGTCGTGGATCGCCCACATGACTTTGGACGGACCGCTCACCCCCTTTGATTCAAGCACCGGGAAGAGCTGGTTCTCCTTCTTGAGGTAGTGTTTGTCCACCTGGCTGAGGTCGGCGATGGCCGATAGGACCTGATCATGAAGCTTTTCCAACGTCAGGCCGCCGTCGCCGGGGATGATCATGTTCAGGAGCGCCTTGAATTCAGCCAGGATCTTCTCAAGGGCCCGGTTTTCCTCGGTCAAGGTGTGGAGCGGATGTCCGGGCGCTGCCGGCGGAAGAGGCTGCTCCTCGAGCGCTTCCTTAAAAACCTGGACATGGACATCGCAGAGGCGCTTGATCTCCTCCTCGGGCATTCCCTCGGCGATCAATCTCTGCTCCATCTCGGAGATCTCGGCCGGGCTGATGTCCATGATCAGCTCGGCAAAGCGCTTCTTCTGGATCTCCAGGTCGCCGCCCTTGTGGAGTTCTCGGATGATGTCCTTGAGGATTTCCAGCCGCGCCTCCTTGCCCTCGACGGGCTCCGCAGACGCCGGGCCTAAATCGGCCTCAACGTCTTCTCCGGTGACCCGCTTGATCTCCGACCTGATCCTGGACAGGAGCTCGGGCAAGGGGATATCGCCGAACCCGGCCACTTGGTTGAGACTGGCCACTCGGCCGATCGTTTTCCTCATGACGGGGCTTTTGAGCCTGGCAAAGCGCGGGGAGAGGCCGGCCAGGAAATCCAGCAGGAACGGATATTGCTCGAGCAGGTCGTCGACCTTGGTGCGCGCGCCGATTCTCATGGTTCCTCCTTGTCCACTGCCCCCCCTGCCCGAAGAGCGCTCAGACCAGCTCTTGTCTCACCCGGGCGAGGTCGACGAGGCCGCTGAGCTCCTCGTCGATGAGGATGGTGTCTCTCCTCTCGACCCCGGTCGAGATGAGACAAACCCTGGCCTCGACCGAATCCTCGATGAGCTTGATATAATCGAGGAAACAGGAGGGAAGGCGACGCCGGTCGGTCAGCCGGTGGATGGGCGTCGTCCAGCCCCTCATCATCTTGTACTTGGGAACGACCTTCTCCAGTATCCATGGTTCCGCTGGGAAAGTGCTCAGACTCTCTCCCTTATAATCATAGCCGATGCAGACTGGAATGTCTGCAAAAACGTCCAGGATGTCCGGCTTGGTGATGACGATCCGATCGATCCCGTTGACTCGGCAGCTGTAGGCCACGGCCATCGCGTCGAACCAGCCGCAGCGACGGGGCCGCCCCGTGGTGGCGCCGAACTCCCGGCCCCTCTCGGACATCTGCCGGCCCTGATTGTCCATCGTCTCGGTGGGGAAAGGACCGCTCCCCACCCGAGTGGTGTAAGCCTTGACGACGCCCAAGACCTCGTCTATCCGGGTCGGGCCGATGCCCAGCCCTGTGGCGACCCCGCCGGCGGTAGAGTTAGAGGAGGTGACAAAAGGATAAGTCCCATGGTCAACGTCAAGGAGTGCGCCCTGAGCCCCTTCGAAGAGCACCGGTTTCCCTTCCCGCATCGCTCGGTGAAGAAGGAGCGAGACATCGCCGATAAAGGATGAGATTCGGGAGGCATAGCCGGCGAACTCCTGGAAAACCGCGTCGGCGTCCAGGGCGGGAAGGCCGGCTGACCGGAAGAGCGCGTTCTTTTCTTCGATGTTGGCTGAAAGCTTCTCGCGGAAAACTTCAAGGTCGAGGAGGTCGCCGACCCGGATGCCGCAGCGGGCGGCCTTGTCCTCGTACGATGGGCCGATCCCCAGGCTGGTCGTGCCGATCTTCTTACCCCCTTTGCGCTCCTCGGCGATCTTTTCGACCAGGGGATGATACGGAAGGATAAGATGGGCTCCCCGGCTGATGACCAGGCGGTTGTTCAGCCGGAGGCCGAAAGCTTCGAGCTCCGCCGCCTCTTTCAAGAAGGCCGGCGGGCTGAAGGCGACTCCGTTCCCGATGAGGCACAGCTTCCCGGGGTGAAGGATACCGGAAGGGATCAGATGGAGGACGATCTTCCGGTCGCCGATGCAGACGGTGTGGCCGGCGTTGTGCCCGCCCTGGTAGCGGGCGACCACCTCGAACCCGGGCGTGAGAACATCGACGATCTTGCCCTTGCCCTCATCTCCCCACTGCGTTCCGAGAACCGCCAAATTGGACATCGGATTCCTTTCTCAACACACTTTAAAATTAAAAGAGGAATGCGACCTGAGCCAAGAAAGTGTCATTGTCAAGCTTGACACCCGCTTCCCCGTTGAAGTCATACTCCGCCTTGAGCATGAAATTGGGCGCCGGCGAGTAGACCAGGCCCACCGCCCAGCGGCTGACGTCCCGGCCGATGCCGACCGCGAGCAGAGGGTCCAGATAGTCCTCTCCATGGTAGGGATCGATGTACTTGAGGGTCTGGTAGCTGACGAGCGGGATGAATCCCCCCACGGTCAAAGAGGCGAGCACAAAATGGCCTTCCGTTATTCCCCGGTCATAGCCGGCCGGATTATCGATGAGGGCCTTCCCATATTCGTAGGTGATCAGGAAGCCCTGGGACGTCCAGCTGGCATCGGCCCCCCAGAGCTCGAGATTCCTTTGGCCCTGGTCATCGTAGCTCCCCCGATAATAGGAACCCCCGACTTCAAAACCCTGGCCAAGCGTGAAAGAGGCCCGTCCCCCGGCGGCCATCTCGCCGTTGTTGTCCTCGAACTGCTGGCCGGCCTCAAGGTCCTGGCCCTCGCGCAGGCCATTCCCCATGTAAACGGAATAGCCCAGACCTGACCATTTGCCCTCGACCAGGACGCCGACATCCCGCCAGCTCTCCGGATAAAGCTGCGACTGCAACAGGGGGGCCTGGATAAAGGGGTTCTGGTGCGGCCGATTGGCCGTGTTGTACTTGCCGAACGGCACGAGATAAAGGCCGAGCCGCGCCCGGAAGGAGGCGGGATTCCCGACGCCCACCCAGGCCTCCTCGATCTCCAGCCGGTTTTCGGACTTGAAGCGGGCTTCCAGGTCATAAGTGAAGAGGCTCCCGGCCGTCCCGGTGAACAGCAGTCCCCCCCGAGGCCAGCCGAACGTGCCCTTGGGGAAATCGCTCTGCCTTTCCCCGTTTTCATATTGCGCCGAAAGATACCCGTTGAGCTTATACTGGGCGGCAGCCGGCAGCAACAGGCCGAGCACGCCCAGGATAAAAAGGGCGGCGCGCCCGATCAGAGCGCCGAAAAATCGAACCCGTCTTCGAGGAGCGCGTTTTTCCATGGACTGACCTTTGTTTTCTCCGTCACCGCGCGGGGGCTGCGCCGGAGCGCTCCTCAGGCCTGCTTTTGAAAGAAGTCCTTGCTTACGCCGCACTGGGGGCAGACCCAATCGGCGGGGAGCGATTCGAAGGAAGTCCCCGGAGCCACGCCGTTGTCCGGGTCGCCCTTGGCCGGGTCGTAGATGTATCCGCAGGCCGTGCATTCCCATTTTTCCATCATCTTCCTCCTTCCTGCGATTTGGATTAGCGAAGGTCCTTCGGGAGGATCAATCCTCCCAAAGGACGTGCTTCTCGTACTCGAGCTCGAGGCGGAGCTTGTGGGCCTTTTCCTGTTTGGCCAGGAACTCGAAGAGTGCCTTCTGCTCCTTGTCGGGGGTTCTCCTGGCCAGGTCGGAATAGAGGGCCATGGCCCTCTTCTCCTTCTTGGCGGCGAATATCAGCAAGTCCTGGAAATTCATTTCGGGGGTCAGGGGTTCTTCTATAAGGTAATCGCTGATCATCAGGTCCCTCACGTCTCTGGCGGACGGGACGCGGATTCTGGCCTTGGTCAGGCCCTGTAGGATCCTCTTGTGGTTCTTTTCTTCCTCCTGAAGGTCGGCCAGGAGTTTTCTCGCGGACTCATCCTCGGCGATGCGGCAGAGCTCTCCGTAGTTTCTGGCGGCTTCCTCCTCGCGCTGAACGGCAAAGGCGATGACGCTCTTTAAATCCTTGAATGTCATGCGACTCATTCGGCCATCCTTCCCCTTGAATTATATTCAAAGCTCCGGTCCTGTCAAACGCTATCGGAATCCGTTCAAGAGCCGCGGCAGGCTTCCCGGAAACGGGCCGCCGCCAGCTCGATCTCGCGGGGCGAGGAGTCGATGTTGATGCCGAAGCCGGCGCCCAATCCCGCATCGACGACGCCGACACTCAGGTTGATGGCCCGGCTCAGCAGGCTGTCGGTGCGCGGGTAGGCCCCCTTCCCGTGCGGCAAATTCCTTTCTTTGAGATACCGGTTGAAATGCTCCATGTTCGAATAAACATGCCAGCCGCTCCGGTCGACCGTCGTCGTGCCCAAGCGCCGGCTCACCAAGGCCGCTCTTTCCGGACCGTCAAAGATCACGGTGCAGATCGTCGCGCACTCTCCTTCCGGGTCGTTCAGGGTCCGGAACTTGAGGCCTTCGAGGCCGGAGATCGCCTCCTTGAACCGTTTTTTCTTTTCCCTGAGGACAGCGATAAGCCGGTCGATCTTCCTGAGCTGGGCCAGGGCCACGGCGCCGGTCAGCTCGTTCATCCGGAAGTTCATCCCCAAAACGCTGCGCCCGCCGACCTCGACCCCGGCCCGGAGGGGAGAATGCCCCTGGTCATGAAAACCGAAGGCGGTCCGGTAGAGCTCCTCATCGTCGGTCACGACGACGCCACCGTCTCCTGCGGTCACCGTCTTGAAGATATTCAAGGAAAATGTCCCCATGTCTCCCCAGCCCCCCAGCTTCCGGCCCTTATAGGAGCCGCCGTTGGCCTGGCACGCATCCTCGATCACCCGAAGACCGTGTTTTTTGGCGACCGACCCGATCCCGTCGAGGTCGCAGGGATTGCCCAGCATGTGTACGGGCATGACGGCCTTTGTCCGCGGCCCGACCCGGCGCTCGATGTCGGCCGGGTCGAGGCTCAGGCTGTCATCGATCTCGGCCAGGACCGGAATGCCCCCGGCAAAGATGACAGAGCTGTAGCTGGCGATAAAGGTGTAGGCCGGGACGATGACTTCATCGCCGTCGCCGATCCCGATCGCCTTGAGCGCACAGACCAGAGCGGCGCTTCCCGAGCTGGTCGCCAGCGCGTACCGGACCCCGCAGCGGGAGGCGAACTCCTGCTCGAGCGAGTAGACCTTGTGCTTGAACCGGGGATCATCGAGACCCCCATAGCGAAAAAGATAGCCGGAGGACATGACCTCCAAAAGCTCTCGGACCTCGTCTTGGCCGATCCAGTGACTTCCCGGTCCTGCCATGTTCCCTCCTTCCGTCGGTTTTTCACCCGAACGCTCGGCTACCAGAAGATAATATAGATGACGATGAACGCGGCCGCAACGACGGCAAACCAGAAACTCGGACGCCTCCACCAGGCGATGCCGGACTCCGTCCGGGAAAGCGCGTCCGCGCGGCCTTGCCAGAGTACTGGACTGACCCTCTCGAGGTCGAGGGGCTTTGTGGACAGGCTGATCAACCCGATCAGGACGAGCGAGGCCAGGAAGACGAGCCCCGAAAGATTAAAGATGTTGACACTCGATAGGACCCCGTAGAACTGGCGGAGATAGACCAGGACGAGCATGGGAAGGGCAAGAAGGAGCCCGGCCAGGGCCGCTCCGGCGGTCATGCGCCTCCAAAAGATGGCCAGCAGGAAGGCGGCCATCACTGGAGCCAACATTAGCGCCCAGGAGTCCTGGGCGTAGGCGAAGATCGAGCCGAACCGGCCCACCATAGGCGCCCAGAGCGCCCCAAAGACGAGAAGAAGGGAGCCTGTCCATTGAGCGAACCTGACCAGGCTGCGCTCGGAAGCGGATTTGCGGAGGATCCCTTTATATATATCCAGAGTGAGCAGCGTGGACGTCGAATTGATCAGCGAGTCGACCGTTGAAATGATCGCGCCAAAGAGAACGGCCAGGACGACTCCTCGCAGCCCGGCCGGAACGACACGGGCAATCAGGAAAGGATAGGCGCCGTCGGGGTGGTCGAGACCGGGATCGAGCGCCCGCGCGATCATCCCCGGCCAGGTCACCCCAAGGCCCAGGGGGAGGGCCAGAGCGGCGGCCAGCACAACCCCCATTTTGCCGTGCCACGGAGACCTGGCCGCCAAGCACCGTTGAGTGATGTACTGGTTGGTCGAATAATAGTAGCCGCTGAGGACGACGGCCACGGCCAGAATCCCCGTCCACGGCAGGTCGGGATGCGACGCCGGAAGAATAAGGTGGGCCCGGCTTCCGGTTCCGAGCACTTCCTTGAGGCCGCCGGGAACAGCCGCCAGCCCCAGGCCAAAAACGAGAAGCCCCCCGGCAATGAGAAGGGCACCGTTGAAAAGGTCGACCCAGGCGGCTGAGCTCAGTCCTCCGAATATCGTGTAGGACCCCGCCACCGCGACCAGCAGCCAGACGGCCAGGCGGAGGTCGACCCCGAACATCCGGTTGATCAGGAAGCCGCCGGAGTAAAGGACAAGAGGCAGGTTGATCACAAGATACTGGATCATGCAGACACAGGAGAAGACCGTCCCCGCGACGCGGCCGAACCTCTTCGTCAGGTACTCCGGGATGGTAAAGATCTTGTTCCTCAAGTAGACGGGGAGAAAAAAGAACAGGAGGAGGCCTTGGGCCGGCCAGACCAGCCACTCCCAGTTGGCTACAGCCAGGCCGTATTTATATCCCCAGCCGACCTCGCCGATGAACTGTTCTGAGCTGATGCTCGCGGCGATCAAGGAGAATCCGATCACATACCAGGGCAGGCCGCGCCCGGCCAGGAAGTAATCCGAGGTGCTCTGACGGCCTTTCTTACCCGAAAGGAATCCGATAAGGGCAACGGCGCCGAGGTAGACCCCGAAGGTCGCGAGCTCAAACGCCGTCAGGCCCAAGTCAGCGCTCCGTCACCTCAAACCCGGCTTCGAGGCGGATATCCTCCGCCGAACTGCCGATAAAAACCTTGAACTCTCCCGGCTCGACCACCCGGTCGAGCCAGCGATCATAGAGAGCGAGCTGCGCCGGCGTGAGAACCAGTGTGACGGTTTTCGTCTGCCCCGGTTCGAGCCCCACCTTGGCGAACCCTTTGAGCTCTTTGCCGGGCGTCGCGACCGAGCTCGTGACGTCCTGGACATAAAGCTGGGCGACCTCCCGGCCGAAGCGGTTTCCGGTGTTCGCGACCTCGAAGCTCACTTCGACCGAGCCGGCCGGTCCGATCCTCGGGCGGCTCAACTTGAGATTGCGGTAGGCAAAGGTGGTGTAGCTTAGACCGTGGCCAAAGGGGAAAAGAGGGGTGGGGTCGAGGTCGACATAGGGATGCCCCCAGCCTTCCTTGAGCCAGTAGGCTTTGGATCTCTTGGCATTGTAATAGACCGGAAGCTGCCCGGCATGGCGCGGCACGCTGACCGGCATCTTGCCGCTCGGGTTCTGCTCTCCGAAGAGGATCTCCGCCACGGCCCGTCCTCCTTTCTCACCGCAAACCCAGGCTTCAATAACGGCGGGCACGCGCTCGGCGGCAAAGCGCACGGCTAGCGGCCGGCCGTTGATCAGGACGACCACGGTCGGAGTCCCCGTCTCCGCGACGGCCCGGATGAGTTCCTCTTGAAGGCCCGTGAGCTCAAGGGTGGCGGAATCATAGCCCTCGCCGCTCGTCCCCTTCCCGCCTTCCGCCTGCCACTCGTTCTCGCCGACGACGACGATCGCAGCCGCCGCTCCCGCCGCGGTCTCCCGCGCCTTCGCGATCTCATTGAGCTCCGAGCCGATAACATCGCAGCCCTTGACATAGCGGACCTGAGTGCGGGGAGAGACGACCGCTTTGACGCCATCGAGGATTGTCTCGACATCCTGCAGGACCTTTGAAGCCACATAATCGCCCAGCTGGTTCCGGGGATGGTCGGCGTTCGGCCCGATGACGGCGACAGAGGAAAGGTCTTTCCGCAGCGGCAGCAGATGATCCTCGTTCTTGAGGAGGACGATGCCCTGCCGGGCCGCCTCAAGCGCCAGGTCCTGGTGCTCCCGGCAATGGACGACTTTCTCCGCCCGGGCCGGGTCGACCGCGGCGTTTTCGAAGACTCCAAGCCTGGCCTTCTGCCGGAGGATCCGCCGGACGGCTCGGTCGACAAGGTCCATCGGGACGGTCCCCTCGCGGACGGAATCGATGAGGTCCCTCATATACCCGGACTCATACGAGATCCCGACGTCGACTCCGGCCCTGATGGCCAATTGTCCGGCCTCTTTCTGGCTCGGCGCCAGCCCCTCGTAGACGAGCGTCCCGATACCCCCGCCCTCCGAAAGGACGAGTCCCTGGAAACCCAATTCGCCGCGGAGGATCCCCGTCAGGAGCTTTTCAGAAGAGTGGGCAGGGATCCCGTCGATCGCCGGGTAAGTGGCCATCACGCCCAGAGCACCCGCCTCTTTGATCCCGGCCTCCCAGGGCGGGAGGAAAACGCTCCTCAGCATCCGCTCCGAAACCTCCATCGCACCCCTCTCGAGTCCGCTCGCCGGCTGGCTCTGTCCGGGGTAATGGCAAAGCCCGGCCACGGTCTTATCGGGCGCAGAGACGTCGTCTCCCTGGACAGCCTGGACAACGGTCTTGGCGATGCCGGCACAGAGATAGGGGTCCTCGCTGTACGCTTCTTCGTTGCGCCCCAGCCTGGGGTCGCGCATGGGCTCAACGACCAAGGTGAAGAGCTGATGGACGCCGATCGCCCTCGCCTCCTCGGCAACCGCCGCATAAACCTTCGAGAGCAGGTCCAGGTCCCAGGTGCTTCCCAAGGCGGGGCCTTCGGGGAAGACCGTCCCTCCCGGGCACATCAGGCCGTGCGTCCCTTCCTCGGTGATGAGGAGCGGGATCCCCAGGCGCGTCTTGTGACGGGCAATAGTCTGGAGTTCGTTCAGGAATTCCGCCTGCTGGCGCGGCCCCTCATGGAGGATAGTGTTGGGGAGGGTGAAAAAGCCGCCGCCGGGTCCGAGGCCCTGAACGTAAGTCCCTTCCGCGAAACGGCGGCAGGCCGCCATCTTGTCGGCGATGGATTCCCCGAGCGCGTCTTCATACACGCAGGGCATGTTCATCTGACCGACTTTTTCTTCGAGGGTCATCCGTTTGAGGAGATCCTCGACCAGGTTTTCCCGATGCTCCTCCAAGTTGCGGGCAGGTTCATTTTTCGACCGCGTCACCGGTCCGGCTCCTGACAGCCGCGATTTCAGCACAAAGTCCGCAACGTTGGCGACAGTGTCAAGCCAAAGCCCGTTCGAGGGATCCTGGGCGAACCGGCACAAGTCCTCGATCACGGCCGCTCGAGTTGTCTGGTAGCCTCCGGTTCCGATCTCATGCCCGGTCAGGATCAGCCAGCGCCCGCCGGCCGCGGCCTGATCGGCGAGCCGCTTGATTTCTTCGAAACTCTGGCCGTCGCTCTCTGAGGATAGGAGCTGGGCCGGGTCGCAAAACTCCGGGTCGTTCGAGTCCTCGCTCAGCCACTTCCGCCCCGCCAGGAAACGTTCCGCGATTAGGGGAACAAAGCTGGCCACATTCCGCCCGCGGCCGACGAAGGTCTGTCCACAGGGATAGGCAAAGGTCCGCGGCCTAACGCCCAATAGTTCGAAGATCGCGGCGCTGGCGCCGTCGATCTCGTTCTCCATCCGTCCGAGCGTCATATCCTCCAGGGCCGACTCCCGGAAACCGGGATAATTCCCGCTGCAGGGGTGGGTCATGGTATGGTTGCCGATCTCCTGGCCACCGGCAACGGCCGCTTTCCAACCCTCGAGCCGTTGCGGGATATTGCCGGGAGAAACGTAAAAGGTCGCGCGGACCCCCCATTTTTGGAGGATCGGCAGGCCGACGTCGACCTGACTGGGGCGGGCGTCATCGAAAGTCAGGCTGACGGCCGCTTTGGCTCCGTTGGGCCATGAGAACATCGCGGAGCGGCTCGGCTCATTTCCGCGAGCAGAGTGCGGGTCTCTGTCAGGACCGGCCAGGAAAACGGACGACGCCAACCCCAAGATCGCCAGGAAAAAGTTGGGTTTCATGCTTCACTCCCCGACGGTCCCAGGCCGATTCAGCGGCGCTGGCAGCGCGGACAAAAATGGGTGCCCCTGCCGGAAACCCGGATGCGTTTAATGGCTGTCCCGCAGCGCGGGCACGGCACCCCTTCCCGCCCGTACACCTTGAGCCGGTTCTGGAACAATCCTTCGAGGCCTTCGCCGTCCCGAAAGTCGCGGACGGTCGTACCCTTATAGGCGATGGCTTCGTTGAGGACGTGCTGAATGGAGGACCAGAGCCTCTGCAGACGCCGGGGTCCCAAGCGGGTGACCTCGGCCCGGGGGTCGAGTCTGGACTCGAAGAGGACCTCATCGGCGTAGATATTCCCGAGTCCGGCGATCACCTTTTGATTGAGGAGCAGGCTCTTGAGTCTCCCGCGCCGGCCCTTGAGCCGGTGGAGAAAGGCCGGCAAGTCCATGGTCAACGGCTCCGGCCCCAGGCCGCGAAGCTCGGGTGCCCGTTCGGCATCGCTGGTCATCGTCCCCCGGATGAACCCGAACTTGCGGACGTCATGGTAGCGAAGCTCCATGCCGCTTCCGCGGAAAGCAAGGACGAGATGCGTGTGCCGGTCCCTGGGCGCGCGGGCCGGCCCGAAGAGAAGCTGACCGGTCATTTTGAGATGAACGATCATGGTGAGGCCGCCGGAGAAGTCCAGGATGATCATCTTGCCGCGCCGGCGCAGGCCGAGAACCCGCCGGCCGACAAAGCCGTTAAGGAAGGCAGCCCTCCGGTTCCGGACGACCGGCCGGAAGGGGACCCGGACCGCGGCGACCTCGAGGCCGACGATGTGCCGGCGGAGGCAGCGAACGATGGTCTCCACCTCCGGGAGTTCGGGCATCGGCTCATTATACTTGATTTGCGCCGGCGTTTGCTTTATATTTCTACATCCTAAGCCCATGAAAACGACCCTCCTTCTCCTCGCCGGCTGGCTCGTTCCTGGCCTGGGCCATGTCCTGCAGAAGAAGTTCTGGCGCGGTGGCATCTTTTTTGTCTCGATAGTGGCCATGACAGCCATCGGCCTGTCTCTGGGGGGAAGGATCTATCCCTTCCAGACGGAGAACCCGCTGACCATCCTGGCCTTCTTCGCCGACCTCGGCGACCTTATCGTCTATGCCCTCTCCCGCCTTCTGGCTTTCGGCCAGGGCTCACTGGAGCGCGTCACGTTCGAGTTCGGGACCGCCTTCATCGCCGGCGCCGGCCTCCTCAACTACCTCATCGCCATCGACGCCTATGATATCGCCAAGGGGAAGAAGAAATGATCTTCCGGAGTCACTTCATCTCCATGGCCGCCTACGCTTTTTTTGTCTCGGTCGTTCTCTCCCTCATCCGCCGGGAGGGGCGCCAGAGCCAATTCAAGTACGGGCTGGCGCTCTTTGTGCTCATGGTCGCGGGCGCCGTAGCCTTCGGCTGGCTCATGTATCTCTTCGCCCGTTGAGAAATCTCTCTCCCGCTTGCCCTCTCCTAGGAATGCCTTTTTTGATGTGCTATAATCCGTGACCGGGCAAGCCGGTTCTGCCCCGCCGAGATGATCGAGCTTTACCACATTTCCAAGCAGTACGAGGCTGGGCAATGGGCCTTGCTCGACGTCAACCTCCATGTCCTCAAAGGGGATTTCTGGTTCATCACAGGCCCGAGCGGCTCCGGGAAATCCACCCTCCTCAAGATCATCTTCCGCGAGATCCTGCCCTCGCGGGGCCAGATCGTCGTCGACGGCATAAACATCCTCCGCATCCCCGACCACCGCATCTACCAGCTGCGGCGCACTATGGGGATCGTCTTCCAGGACTTCCGGCTCATCTTCCACAAAAGAGTGTTCGAAAACGTGGCCATCGGCCTCCACGTCCTGGGCGTCCCTCTCAAGGAAATCCGGCGCCGGGTCTTTAACGCCCTGCGGCTGGTCAGCCTCCACCAGAAAATGTGGGAGTACCCCTCCCATCTGTCCTACGGAGAGCAGCAGAGAGTGGCCATCGCCAGGGCCGTCGTGAACGAGCCCCAGATCCTGCTGGCGGACGAGCCTACCGGAAACCTCGACCCCGAGCTGGCCTCGGAGATCATGGGCGTCTTCAAAGAGATCAACCGGCAGGGGACGACCGTCATCATCTGCAGCCACGACAAGGAGCTCATCCGTCACTTCGGGGACAAGATCCTGTTCCTTTTCAAGGGCAAGATCATCGGCAAGGAGGTCCTTCCATCTTCCAAAAAATAAGGTACTTCCTGCGGGACGCCCAGAACAACCTCTGGCAATACCGGACGAGGAACCTCCTCTCCGTCACGATTATCTGCTTGTCGTTCCTCATCCTGGGTGTCTTCTTCTCCCTATCCAACAACCTGCAGCACATCGCCGACGATATGTCCGAAAGCATGGTGGTCGTCTTTTTTCTCTCTCCCGATGTCACGCCCGAAGACCTGCGCCACATCGAGGCAGGGATCAAGGCCTCGCCCTACGTCGTGCGGGTCGACTATGTCGGCCGCCAGCAGGCCTGGGAACGCTTCCAGAAAAACTTCCCCGAGCTCCAGGAGATCCTGAAGAACCTGGGGACAAACCCTTTCCCCCCCTCGTTCGAAGCCACCCTCCAGAAGGACGCCTTCCGGTCGGATGAGATCCTCGGCTTCATCAAGGAGATCACCAACATTACGGGAGTGGAGGACGCCCAGTTCAACCGGGATTGGGTCCAGAAGATGCAATCCATGAGCCGGCTGGCCAGGGCAATCGGGCTTTTCCTCGGAGGGATCCTCGTCCTGGCTTCGTTCTTCATCATCTCGAACGTCATCCGCCTGAACGTCTTCGCCCGCAAGGCGGAGATCGAGATCCTCCGGCTGGTCGGCGCCACCAACACGTTCATCCGGCTGCCGTTCCTCCTCGAGGGCCTCACCCTCGGGATCCTGGGCAGTCTCCTCTCCCTGGCCCTCCTCTTCGTTTTGATCCGGCTGTTCCCGGTCTATCTCGGCCACTCACTGGGACCGCTCCAGGAGATTGTCGGCTTCCGGGCGCTCACCCCGCCCCAATCGCTGGCCATGGTGGCGGGCGGCGCGCTGATGGGGGTGCTCGGGAGCATGAGTTCCCTCGCGCGGTTCCTGAAGATCTAAAAAAGCGCCCGGCTCAGGCGGTGGGCCTCCCGGAGCGGTTCCGGAATGCGGAAGCGCGAGCAGGCGAGGACCACTTTGCTGGCCAGCCGAAGGTCGACGCGGTGGCCGGGTGAGACAAATACCGGACGGACCCCGGCCCGGGTTCGCAGACAGATCCCGACCTGTTCCCCTTTCCCATTCTTATAGACCGTCGAGGAGCCCCGCCTTTCGGCCGGCTGACGGAAAGGGAAGTAGGCCGACTTGGCGCAGCCAATGGAGGGCCTGTCCAGTTTGAGGCCAACATAGGAAGCCAGGCCCATCCGCCTTGGATGGGCGATCCCGTTCCCATCGAAAAGCCAGACGTCCGGCTGATTGACGATCTTGCTTAGGACATCGAAGTAGGCCGGGCCTTCCCGCAGGGACAAGAACCCGGGGATATAGGGCAGAGCCACCCGGCGCACGGCCTGGGCCCTCTCCACTACCTCAAGGCCCGGGAAAGTCAGGACGACGGCTACGGCGCCGATGAGTCTCTCCTCCTGGTCGAATGAGCAATCCGCTCCTCCGACCAGGCGGACCTGGCCCCCCGTCCACTGCAGGACCAGGCGGGAGGCTGATCCTTCTTGGGCCCGGATGGCCCTGGCAAGGTTGATCATGGGCAGAGCAGCGCTATTTTACATCAAGGACTTGAGATTTTCTTGCCCTGGCGAGCGCGCGGGTTATTTTTCTCCCAAGGGCGGAGGGCGTGGGTGGGGAGGCCCATCGACGACTAAGCGGGCCTGGTATTCTCTTTATTCACCGGGGCGAGGGGCAGTTGGCGACAAACCCGTTTGAGGGCGGAGCGGGCAGGGATCTTCTCCGGAGGGGAAGAGAGCGCAGCCCGAAAGTCGAGCCGATTTTGGCGCGCCGGGACAAAATCGGTGCGGTTTGGAGCCAACTGGCCCGAGCCCATTTGGTTGACAGGCAGGGAGGATTGGCCTACAATTTTTCCCAATGGCGTCGCTCGGTCAGGAACTCAGAAGAGAAAGGGAGCTCAGGGGAATTTCCCTCCGGGAGATCGCGGATTCCACCCGGATCAACCTGAGGTTCCTCCAGGCCCTCGAGGAGGACCGGCTGGACGTCATTCCAGGGGCCTTTTTCGTGCGGGCCATTCTCCGGGCCTACGCCAGGGGCATCGGCATCGACGAGAACCAGGTGCTCAACAAGTACGAGGAGATCCATACTTTTGCGGAACAGCTGCAATATGGGGAGTCGACGGTCGGCCCGCGGCCGCGGCCGAAATCCTTCACCCGCCTGTTCGTCCGCCGGATCGTCTGGATTCCGGCGCTCGCCGTGGCGGCGATTGCTGTCGGCCTCTTCTTCTTTCTCACCTATTTCCGGCCGGTGGAGAAAGCGCCGCCCCCGTCCGAAAAGCCCGCCCCGGCGACGGCTCAAACAGAGATCCCAAAGCGCAACCCGCCGCTCCAGCCGGAACCGCTGGTCGAAGAGGCCGGAAGCCTGCGTCTCCAAATGACGTTCACAGGAGAGACGTGGATCCGCGTCTATGCCGATGGAGAGCCCCTCTGGGACGGCATCAAGAATGCGGGAGACACCCTCAGCGTCGGCGCCGAGCGGGAGGTGAGGCTGAGTGTCGGCAATGCCGCCGGCCTGGACCTGACCATCAACGGGCGCAAGGCCAAGCCGCTCGGCCCCAACGGGGCCGTCCGCTCGGACATCCGCATCACCCCGGAGAACTACCTCGATTTCCTTGTCCCGGGACAGGAAACGACCAGCTAGGACAATGGAAGCCGCCAGCAGAAAGGGTCCGCGGTTCATCGCGGTCTTCGTCATCCTGCTCGTCCTCCTCTTCCTTGGTATCGAATATGCCATCCGCACCTCCCAGGAGTTCTCCCCCACTTCGGTGACCAATGTCCTCCTCTCCCTGATGCAGGTCATCGTCCTCATCCTGTTCCTCGTGCTGTTCCTGATCCTGGGGCGGAACCTGGTCAAGCTCTACCTCGAACGGAAGAGGAACATCGTCGGCTCCCATTTCAAGACGCGGCTGGTCCTGTTCTTCATCGCCTTGAGCATCATCCCCACCTTCCTCCTTTTCTTTTTCGCGAGCGACCTGATCAGCCGCAACATCGAGCTCTGGTTCAAGACGCCGTTCGACAAGGTCATCGAAGACACCAAGAGTGTGGCCGACGGGGTCTACGCCAATGCCGAGGAAACGGCTTACCACTACGCCGTCCTCCTGAGCGGCGAGATCCAGGCCCGCCGGCTCGTCCAGGTGGAAAACCGGCTGGCCCTCCGGGACTTCATCCGGCAGAAGCTCAGCGAATACAAGCTCGATGAGATCGGCATCTATGTCGATGACGAGGAGCTGTTCACCTATCTCAACCCCGGCCTGCCGCTCAAAGACTACAAGTCGGTCCAGCCCGGCCTGGTCGAGAAAGCCCGGGAGGGCGGCCGCTTCAGCAGCATCGAGCCCATGGGCGCCGGGGAGATGATCCGGCGGGGAGTCGGGTTCGATTTCGCGGGCGTCGGCCACGTCCTGGTGACCGCCGGCCGGTTCTTCCCCCAAAGCTACACCCAGCGGATCAACACCATCAACGCCTACGTCCAGAGGTACCGGCTTCTCGCCCCCCAGAAGATCACCGTCAAGACATTTTACATCTTCATCCTGATGTTCATCACCCTCCTCATCATCTTCGCGGCCAGTTGGAGCGGACTCCATCTGGCCAAGGGCATTACCGTGCCCATCGAGAAGCTCGCTCAGGCCACCAAGGAGGTCTCCCGCGGCAACCTGAGCGTGCGCGTCGAGGACCCGGCGACTGATGAGCTAGGGACGCTCATCGACTCCTTCAACCAGATGATCTCCGACCTCCGGGACAGCCAGTTCCACATCGCCCAGAAGACGACCGAACTCGAGAACCGGAAGCAGTACATCGAGACGGTCCTCCAGAACATCACCACCGGCGTCATCACCCTCGACTCCCAGGGGATGATCACGACCATCAACCCGTCCGCCCGGGAGATGCTCGCCCTCGAGGACAAGAACCCCGTGGGCAAGGGCTTCCGGGAGGTCCTTGTCGATGATAAGTACGGCGAGATCGTCAAGCACATCGCCTGGGGGATCAAGAACATGTACCGCCTGTCCGACAAGGAGATCAGTATCGTCTCGAACGGTCAGACGACCACCCTGGCGCTGGCCCTCTCCCCCCTGCCCCGGACGAACGGGGATTTCTCGGGCATGATCGTCGTCTTCGACAACCTCACCCAGCTCATCAAGGCCCAGAAGATCGCCACCTGGAAGGAAGTCGCCCAGCGGGTCGCCCACGAGATCAAGAACCCGCTGACGCCGATCCAGCTCTCGGCCGAACGGATCATCAAGACGCTGAAGAAGCAGGACCCGAACTCCCCCGCCGTCATCGAGGAAGGGGCAAAGACCATCATCCAGGAGGCCCGGACGATCAAGTCGATGGTCGA
>Ga0153915_10002305_pt1 | contig 17465 bp, 21 predicted proteins | sample Opewatmetagenome_2_FD_107003 | JGI IMG/M metagenome (GOLD analysis project Ga0153915, IMG submission 107003) | Freshwater wetland microbial communities from Ohio, USA - Open water 3 Core 3 Depth 3 metaG | ecosystem: Environmental > Aquatic > Freshwater > Wetlands | place: USA: Ohio, Lake Erie...
CCGAGACCAGCCGCCCGTTCTTTGGTCCGGTCTCGGGGGCGGCACAGACGCAGGTCGACCTTCCCGTCCCGGATGCCACCACGCTGGTCGCCGATCGGCTCAAGGCGGACAGCATCCCGATCGGTCGAGTCGAGCCAGCGGACGGGTTTTTCGAGACGCCCTGGTTCGACCCGGCCACGGGCGCGCCAACTCGGGCGCGCCGACTCGGAGCCGGGGTCGTTCGGGTTCGCGGCTGGGTGGATCCGACCAAAGTGGGGCACAGCAACATCACGATCGAGACGCTCTATCGGCCACTCGCCGATCCCTCGCTGCCCGAGCGCGAGCTCGACCGCGAGGTGCCGCCGGATCACCCGACCCGGAAACGGGTGGATGCGCTCATCCAGGTCCTGACCAAGGAGCATGGAGACAGCACGGCCGCGCCCTGAGTCCTGCTACACCACGTACGTCCGCACCCAGGTCTCGAGCTGCTGCAGGTCAACGCCGGCGTCCTTGCAGGGCCCGGAGGGGAGGACCATCGTCAGGCCCAGCACCGGAATTTTTCCCGCCACGTCGTGCAACCCGCTCACCATGTCCCGTTCGCAGGCGACCGCGACGACGGCCCGGGGCCGCCGCTCGCGGATGACCCGCCGGGCCAGCTGACCGCGGGTGGCGACGAAGACCGGGACATCATACTTGCCCGCGATCGCCAGCACGCCATCCAGCGCGATCTTCGAGAGGCAGCGAGGAATCAGCAGGAGCAGCTCGCCCCGGCCGACTTTCCGTTTTCGTTCGATGGCGAGTGCGTTGTAGACCTTCACGGCCGCGTTCTCGACCCAGTCCCGCCTGCCGAATCGCTCCGCCACGCGGCTCGTAAAGCGCATCAGGCGGAGGAAGGGCCCCCGCTCCGCGAGTCCCTCCGGAAGCAGCGGCCGGCGCAGCAGATACGAGAGCAGCAGCAGCCCCCACCAGAGCCAGAGCACACCCCCCAGCACGAGGAATACCGCCCAGAGCGGGCGGTCGAGCGACGGCCTCATCAGATCCAGCCGGGGGGAGAGCAGGAAGAGAAGCAGGGCGAGAACCAGCAGCATTACGGCGAGCGTAACGGCGGACCACCCGAAGAAGAGCGCGGGATCGGAATCGAAATTGCCGTTTCCGGGCAACGGCTTGCCGTCCCACTCGTCCCACTCGTGGCCGAGCCGGCGGTCGACATCGATATGAATCAGCTGCGGCCGCGACGCATCGGTCATCCGTTACTCGTCTCAACGATTGGTAAGGGAGAGAAGCCTTTCCCCCGGGTTGGCCCTTGTCAAGGGAGGCGGGGCCGGTGGCTATCTTTCATTAATATATGAGCCTGCCTCCCCAGTTCCGCGGATCGTTCCGGACCGACCAGCGCGCCCGCGCTGCATATGCCGAAGGCGCCGGTATCTACCGCATCGTGCCGCAGGCGGTCGCCGTCCCGGCAGACCTCGATGATCTTCGCCTGCTGGTCCGCTGGGCCGGGGCGCGACGAGAACCGCTCATCGCCCGCGGGGCCGGCACCGCGCTCACCGGCGCGAACGTCGGTGACGGGACCGTCGTCGACCTGACCGCGATGCAGCCGCGGCGACTGGAGATCCACCCCGAGAACCGGACGGCGCTGACGTCGGCCAACGTCAGTGTCGCCGAACTGAACGACGCGGCCGCGGCGCACGGGCTGCGCATGCCCCCCGAGCCGTCGAGCCGGAAGTGGGCAACGCTCGGCGGCATGGTCGCGACCAACGCCGCGGGAGCCCGCACCGTCCGGTACGGATCGGTCAGGCCGTGGGTCCGCGCGCTGGAGATCGTAACCGCGGATGGAGAGATCGGCTGGATTCGACGGGGCGGAGGGGCCGACGAACCGATCGCGGCCCTCAAGCGCTTCCGGCGTGAGGCGGAGCCGGCCATCCACGCGGTGTCCAGCCTGATCCACGAACGATTCCCGGCGGTCCGGAAAAACGCATCGGGGTATGCGCTCGACGCCTTCCTGAATTCGGGTGATGTGGTCGACCTCTTCGTCGGCGCCGAGGGGACCCTCGGCTTCATCACCACGATCGAATGGGCGCTTGATCCGATCCCTCCAGCGCACGCCGCCCTGCGGGTTGCCCTGGACGACCTCGGCAGCCTGGGCCAGGCCGTTCCTGCGCTGCTCCGGCTCGATCCGTCGGCCGTGGAGCTGCTCGACCGGACCTTCCTGGACCTCGTCGCAGGGGCCCGGGGGCGGAGCGCCCTGCCCGGCGTGCCACCGTCGGCCCAGGCGATTCTTCTGGTCGAGTTCGAGCGGTCGTCCGATGCGGCGCTCCGCGGAGCGGTGGGTGACGCCGTGCGGGCCATGGGGCCGCTCGCCTCCGACATCCTCACTGCGCTCAGTCCGCAGGAGGAGGAACAGCTCTGGGCGCTCCGGCATGCGGCAAGTCCGATCCTCGCGGGACTCTCGGAGCGCCGGCGGTCCATGCAGGTCATCGAGGACGGCTGCGTTCCGATCGCCAGACTGGGAGAGTACGTGGCATGCATCCGTGGCGCCGCCGCGAAGCGGGGGCTCCAGGTGGTCATCTTCGGGCATGCGGGCGACGCGAACATCCACGTCAATCTCCTCACCGACCTCGAGCGATCGGACTGGCAGGCCCAGGTCACCGGCCTTTTCGAAGAGGTGAGCGAGGAAGTCCTCCGGCTCGGCGGTGTCCCCAGCGGGGAACACGGGGACGGTCGGCTGCGCGCCGGCCTGCTTGAGCGGCTCTACGGGGCGGAGATCGTCGACCTGTTCCTTATATTACGGCGGGCATTCGACCCCTCCGGTCTCCTGAACCCCGGCATAATCACTGCTCCGGACGGGCCGCCGGTCAGCCGCCTCAAGGTCGGCGCCGAGGCCGTCGCACTGCCGGCGGACATCGAAGCGGGACTTAGGGAGATCGAACGGAGCGGCGGATACGCCCGGAACCGCCTGGAGCTGGCAGACGAATAGGTCATCGGTGTCGGCCGTCAGGCGTCGGAGCGCTGGGCCGCCGACCTCCCGGACTTCCGGCACCCAGCGGCCCGCACCCGGTACCAATCCCTTACCTTCGACCCCGGCACCCATGGAAATCCTCCGCGCGCCCCGCGTCAGCCTGCTCGCCCGCCCGCAGTTCTTCGAGCCCGAGCACCTCAAGGTCCGGTGGAAGGGCGAGTCCACCGATGGCGAGCGGCTGGCGGAATTCGCGGGCCGGCTCTGCTACATGAGCCAGAGCAACCCTGCCGGCCGGACGACCTCCGATTACCTCGGAAACATCCTGCGCCAGGGACACGGCTCGGTGTTCGAGCATGCCGCCTACGTGATGCTGATCGAGGGAATCTCCCGGTCGTGCAGCCACGAGCTGGTTCGGCACCGGGCGGGATTCGGGTACTCACAGCTTTCCCAGCGCTACGTGGACGAGTCGCACGCCGCCTTCGTCATGCCCCCCGCGATCCAGGGGGACCCCGTCATGGAGGGCGAATGGCAGGCGCAGGTGACCGCCGCCCAGGCGGCCTACGTCACGGCGGTCGAGCGGCTCATGACGAAGTACGAGTGGGTCGACGACCGGGTCCACCGCCGGAAGCTGGCCCGGGAGGCGGCCCGGAGCGTCCTGCCCAACGCGACCGAGGTCAAGATCGTGGTGAGCGCGAACGTCCGCGCCTGGCGCACGATGCTGGAGCTGCGGCTGGGCGAAGGGGCGGAACTCGAGATCCGGCGAATGGCCTTGGCCTGCCTGCGGGTGTTGCAGCGGGAGGCGCCGGCGCTGTTTGCCGATTTCGAGATCTACCAGGCCGCCGACGGCACCGAGTGCGGCAAGGTGGGCTTCCACAAGGTCTGAGGCATCAGCCGCGTGCACCATTCGTGATTCATGTCCACGCCGTCCGCCGCGAATGCATAAATCTGCAAAATGTGCCGAAAAACTATTGTGCGATCAATCACTATTTCTTACTTTAGTATCGCATTTGGAAATGAAGTCGCATTCGAGCGCCCATCGCTCACCACTTCGGAGTGCGACGGCCGGTTTCCACGAGGCATCGTTTGGCAGTTCGCATAGGACTCGCCTTCAATCTCAAGCCCGACGCACCGGCAGCCTCCGCCGGGGCACCGATCGACCCCCTCAATCCCACCGACGCCTCCGCTCGAGCTCTCCGCTATGACCTCGAGCAGCCGGATCTTTACGCCGAGTGGGACGAGCCCGCCACCATCGAGGCCGTCGAGCACGCGCTCCGGCCGCTGGGCGAGGTCATCCGGCTCGAGGCCGACAAGAGCTTCCCCATCCGGCTGGCCGAAGCGCGGCCTGACTTCGTTTTCAACATCGCCGAAGGGCTCTACGGCCCGAACCGCGAGGGACACGTCCCGGCGATCTGCGAGTTCATGGGGATCCCCTACCATGCTTCCGACCCCCTGACGCTCAGCCTGGCCACCCACAAGGGGCGGGCCAAGGAGATCCTGCAGCATCACGGGGTACCGACGGCGCCATTCGCCCTGCTGCGAACCGTGGCCGAGGTCCGGTCCATCGAACTTCCCTTCCCGCTCTTCTGCAAGCCGGCGTTCGAGGGCTCGGGCAAGGGCGTCAGCGTCCGGAGCCTCTGCCAGACCCGGAAGGAATTCCTGAAGCAGGTCGATTACCTGCTGTCGACCTACAACGAACCGGTACTGGTCGAGACCTACCTCCCCGGCGCGGAGTTCACCGTGGCCATCCTGGGGAACGACAAGGAGGCTCGCTGCCTCCCGATCGTCGGGATGCGGTTCGACGATCTGCCCAAGGGTGCCCCCCCGATCTACGGCTATGAAGCCAAGTGGCTCTGGGACAATCCGACGGACCCGCTCAGGATCTTCGAATGCCCGGCCCGGATTCCCCGGACCCAGGCACAACAGATTCGCAACGCCGCCCTCGGGGCCTTCCACGCCCTCGAGTGCCGGGACTGGTGCCGCGTGGACATCCGTTGCGATGCGGAAGGGACACCGAACGTGGTCGAGCTGAACCCGCTGCCGGGCATACTGCCGGATCCACGCGACAACTCCTGCTTCCCCAAGGCGGCCCGCGCCGCCGGCCTCAGCTACGACGAACTTCTCCGCACCGTCGCCGATATCGCCTGGCGGCGGATCAGCGGCCGGTCCCTCCTCGCCGAGGCGGCGGCATGAAGGCGGCCATCCTCTTCGATGCCGGCGGCGATCACTGGGACCAGAAGGACGTCAACGCGGTGGTCGGCAATGCCCGGGAGGTCCAGGGCTGCCTCCGGGCGCGGGGCTACGAGACCACCCTCGTTCCCATCCATCTTGGCGACTTCGGCTGGCTGAACCGGATCCGCAGGTGCGACGTGGTCTTCAATCTCTGCGAGGGGATCGACGGCCACTCGCGGTTCGAGGACTACGTGGTTGCCACGCTCGAGCTGGCCAACATCCCGTACACGGGCTGCCGCCCCTGGCCGGTGACGGTGTGCCATCGAAAACACGTCGCGAACACGATCATGGCCCGCAACGGGGTGCCGATTCCGCGGTTCGCGCTGGCCCCCGGCAACAAGCTGCCCCCGGACCTCACCCTCCCCGTCATCGTGAAACCGGCCGCCGAGGACGCAAGCCTCGGCATCGACTCCGGTTCGGTCTGCACCACGAAGAAGGCGCTCAAGAAGCGGCTGGCGGAGATGTCGGAGCAGTGGGAGGACGTCGTCGTCCAGGAGTACGTGGCCGGTCGCGAGTTTAACGTCGGATTCGTCGGCAAGCAGATGCTGCCGATCGCGGAGCTCTGCTTCGACAACATGCCGGAGGGCAGCTGGCCGATCCTGACCTACAGCGCCAAGTGGGACACCGGCAGCCCCGAGGATCTGGGCTCGGTCCCGGTCTGCCCGGTCGATCTGCCCTCGGACCTGGTCAAGCGCATCGGGCAGGTCGCCCGCCAGGCCTGGGACCTCATGGCGGACTCGCAGGGGTATGGGCGAGTGGACTTGCGGGTCGATGCCTCCGGCCAGCCCTATGTGCTCGAGGTCAACCCGAATCCCGACCTCTCCGACAGCGCCGGCCTCTCCCGCATGGCCAAGGTCTTCGGCTGGGACTACGACGAGCTCATCGGCCGTGTGGTCGAGGAGGCGCTCGGCCGCTTCTCCGCCTCCAGCCAGGCCGCGGCGGCCCTGGTCAGCAGCACGCCGGCGTGACCACCGCGGTTCAGACTCGGCTCCGTCCGCTCCAGCCGGCGGACCGGGAGCGGATCGAAGCCGTCAGCCGCGCCGTGGGTGTCTTCCGCGATGACGAAGTCCAGATCGCCCTCGAAGTCTTCGATGCTTCCTGCCGCCCCGGACAAACCGACTACCTGACTTTCGGTGCCGAAGCCGATGGCCGGCTCTGCGGTTGGATCTGCTGGGGTCGCACCCCCTGTACCCTCGGCACCTTCGATCTCTACTGGATGGCCGTGGATCCCGCGGTGCAAGGCCAGGGCGTAGGCACAGCGCTCATCACCCAGATGGAGCGCCAGCTTCCGCCCGATGCCCGGCTGGTGATGATCGACACCTCGGGGCGCCCGGATTACGCGGCGACCCGCGCGTTTTATCTGGCCAGGGGCTACCGGATCGCGGCGGTGGTGCCCGATTTCTACGCGCCGGGCGACGATCAGGTGATACTGCAGAAGGCCGTCAGCTGAAGACCGCGACCGGCTAGCGGCCTTCGGCCCGACGAATGACCAAAGTCCAATCGCCCGGCCCCCGCCGGGCGGTCGTGTATCGGGGGGCCTGATTATTCCCGAGGGTCCCCCCTTTTCGCGCCACGGCGCCCAGCTGGCCGGGGCCCGGCGAGGCCGATTCCAGCGTCGGCCAAGCTTCGAGGTGTACCCGGTAGTATATTTATTCTCCCCCTAGGACTCTCCCCCGCGGTAGCCCTACGGATACCCTCCACCGTTTGACGCGGAAGCGTGATGATCAGAAGGCGCGTGACGTTCGCCACGAAGGATGCCGCCCTGTTTGCCGACGAGGTGAAGCGCCGGGTAGCCGACTATTTCGTCGAGCGGGGAGTATCCGACAAGGCGAATGGGATGATGGTCCTCAAGGGACTGAGCGTGGTCGCGATGGTTCTGGTCCCTTACGCGCTCCTGCTCACCAATCGCTTCTCGCCATGGAGCATGCTGGCGCTGGCCGTCCTGATCGGGGTGGGGATCGCCGGCGTCGGATTCAGCGTTTCCCACGACGCCCTCCACGGGGCTTACTCCAGCCGCCCCGGCGTGAACCGGCTGATCGGGCTGTCCTTCGATCTGATCGGGGCAAACGGGTACATGTGGAAGATCACCCACAACGTCATCCACCACACGTACACGAACATCCACGGGCTGGACGAGGACCTGACTGTGTCTCCGCTGCTGCGGCTGTCCCCGCGCGCGGCGTGGCGTCCCATTCACCGCTATCAGCACCTCTACGCGTTCCTCGCGTACAGCTTCTCCACGCTCTTTTGGGTGTTCGTCAAGGACTACCGGTACTTCCTGCAGCGCGACCTGGGGCCGTACGCAGACAAGCGGCACCCCCGTGCAGCGATCGCGGTGCTCTTCGCGGGGAAGGCGAGCTACTACGTGTGGGCCATCGTGGTTCCGCTGCTCGTGCTCCACGTCAGCGGGTGGCAGTTCCTGGTGGGGTTCCTCGCGATGAACCTGACCGCGGGCGCCATTCTCGGCATCGTATTCCAGCTGGCCCACGTGGTCGAGACGACCGAGCACCCCGAACCCGGCCCGGGGGGAGCGATCCCGCAGACCTGGCTGGCCCATGAACTCATGACCACGTCGAACTTCGGCCGGCGGAACCGGCTGCTGTGCTGGTACGTCGGGGGCCTCAACTACCAGGTCGAGCATCACCTCTTTCCGAAGGTGTGCAGCATTCACTATCCCGCCATCAGCGGCATCGTCCGCGAAGTGGCCGAGGCGCACGGGCTGCCCTACAACCAGCACGAAACGCTTCGCGATGCCATCAGGTCGCACTACCAGGCACTCAGACAGCTGGGCCGTCCCCAGGCAATCGCCGCGGCAGGCGCGGTCGTCTGAACAACATCACAGAGGGAGCAGTCATGACCGCAGTTACCCAGAACGAAAAGCGTCATCGCGCCGCAACCTTCCCGGGCACCGGGCCGGCAGCGGGAATCCCCAACGCCGCGTACGGCCCGCTCGACGTGCTCTGGGAGAGCGCCTTCGACCGCATGTGCTACCTGGTGTCCGGCGTGGATCTCGCCATCAAGAACGCCAAGCGATACCGCCGGCTCATGGACCAGATCACCTCGGCGACCGGCTGCACCGAGGAAGAGGTCCTGGCCCACGGCGACAAGGTGCGGGCCATCCTCTTCTTCGCGCACGACAAGCTGGAGAAGCAGGGAGCGCTGCGGGAGTTGTCCGGCAAGAGCCGGGTCGAGTATCGGCTGGCCCCCGTGGCCCCGGTGTTCTAGGGGCCCCGGGTCAGCGAGGAATCGCACCCGTGTCTGCCGAATCCTCTGCGCCGCGGTTCGTGAAGCCGTTCAGGGTCGAGGCGCAGGACATCGACGAACGCGGCCACGTGAACAACACGGTCTATCTCCGGTGGGTGCAGGACGTCGCGACCGCCCACTGGCAGGCGGCGGCGACAGCGGAGCAGCAAGCCGCCATTGCCTGGGTGGTGCTCCGCCATGAAATCGACTACCGACACCCGGCGCTTCCGGGTGATCGGATTCTGGCGCAGACGTGGGTCGGGCCGGCCTCCGGGCTCTCGTTCGAGCGGCATACCGAGCTCCTGCGGGCCGCCGACCAGAAACTGCTGGCCCGGGCCCGGACCGTCTGGTGTCCCGTGGATGCGCGATCCGGCCGGCCCCGGCGGGTGACCGGGGACCTGCGGGCGAGATTTTCGGCGCCGGATTCCAGGGAAGAACCGGCCCGCTGAGGTTAGATTTGCTCCACGCGACCTCCCGGTCGCACCCGGTGGGCGGCCATGGAGGCGCGCTTCCACCGTGTCCTGCGCGCCTTCGTCCCCCCACCAAGAGCCTTTCGTGAGCAGCTACAAGAGTGAGCAGCGCCGCCTGGTGTACCGCGGCCGGGAGTTCCATTTCGTCTCCTATGAGGGACGGGTGGCCAACGTGCGGCGCGGCGAGGATGCCCTCCCTGCCATGTGGTTCCTGATGAGCGAGGGCAAGCGCCAGCAGGTGATGCCGCAGACGCTCGGACAGGACATCGCGGCCATCGACCGGGCGCTGGTGGCCTGGCTCAACGAGCACGTCTTCCCGGAGCCGGCAGCCCGCCCAGTCAGCCGGGTGCGCCCGCGCTAGACCCGTCCGTCGGCGCGCCGGACCGACCGGCCGCGCCGCGCTCATACGACTAAGGATCCTCCGTGCCGTTCAGCACCCTCAAGCTCCACCCGAGTCTCCTCAAGGGAATCAGGGAACTCGGTTTTGCCCGCCCGACCCCGATCCAGTCCGAAGCCATCCCGCCGGCACTCGCCGGGCAGGACGTCCTCGCCTGCGCGATGACCGGCAGCGGCAAGACCGCCGCATTCCTGCTGCCGATCATGCATCAGCTCATCGAGCGCCCGCGCGGGGCCACCCGGGCGCTGGTACTCACCCCGACGCGGGAACTCGCGGCCCAGATCCTCGCGGATTTCAACGACCTGGCGGTGCATACGCCGCTCACCGCTGCCGCGGTCTATGGTGGAGTGGGGATGGGTCCCCAGGAGCACGCCTTCCGGAGCGGGGTCGATGTCCTGGTCGCGACGCCCGGCCGGCTGCTCGACCACTTCAAGGCCCCCTATGCGAGGTTGCCGGGGCTCGAGTTCCTGGTGCTCGACGAAGCCGACCGGATGCTCGACATGGGGTTCCTCCCCGACATCCGGCGCATCATGCGGCATCTGCCGGCCCGCAGGCAGACGCTCTTCTTCAGCGCCACCATGCCGCCGCCGATCGCGACCCTCACGCGCGAGATGCTGCGCAACCCCGCGATGATCAACCAGCAGCGCCAGGCGTTGCCGGCCGTGGGCATCACCCAGGCAGTGTACCCTGTTCCGCAGGAGCTGAAGTCGGCGCTGTTCCTGGCGCTCCTGCGGCGCGGTGAAATGGATGAGGCGCTGGTCTTCACCCGCACCAAGCACCGGGCGGACCGGCTGCAGAAGTTCCTGGTGCGGAGCGGGATCAAGGCGGAGCGGATCCACGGCAACCGATCCCAGGCTGCCCGGACCGAGGCGCTCGCCGGATTCAAGAGCGGGAAGTACCGCGTCCTCGTGGCGACGGACATCGCCGCCCGCGGCATCGATATCGAGGCGCTCGGCCACGTGGTCAACTTCGATGTCCCGCCAGCGGCCGAAGATTACATCCATCGGGTCGGACGCACGGCGCGGGCGGAAGCGACCGGCGATGCGTTCACCTTCGTCTCGCCGGACGAGGAGGGCGATCTCCGGAATATCGAACGGGCGATCGGCAAGCGGCTCCCGCGGGTGACCGTACCGGACTTCGACTACAGCGCGCGACCGGAGGCACGCCTCGAGGTGCCGCTGGCGGAACGCATCGCGACGATTCGCGCCCGGAAGGCCGAGGACCGCGCCCGGGCCACGGCGAAGGCGGAGCGGCGGACGGCCCACGAGACCGCGGGCCAGGCGCGGCACGGTCCGCCGCGCGCAGCCCCCAGATCCGGCCCGGCCGACGCCGGGCACCGCGGGCAGGCGCATCGCCCGCGCCGACCCGGTGGACGGGGAAGGCCGCGTTAGCAGGCGCGCTTCGCCGCCGCCTGCTCAGCCTCAGGAAGGGGACCCACGATGACTGCTCCGGTCGATCCCCGGGTGGATATCGGGCACGTCCACCTGAAAGTCGCGGACCTGCAGCGCGCGCTCGACTTCTACTGCGGGGTACTCGGCTTCCAGCTGATGCAGCGCTTCGGTCCCTCGGCGGCCTTCGTCAGCGCCGGCGGGTATCACCACCACATAGGTTTGAACACCTGGGAGAGCGAGGGCGGCACGCCCCCGCCTCCCGGCACGACCGGGCTCTATCACCTGGCCATCCGCTACCCGGACCGGGCGACCCTGGCCGATGCCCTGCAGCGGCTCCGGACGGCGGGCGTCCCGCTCGACGGCGCGGCCGATCACGGCGTCAGCGAGGCGCTCTACCTGCACGACCCCGACGGGAATGGCGTCGAGCTCTATCGCGACCGGCCTCAGGCCGAATGGCCCCAGGCCGCCGACGGTAGCCTAGCCATGTACACCCGCCCGCTCGATCTCGCGGCCCTGCTGCGCGACGCGGCTGCCGGTACCACCTAGGCGCGCTCGCCGGCCGTGACCTCCCGCACTACGACCGCGATCCTCATCGAGCGCCACGGCCCGCCTTCGGCCCTGGTCGAACGTGAGGTACCGCTCCGGGACCCCGGCCCTGACGAAGTGCATCTCAAGGTCGAGGCGACCGGCGTGAACTTCGCGGACCTGCTGATGCGCGCCGGCCTCTACGGCACGGTCCCCCCGCGACCCTACAGCCCCGGCCTCGAAGTCGCCGGGCTGGTGGTCCGCGTCGGTTCGGCCGTGGCGAACTGGCGGGAGGGCGATCGCGCAGTGGCCATCCTCCGCCATGGTGGCTACGCGCACGACCTCGTCGTCCATTCCCGCAGTCTGTTCCGGTATCCTCAGTCGTTGAGCGCGGCGCAGGCGGCCGCGGTGCCGGTCGCGTTTCTCACCGCCCATGTGTGCCTCTTCGAGGCCGGAAACGCCCGCCCCGGCGAGACGGCGCTCGTGCTGAACGCCGCAGGAGGTGTCGGTACCGCCGCGGTGCAGCTGGCGCTGCGTCGGGGACTCCGGGTGATCGGAACCGCCGGCTCGGCCGCCAAGCGGGACTTTGTCACCCGCGAACTGGGCGCCGAGAACTGCCTGGACTCCCGCAGCGGATGGGAAGCGGGTGTCGGAGAGCTCGTCGGCCCGCGCGGCATCGATCTCGCCCTGGATGCCATTGGAGGGGAGGCGACCGCCGCCTGCCGGCGGCTGCTGGCGCCGCTCGGGAGGCTGGTGTTCTACGGACTGAGCGACGCCATGCCCCGAGCGACCCTCAGCTGGCCGCGGGCGGCACTGGCCTGGCTTCGCACACCACGCTTTCACCCCCTCTCCCTGGTCGAGCCCAACATCGGGATCTTCGGGGTGCACCTGTTGCATCTGCAACGAAAGGAAGCGATCCTCGGACCGATGCTGGAGCGGATTCTCGGTGCGGTGGCGGACGGCGAAGTGCGGCCCATCGTCGACCGTGCCTTTCCGCTCGATCGCGCCGGAGCCGTCGAAGCGCATCAGTATCTCCACGACCGAAAGGTCATCGGCAAGGTCGTCCTGGCGAGGTCTGCCAGCTCCGGCGCCGCCGAATCCGGATCGAGGGCGAGCAGGTCGTGACCGGCCATGGGTCGGGCGGATGTCACCGGGGCCGGGATGGATCTCCGAAATCGAGGCCGCCATGAAAACAGAGGTCAGGTAGTGAGCCCCGCCGACAGGCGATCCCTCGGCCGCCTCGCGTCGGCCACCGGCGCCGTGGCCGCCTTCGCCTGGGGAGGGTACGGGGCGGTGACCCACGCGATACCGAAATTTCACGTCTATGACGGCTACCGGATGCTGCTCTGGGCCGCGATCGCACTCCTGCTGACGGCCCCGGTGGCGTGGCGCTTGCCCCGCGAACGCGGGCTGGTCGCGATCGGGGTCGCGGCCGCCATCGGTTGCTGGCTGCCCATCGTCTACTCCGCATTCCGGTACCACCTCTCGCTCGTCGCACGGCTGCGGGGGGCCTGGGCGGTCGCCGGGGGAGACATCGTCGGCATCGCCATGCCGGTGGGAGCCGTACTCGCCTGGCTCGCAATCCGGGAGCATGCTGCCGGCCGACCGGAGTGAGCGCTGACGATGATCCCGCTTCCAGGATTGCCTGGGAACCGGCCCTGACCGGTGTACCCGCCGAGCGCACCACGGCGGTCATCGATCTGCCCCTCGGCACGGCGGTGGCGCTGTTCGTCGTCGGAGCTGAGGGGGACGGATGGGGCCTGGAGGCGGGAAGCCGGAAGCTGCCTCCCCTGCTCTTCCCGGCAGCTGTGTTCTATCTGGCCACCGGCTACGCCGACGGCGATTTCACGGTCTTCGTGGGGTTCGAAGCCAGCGGCCTGCCGTTCGCGCTGGCGGTCTATACCTGGCTGGCCGTGAGCCGGCACCGGCCAGGCGCCACCCAGGTGGCGGTCGGGATCCTGCTCAGTCTCGTCGGTGCGGGCTCCAGGTCCTGCCGTCAGCGTCGGCCCGGGTGCTCCGGTCCTTCGATCACAACGGGCTCTACCACCTCGTCCGACTGCCAGGCGTCGTCGCCCTGGTAAAGGGGCTGAGCCGGACGCTCCAGGTTCCGGTGACCGCCAGCGCGCGATGATGAGCCGATCGCGCTCGTTGCCGCCCCGATGTCGGGTCCCCGGGGCCCGCAGGGTGTCTGCCCGGAACCGCGCCACCCGCCATCGCGAGGATCTGGCCGTGTCGGCATCCGGACGGTAGGTTGCTGGCATTCGACTGCCACTCGCCTCGAGGTCATCAGCATGTCGCCCGACGCGCCTGCCCATCCCGGTGTCCGATTCCCCCCGCCGTTCCTCTATCTCCTTCCCTTCCTGGGCGGCCTGGCGCTCCACCACTGGTGGCCGATAGACGCCTTGCGGGTCGCGCCCGAGGTCCTTCGCATCTCCGGCATCCTGCTCGGGATTACTGCTCTCACCCTGATGTTCTCCGCCCTCGCCACCTTTGTCCGGAACCGGACGTCCATCGCACCCATCCGTCCGGCCAGCACACTGGTCCGGACCGGCCCGTACCGCCTGACCAGGAACCCGATGTACCTTGGTCTCGCCATTCTTTACTGCAGTCTCGCAGTTCTGCTCAATCGAGCCTGGCCGCTCCTGTTCCTTCCGCTATCGGTCCTGCTGATCGATCGCCTGGTGATCATCAGGGAGGAGCGCTACCTCGGCCGAGCCTTCGGCGACGACTACGAGCGGTACCGCCGGGAAGTCCGTCGCTGGCTCTGACCCCGGCGGAGTGGGCCCCCGTCGCCGCCGCGCCAGGCCGGACGGCGAAGCGCCTCCGGGCGGCCCGGACCGAGCCAGGTTGCTCTCCACCGGCGCAGGTAATCCCAACGGAAACGATCCTCTGACAGATGGCCACGATCCGGACCTATCGCGGAGGTGACGCACCCCTTTTCGAATCGCTCAATCGTGAATGGATCGAGCGCCACTTCGCCCTCGAGGAGCCGGATCGCGCCGTATTCCGCGACCCCCACGGTGAGATCATCGCCAAGGGCGGCCAGATCTTCCTCGCGGTCGAGGCAGACCGGGTTCTGGGCACCTGTGCGGTCCTGCGTCACTCGGACGAGATGTTCGAACTGGCCAAGATGGCCGTGGCGCCTCCGGCGCGGGGCCGCGGGGTGGGAGGCATGCTCGCCGAATCGGCGATCGCGTTCGCCCGGGAGCGTGGGGCAGCCTCGCTCATGCTGCTCTCCAGCCGCCGGCTCGACGTGGCGCTGCGACTCTACGCGAAGCATGGATTCCGCGAAGTACCGATCGGCAATGCGCAGGAATACTCGCGCGCCGACATCCGGATGGAGCTCCGACTGCAACACTCTGGTCCACCCGCTCCGGAGACGAAAGCATGAGTGCTGAACTCACCCGTCGGTCCTTTCTGGCCGGCGTCGGCGGAGCAGCCGGGATGGCGCTGGTGTCGGGGGCTCCCGGATCCGCGGCCGAGCCAGGCGACCCGGCGCCGGCTCCCGCCAGCGGAACCACCGTGGTGTTTCAGGGCGATTCGATCACCGACTGCGGGCGCGATCGGAACGAACCCGGTCCCAACACCGCGGACGGTCTCGCAACGGGGTATCCGCTGCTCGTGTCGGCCGGGCTCCTGCGCGAGCATCCCGATCGCGGTCTCCGGTTCTTCAACCGGGGCGTCAGCGGCAACCGGGTGCCCGATCTCCAGCAGCGCTGGAGTGACGACACCGTCGTCCTGGCGCCTGACGTGCTCAGTATCCTGATCGGGGTGAACGACCTCTGGCACAAGCTGATGGGCAGGGTCCAGGGGAGCGTGGAAGACTACGAGAACCAGTACACCTCGATGCTCGAGGAGACGCGGCAGAGGTTGCCGAAGGTGCGTATCGCGGTGCTCGAACCGTTCGTGCTCCGCACCGGGGCGGTGGACGATCGATGGTTCCCGGAGTTCGATCAGCGCCGGGCGGCGGCGGCGAGAGTCGCCCGTCGGACGGGCGCGACCTTCGTGCCGCTGCAAGGGTTGTTCGACCAGTTGGCGCACCGGGCGGCGCCGGCCTACTGGGCCGGGGACGGAGTACATCCCACTCCGGCGGGGCATGCCGCGATCGCCGCACAGTGGCGGCACTTCGTACGGCTCTAGATCGCATCAACACCGCCGCTCCGGCAAGAATGTGCAGGCGCGACCGGCTGCCCGGTTCCTCGGCTCTGAGCCGCGGAGGGCGGAAGGCCGTGCAATCGAACGCAGGCGTTGAGAGGAGATTGCCATGAGCCCACCCGATCGTTTGCGGCCCCATCCCACCGAGCGTTTCAGCCAGCCGGCGCAGCTGGTTGACCTGAACCAGGTTGCCGCAGGGCTCCGGGCCGAGCCGCACCCGGCGATCAGCGGCCACCGCCAGATCGCCGCCTTCCGCCACGGTCCGGTGACGCTCGTGCTCTTCGTCTTCGAGCCTGGAGGGCTGCTCAAGGAGCACCGGGCCGAGGGCGTGGTCACGATTCACGCCCTGTCGGGCCAGCTCGTCGTCGTCGTCGATGAGGACGAGTTGCACGAAGTAGCGGCCGGCCAGTTCCTGGCCCTGGCACCCGGCGTTCCGCACAGCGTCCGGGCGACGGTGGCCAGCGAGGTCCTGCTCACAGTGTACCGGACCGACGCGGCTCCCGGGCAGTGAGGTCGCCGCACCCGGGCGGACGGCATCGCCGGCGGCAGCCGGCTCAAACGGCCGACTCCGGCGGACGCGGAGTTACATTGCTGGCCACCGACCCGGACCTGGAGCGCAGACATGCAGGTCGAATCGCAGGTCAGCGACATCGCGCATTCCATCCAGCTCGGCGGGCCCACCAACCGTCTCGCGCGCATCGTGGATCGGGCCCGCCATCTCGAGCAGAATCAGGTCCCGGCCGACGTGACGGGCGGCGCAGCCATCCACCGCAATCTGGAGACGCTCTCCCACCGGGCACGATTCGTGAACTGGGCCATCAGCCTGTGCACCCTCTGCGCACTGCTCGTCTGCACGGCGATCGCCGTGCTGTTCATCGGTGCATTCCTGTCAGTTGACGTGTCCGTCCCCATCATCATGCTCTTCATCGTCGCGATGGCCGCGTTCATCGCCGCACTGGTCAATTTCCTGAGGGAGATCGACCTGGCCACGGGGACGCTGCGGATCGGGCCACACTGACGCGGGCTCGCGGGACTTCATGAAGGCGTTTCAGGGTCCGATCGCGGTCGTCGCGGGTGCGACCCGACATCGTGTGTGCACTCGTCGGCGCCAGGCCGGAACCCCGGAGAGCCGCCCATGAACACCTGCAGTCGTGCCGCCCGGCTCATCGATGTGAGCCACATCGTCGAACACGGCATGGTCACCTACCGGGGCCTGCCCGCGCCACTGATCTGTGACTATCTCAGCCGGGAGGCCTCCCGCCAGCGCTACGCTCCGGGCACCGAATTCCAGATCGGCCGGATCGACATGGTGGCCAACACCGGGACCTACGTGGACAGCCCGTTCCACCGGTATGCCAACGGCAGGGATCTCTCGGAACTGCCGCTGACCTCGCTGGCGAATCTCGAGTGCCTCGTCGCACGGGTCGCCCCGGGGCGGGACCGCGCCATCGACCGACTGCCGTTCGCCGCGGGCGAAGTCCGCGGGCGGGCGGTACTGGTGAACACTGGCTGGGACCGGCACTGGCGGACCGACCGGTACTTCGAGGGTCACCCCTTCCTGACCGGCGCACTGGCGCAATGGCTGGTCACGGCCGGAGCGGTTCTCGTCGGGATCGACTCCTTCAACATCGACAGCACCGACACGGGTGAGCGGCCGGTCCATTCGATGCTCCTGGGCCATGACATTCCCATCGCGGAGCACCTGTGCGGGCTGGCCGATGTCCCGGATCGAGGCAGTCGCTTCTTCGCGGTGCCGGTCAAGGTGAAGGGATTCGGCACTTTCCCGGTGCGGGCCTTCGCGCTCGCGGAGGGGGTGCCGGGCGGGGGCCCCGGGGCGGGCGTGGAAAAAGCGCCAGCCACTCCGAGCTCAGAGTGACTGGCGCCGATCACGCGCCGGGCGAGCGGTTCACGTCCGCTCACTTGAGGCCCGCGCTGCATTGCGAGGCCACGTAGGCGCCCGACTACTGCCCTACTGTCTGCCCGGCGCACCTACCAATCTATAGTCTCACCCTGTAGAAATCACGAAGTTTCCATGAGACTCGGAAGGCAGGGCGACCGCGGGGCGAATTCCGGGCTGGCGCACTCGCGTCCCGTGGCGTACCATCGAGCAACTCCCA
>Ga0153915_10002306_pt1 | contig 17464 bp, 20 predicted proteins | sample Opewatmetagenome_2_FD_107003 | JGI IMG/M metagenome (GOLD analysis project Ga0153915, IMG submission 107003) | Freshwater wetland microbial communities from Ohio, USA - Open water 3 Core 3 Depth 3 metaG | ecosystem: Environmental > Aquatic > Freshwater > Wetlands | place: USA: Ohio, Lake Erie...
CGGCGGACTGACCCTTGCCTGGCTGGGGAGGATCAGCGGGCAGCTGATCTGGAGGTGACGATGGATCTCCCGCAAGAGGGAAGCCTGCTTCGGATTTTCATAGGGGAGAGCGACCGCCACGAGGGCAAGCCGCTCTACGAATGGATCGTCCAGAAAGCGAGGGAACGCCACCTGGCAGGAGCCACGGTCATGCGCGGCATGCTGGGATACGGAGCCCACAGTCGAATGCACAGCTTCAAGATCGAGCGCCTGTCAGAGGACCTCCCCATCATCATCGAGATCGTGGACGTTCGCAGCAAGCTGGAAGAGTTCCTCGCGGTCATCGATCACGTGATCGTGGAAGGTCTCGCCACTCTCGAGAAGGCGCACGTGCATTTCTACCGGTCGGGGGGTGAGCGGACCGAGCTCCAGTGAGAAGGGGCCCGCTCGGCGCGCGAACAGGCAGCCGCCGAACCACGGTTGTTGCCCGTGATGAGGCAGGCTACATTGTGGCTGGGAAGGCGGCTGTCGTGAAACGATTCTGGCACCTCGTCCCGGCGGCGATTGCCATCGTGACCGTCGGATGCGCGTCCGCAGGGAGGCTTGCGCCGCCACCGGCGGGTCAGGCCGGTGCCCAGAGCCCCGAGACCTCGGCAAGGGCTGACTTGAAGAGCAAGCTTGACGACATCATCCGGAACAAGGTGAAGGAATCCGACGTCGTCAATCGGCTCGGCACCTTCGCGCTGCAGAACTACGACATCCAGGATCCCGGCACGTTCTGGGGGCACCGCGCCATTGCCAGCGCCGGCAGCGCCTTCTCGGAGTACTATTTCACCTACAGGAACAACTATGTGATCCTGCTCCTGAGGGACTCGGACCAGGTGCATCATACCTGCATCGATGCCCGTTTCTTCCCCCGCAGCCGTCCGGACTACGAGCTCACCACGGGCAGGGTACAGGTGGATGGCCACCCGATAGACGAAGAGGTCATCGTGCTCGTCAACAAGAAATGGTCCGGCAGCTACTCCACTGACATTCTGGCGGCTTTCAAGCCGAACGTGGAAGACGGCAGGATCGAGAAGCTCGCCTACGATTCCATCATCATCTATCGGGAAGAGTGAGAGGAGCTCACCATGGCAATTCGAGTGGTCCGGCTGGGCAGCCCGAGGACAAGGAACGAAGGCCTGCGTATCGGCACGGTTCGCAGGCCGCCCCGAGGCGTACGCAGGCAGGACTTCGCCCGGCTCGATTTCTACGATACGTGGCTGCCCCAGCTCGCCCCGAGCGCCGGGCTTGTCAGCTGGATACAAGAGCAGGGAGATACGACGGCGGGCTGGAAGCGGTTCGAGAAGAAGTACCTGCGAGAGCTTTCATCTCCCGACACCCTGAAGCTGCTCGATCTCCTGGCGGCGCTTTCACGGAACGCGGACTTTTCCGTCGGCTGCTATTGCGAAGACGAAAACAAGTGCCACCGGTCGATTCTGAAGAAAGTGCTGGCGGAACATGGGGCACTCATCCGATAGGACGGATTTTGCCGAGGCGCTCCGGGCAGGGGACATGGCGCGGCTTGCTGCCTTCCCGAAAGCGGACCGCCATTGCCACTCGATATTCGGCGCCAGCCTCCAGGGCATCCAGGCCTGGGCCGGCAAGCCCATCGAGCCTCCCCCGCTGCGGATGGCGGACCTCGACGAGATGAGGAAGTACTCCCACCGCGCGCTGTACCCTCACATCTACAACCGGGCCGGGTTCGAGCACACCGCCGAGAGCACCATCCTGGAGGCAATCCAGGACGGCGTTCGGATCCTGGAAATGAGTCTCGATGTCAACTTCATCCAGTACTACGATGACGGGGCGACCGGTTTCATCGGCTTCGTCAAGCGCCTGCGGGAAACACGCGGGGAAGGGATCGACTTCCGTCCCGAGATCGGCGTATCCAAGAATCGGGATCCCTCGCCGCAGGTTGCGCTTGCCAGGGAGTGCGTGGATTCCGGGGTTTTCAGGTCCATCGACTTATACGGAAACGAGCATGCACAGGAGCCGGAGGCCTACGCGGCGCTGTACCGCCGCGCGGCAGGCCGGGGGCTGAAGCTCAAGGCGCACGCGGGAGAGTTCGGAGATGCGCGGCAGGTCGAGCGGACGCTTCGCGCGCTGGGACTCCACGAGATCCAGCACGGCGTGGCTGCCGCGGCCTCGGTTTCCCTGATGAGTCTCCTCCGCGCCGAGGGCATCCGGCTGAACATCTGTCCGAGCAGCAACGTCGCGCTGTCCGCGGCCGCGGACCTGGCCCGGCACCCTATCCGGACCCTCGTTCGAAGCAGGGTGAGGGTGAGCATCAACTCGGACGACAAGACGATCTTCGGAAAAAGCGTGACGGACGAGTACCTGGGCCTGTTCCGAGCCGGCACCCTGACCGCTCCCGAGCTGGAAGCGATCCGGGTCGACTCGCTGAGGGACTGACCACGGACAGGGCGGGCCGCAATGGTCTGCCGCAACGGGGAGGAGCCGCGATTTCTCATGGAAACGACCGAGTACGACCTGCTGTCCTTCTCCGAGTCCCGGCGAGCCACGATGGACACGGGCAGGCTGGGTCTTTCGAAGCACTACATGTTCTGTCTCCTGGAGGTGGATGTCACCCGCGCGAGGCAGGAGCTGCGGCTGCTGCGCCGCAGCGGCCAGCCCGTCTCCTTCACGGCGTGGATCGTGAAGACCATCGGTGACTCCATTGCCGCCAACACCTACGTCCATGCCGCTTCCTTCGGCCGCAACCGCCTGGTCATGTTTCGAGACGCCGACATTGCCATACCGGTCGAAAGCTCGGTCGGCGAGGGAACGGCTCCCCTGCCCCTGCTCATCAAGGCGACGAATCGGAAATCCATGCAGGAGATCGACCGGGAGATCCAGGCCGCGGTCAGCCGCCGGATCGAGGACGAGCGGGACTACATCCTGAGCAGCCACAGCTTCTCCAGGACCGCGCTGAGGCTCTACTATCGCCTTCCCCAGTGGCTGAGAGTCCTTGCCCTCAAGGTGCTGGTGGCCGATCCCCTGCGCGCGCGAAGGATCTCGGGAACGGTGACGGTGACCACGGTCAACGCCATAGGAGAGTCCTCGGGATGGATCCTGCCCACCCGGAGCTGGCACAACCTTCTCTTCGCTCTCGGCACCATCTCGAAGAAGCCCTGGGTCGTGAAGGGAGAGGTCAAGATCCGGGAAATCCTGAACCTTACCGTCGCGTTCAATCATGACGTGGTGGACGGGGCTCCCGCCCGGAGATTCATGCAGCACCTCGTGAGGAGAATGGAAGCTGGAACGGCGGGAGCCGGGCAGCGCCCACCGGCCCGGACGGCTGAGCCGCGCGCCGGCGACCGGGGTCTGCCCTCCGCTTGACCAGCCTCGGGTCGCGCCATAGATTTGCGCATGCCCGGCTACGACCAGGTGTACAATTCCCGCCCCGTCCCGGAAGATCTGCAGAAGCGGCTGCGCGCGATGCCCAAGGTCGAGCTGCACGTGCACCTGGAGGGAGCAACCTCTCCCGAGGCGATCTTCCGCATGGCAAGGCGCAACGGGATCAGCCTTCCCGCGACCGACCTGCAAAGCTGGGACGCGTTCTGCCAGTTCACGGACTTCAACCACTTCATCACCGTCTACGAGACGTCCACGAGGTGCATGCTCACCGCGACGGACTTCACCGAGATGGTCATCGATTTCTGCGAGAGGCAGGCGCGCCACAACGTGCGGTACACCGAGGCCTACCTGAGCACGGGCCTGCACCTGGAGAAGCTTCCGGCAAGAGAGCTGATCACCGCGCTGGAGAGCGGGACGCGCGAGGGGGAACGAAGGTACGGAACCAGGGTCCGGTTCATACCCGACATCTCGCGGGAGCGCCCCTGGCAGCAGGACGGGATCCTGTCCTTCGCGGTGGAAGCCGCCAGGCGCGGGGTCGGGCTCGGACTCGGACTGGGGGGCATAGAAACCGGGTACCCGCCTCGGCTGTTCCAGGAGACGTACGAAAAGGCACACAAGGCCGGACTCCACCTGGTGGCGCATGCCGGCGAGACCACCGGCGCGGAGGGCATACGGGAGACGGTGCAGCTCCTCCACGTGGAGCGCATCGGCCACGGAATCCGGGTGCTGGACGACGAGGGGGTGATCGATCTCCTGAGAAGGGACCGGGTTCCGTTCGAGGTCTCACCGCAGAGCAACTACTGCACGGGCGTCGTCAGCCTCGGGCAGCCCCACCCGGTCAGGGCCATGCAGGACCGGGGACTTCTGTGTACCATCAACTCCGACGATCCGGCCATGTTTTCGAGCGATCTCAGCAACGAGTACGTCACCCTCGCCGCGCAGGGGTTCAGCCTGGAAGAGCTTGTCTCCCTGGATCGGAACGCGGCGCTCGTTTCTTTCATGAGCCAGTCAGAAAAGGAAGGGGTAGTGGAAATGCTCGACGCCTTCGCCCGGGACGCCGTCCCGTAGACCTGCACGGCGGACATCATGGCTGACCTCGGATTGACCGACCGGCAGATGCAGGTGTTCTTCGACGTGCACCACGATCTCCCCCGGCAAGGCCCGGGCAGCCGCAAGTCCACGGAACGGGCCTATGCGCACATCTCGGGACGCCTTCACGAACCGGACGTGCTGGACGTGGGCTGCGGGCCGGGAGCCCAGACGATCTGCCTCGCGGAGCTGAGCCGGGGACGCATCACCGCCTTGGACAACCACGCCCCGTTCCTTGAGCAGCTCCGCCGGAGGGCGGCCGCCGCGAAGCTCGAGGGGAGGATCACGCCCCTTCTGGCCGACATGAACCGGCTCCCCTTCCGCAAGGAATCATTTGACCTCATCTGGGCCGAGGGATCGATCTATATCGTCGGGGTGGAACAGGGTCTGGCGAGCTGGCGCCCGCTTCTCCGGAAGCAGGGGCTCGCCGCCTTCACCGAAGTGTCGTGGCTGCAGGGAGACCGGCCGATGGAGCTGGAGGCGTTCTGGCGCCAGGTGTACCCCGGCATCGCGTCCATCCCCGAGACACTGAGAAAAATCGAGAGCGCGGGGTTCACGGTCATCGCGAACTTCACGCTGCCGGATGGAGACTGGTGGAACGAGTACTATGCGCCGATCGAAGGCAAGCTGCCTGCGCTTCGGAAGAAGTACGCCGATGATCCGGAGGCGCAGCAGGTGCTGAAGATGGAAGAGGACGAGATGGACCTGCACCGCCGGTATTCCCCCTGGTACGGCTACGTGTTCTACATCGCGGAGGAGGCCTCCGCGTGAACGGTCGCAGTGGTCCCGGATAGACACGGGCTCGAGGTGCAGAATCGTCGCGGCAGGCGCGGCCGCGTTGACCGTCTTTCCTGGCGGCGATATCCTTCGCGCGCCCTCACGAGAGCATGTGCATCAAGGATGCCCGCATGAAGAAACAGCCCGGCTCTTCAACCATGGACGAGTAGAACGTGTCACCATTGGAGGCTGCACAAACCCAGGGATCAGCGGGACCTGCGTACAGGATCGAGACCGCGCGGACCTGCATCCGCTGCTGGAATCCCGTCGACGCTGCTCTCCTCAAGGAAGCGGTGGATGCGAACATCGCGCGCCTGCGGCGGTGGCTGGTGTGGGTCGCGAAGGATCCCGAGCCCCTGGAGGTCAGGATCGCGTGGATCCGCAAGGCGCGCGCGGACTTCGACCAGGACCGGGACTACGCGTATGCCGTCTTCACGCCGGACGAGCGGGAGCTGATCGGCGGGACCGGTCTTCACACCCGCCAGGGAAACGACGCACGCGAGATCGGATACTGGCTGCAGGAGAAACACCAGGGCAAGGGGCTCGCCGTGGAGGTGTCGGCGGCTCTGACCAAGGTCGCCTTCGTGGTGGACAAGGTGAAGCGGGTTCACATCCACTGCGCTGTCCTCAATGCCCGCAGTGCACGCGTCCCCCAGAGGCTGGGCTTCGTGAAGGAAGGAATCCTCAGGAAGCGTGTCCCGAACGCCGCCGGAGAGCCCGAGGACATGATGGTATGGACGATGCTCGCGGAGGAGTACCCCGGGAGCATCCCATCCGCATCCGAGGTCAGGGCCTTCGATGCGGCGGGGAGAAGAATACTCTGAACGGGCGGGACCCCGGTCGCCTGGCCATCGCGTTTCCGATATGATGCTTCCCCTAAGGAGCTTCCATGCCGTCTCTTCCGACCTTCGCCCTGTTCATCCTGGCCGCCCTCACCCTGCTGCTCATCCCCGGCCCCGCGGTGCTCTATATCGTCACGCGCAGCGCCCAGCACGGCCGGCGCGCGGGGTTCGCATCGGTGCTCGGGGTGGAGGCAGCCAGCCTCGTCCATGCGCTGGCGGCCGTCCTTGGCCTTTCCGCGATCCTGCTGGCCTCCGCCACCGCGTTCGAGGTGGTGAAATACGCGGGGGCCGCCTACCTCGTGTACCTCGGGATCCGCACCCTGCTGTCCCGGGACGACCCCGCCGTGGAAACCGCGTCCTCGGAGAGGAAGCTGAGCGCCCACTTCGCAAAGGGCCTGCTCGTCAACCTCCTCAATCCCAAGACCGCCCTCTTCTTCTACGCGTTCCTGCCGCAGTTCGTGGACCCGAGCAAGGGCGGGATCCAGGGTCAGGTCTTCCTGCTCGGCGTCCTCTTCGTCCTGCTGGCCACCTGCACGGACGGGATGTATTCCCTGCTGGCTTCCGGCGTCGGGAAGTGGCTCTTTTCGAGCACGAGGGTCCGCAGGGCCCGCCGCTTCGTGAGCGCCGGCATCTACGTGGCTCTCGGCGTGGTCACCGCGGTGACCGGCGCCGACAGGAAGTAGGGCCATGTTCGTCCCCCGCCATTTCGTGGAAGAAGATGCCGGCCGGATCCGCGAGCTCATCCGCCGCCATGCGTTCGGGACCCTGGTCACCTGGGACCGGCAGCGGCCGGTGGCCACGCACCTGCCGATGCTGCTGCGGGAAGCGCCGTCCACGGGTCCTCAGGCGCTGACGCTGGTCGGCCACATCGCAAGGGCCAATCCCCAGTGGAAGTCCTTCGACCCCGCGACGGAAGTCCTGGCGATTTTCCAGGGACCGCACGCCTACGTGTCCGCGAGCTGGTACTCGATCCACTCCGCGCCGACCTGGAACTACATCACGGCGCACGTCTACGGAACGCCGGTCATCGTGAGCGATCGAGCCGAGCTGTACCAGTTGTTGAAGGAGCTGGTGGATTCGCGGGAAGAGGCGAGCCCCGAGAACGCGCGCTACCGCCTGGAATCCATGCCGAACGATCTGCTGGAAACCATGATGAACGCGATCGTCGGCTTCAAGATCAGAGTCACGCGGATTGAGTGTGCGGCCAAGCTGAGCCAGAACCGAAGCCGGCCCGACCAGGCCCGCATCATCGCGAAGCTGAAGGAGCGCGGTGATCCCGACTCGCTGTCCGTTGCCAGGGCGATGGAGAAGCGGTGACCGTCGTCTTCAACCGCTGAGGCCGGATGCGGCACGCCGGGCGCACGCGACGGCGATGAGACAGCCGTGCCGGACGTTGTTGTGAAAGAGGCTCACGTTGCTCTCCAGGGAGGCGCCGCCGGAGAGCTCGCCGATTCTCGACAACAGGAAGGGCGTCACCCCCTTGCCTCGCACTCCCCCCTTCTCCGCCTCTCCCAGCGCTTTCTCGATCCATCCCTCCACGGTCTGACGCGGAATCTCCTGCCCCTCGGGAACCGGCACGGCCACCAGGATGCCCTGCGGCAGCCCCAGCGCGCGCTGCGTGGCAAGCATTTTCGCCACCTCCTCCGCGGAGTCCACGCGAAGCGGCGCGGGTGAGCCGCTGGAGCGCGAGTAGAACGCGGGGAAATCCGGGGTGCCCCAGCAGGCGACCGGCACTCCCAGCGTCTCCAGCACCTCGAGGGTCCTCGGGATGTCCAGGATGGCCTTGGCTCCCGCGGAAACCACGCAGACGGAAGTGGCGGCAAGCTCCGTGAGATCCGCGGAGACGTCGGACGTGTCCGCGGATCCGCGATGGACGCCGCCGATTCCCCCGGTAGCGAACACGTCGATCCCCGCGCGGGCGGCTGCCAGCATGGTGGCACTCACCGTGGTGGCCCCGGCACGCCGGCCGGCGAGCGCCCACGCGAGGTCTCGCCGGGACACCTTCAGCACGCCCTTCTCCGTGGAGAGGCGCTCGATCTCGTTCCCCGTCAGGCCGACCGCGATGCGGCCGTCCAGCAGCGCCACGGTGGCGGGAACCACTCCTGCCGCCCGGGCGGCGGCCTCCGCCTCCAGCGCCGTGTCGCGGTTTCTCGGGTACGGCATGCCGTGACTGATGATCGTGGACTCGAACGCCACGACCGGGCGCCGGGCCTCCAGGGCGTCCCGTACCTCGGGGGCAACCCTCAGGAACTCCGTCATGGCGATGACTCTTTGCGCAGCCGCTGCTCAACGCCATCCATGGCCGCGCGCACGGCGTTGGCCAGGTCCCGTCCCTCGTGCAGGTACGAGACCACCAGGGCGAGGAGCTGGTCTCCCGCCCCCGTGGTGTCCCTCGCCCTCACCACGAAGCGCGGCGCGAAGTCCGTCTCCGTTCCGCGGTGGAACAGCCGGGTGCCGGCCGCCCCGCGGGTGAGCAGGACGGCATCGATGGACCGCTCGCCCATGAACGCGAAGAGGTCGCCCGGGCACAGCGACTCCAGCTCCTCGGTGGTGGGCGTGGTGAGGAACAGGTGCCGCAGGGCAGCCAGGTGGCGCCGGGCCTTTTCCACGGACACGGGCTCGAAGACGACCCGTGTCTTTCCGGCGTAGCGGGCCACAAGCCGCGCGAGAAGCCGGGGAGCGAGGTTGGCGTCCAGGACGAGGAAATCCTTCTCCCCGGCATCTCCGACGGCCCGAACGACGAAATCCTCGGTGAGCGACTGTTCGACGATGCGGAAATCCGAGGCGGCCACCTTGAGGCTCCCGCTCTCCATCAGGGCGAGATACAACGGCGGTCCCGCTTCCCTGCCCTTCACCTCCTGGATGGCCACATCCCCGTCCGCCTCCAGCGCCTCGCGGGCCCAGCGGGAGATCGGGTCCGAGGCCAGCGCCGTGACGAGCCGGCGGGGAGCCTCCACGCCGCTGAAGATGCGAAACCCGACGCCCCCGAGGCCCATGCGGATGTCCGAGGGATTGGAGGTCCCGTCCAGGAAACGTTCCCGCACCGCAATCAGGTCGATGGCGACGGCGCCCACGACGAACACCATGACGGCTACGATGCGCCATCCCCCGGTCTCTGTCAATTCGCGCCGCACTGTCAATTATACGCGCATTGGTATAGATTGAAGGACCCATGGCAGCCGCGGGCAGGGACCAGGACATCCTTCTCAAGGGCGGGCTCGTCGTCGACGGCTCGGGCACTGCCCCGTACACCGCCAACCTCCTCATCCGCTCGGGAAAGATCGCCCGCATCACTCCCCGCCCGGTACGCACCACGGGCGTGGTGATCGACTGCTCCTCCCGGGTCGTCGCACCGGGGTTCATCGACGCGCATTCCCATCTGGACTGGCACGTTCCTCTCAAGGGGCACGACGAGCTGAAGTACCCGTTCCTCGCGCAGGGCATCACCACGCTGGTGGCGGGCGCGAGCGGACTCTCGGCGGCCGGCTTCCGGGAGTCCAGCACGTGGAAAGAAAAGCTGCAGGCCCTGCCGGCGGCGAGCCTGCTCGCGCCGCAGTGGGACAGCGTGGACGACTACCTCCAGCGCCTGGAGGCATCCGGTGCGAGCCAGAACATCGCCCTGCTGGCGGGCCACGGCTCCACCCGGATCTCGATCCGCGGCTTCGATCCATCCCCGCTGCACCCCTACGAGATCAAGGAGCTGCTGTGGCTCCTCGAGCACGCCATGGAGCAGGGGGCGCGCGGGGTCTCCATCGGCCTGCAGTACGAGCCCGGCACCCACGCGCGGCCGGAGGAGATCCGGGAGGTGGCCCTTCTGGTGAAGAAGAAGGGCCGGGTCCTCGCGGTGCACCCGCGCGCGTTCGCCCCCATGGCCAAGGGAGACCCGCTCACTGCCGTCACGGAAGCCATTGGCATCGCCCGCACGACGGGTGTGCGCCTGCAGATCTCGCGCCTGATGTTCTCGGGTCTGCGGGCCGTGCACAACGCGGAGGCCGCGGTGGCCGCGATCGATGCCGCCCGCAAGGCGGGCGTGGACGTCGGATTCGGCGTGACCCCGTACCATTGCGCGGCCACCATGCTGGCGGTCCTCCTGCCCGCATGGTTCCTGGCGCGCGGCGCCTCCGGCTACGGAGATGCCTCCGCGGTCCGCCGGCTGAAAAGGGAGCTGCACACCGCCGAGCGGCGCCTGGGCTTCAGCCTGGCTGACATCCAGGTCACCAACGCCATCGACACAGAGCTGGCCGAGCACAACGGCCGGCTCCTCACCGACATCGCGCGCCTGCGGCGAATGAGCCCGGTGGATACCCTGATCGACCTTTCGCGACGGAGCGCCGGGCAGGCACGGGTGCTCGTCCACCGCACCGGGACCGACCGGATCGTGGAGATGCTCCTTCACCACCACGCCTCGCTGTACATGACCGACGCCTGGGTGGAGCGCTTCGGCGTGCAGAACCCGGCGGCCTTCGCCGCCTTCCCGCGCCTGCTGCAGTTGTCGCGGGACAGCAAGCTCCTTCGACTGGAAGAAGTGGTCCACAAGATGACGGGCGCCGCAGCCGAGCGCTTCGGCCTGCACGGAAGGGGAACCCTGGCGGAGGGCCTCCCCGCGGACGTCACCGTGTTCGACTGGGAAACCGTCGGCGATGCCGCGGGCACGGAGAAGAAGCCGAAGAGCGGCGCGCACGCGCCGCCCGCGGCCGTGCCCCAGGGCATCGACTACGTGTTCGTCAACGGGAAGAAGATCATCGGCTCCGGCAAGAAGGAGAACCCGCTGAACGCCGGGGTACCGATCCGGTAGCCGCGGCTCCCCCTGCGGCCGTCGCGGCCGCGCCCCTCCCCTCCGGCCGCCCCCTCAGGCACGGCCGCTCCCTTGCCTCATCGCCTGCTTGAGCGTCTCTTCCCAGCGTCCGTACGCCTGGGCATACGCGTCCGCTTGGGACCGAACCGGCTCGACGGACTGCACGGGCTTCATCTTTCCGAAGGCCTGCGCCGCGTCCTTGTACACGCCCGCCCCGACGCCCGCGCCGCGCGCGGCACCCTGCGCGCCGTTGGTCTCGTACAGCTCCACGCGCGCCCCGGTCACCGTGGCAAATGCCTCGCGGAAGAGGGGGCTCAGGAACATGTTCGCGTCCCCCGCGCGGATCGTGCGAAAATCCGCCGCGGGCCGCGAGGTGCCCGCTCCCATCTCCTTCATGATCCGGAGCCCGTAGTTGAGCGCGTAGACGATGCCTTCCTGCCCCGCGCGAAGGAGGTGCGCAATCCCGTGCCGGTTGAAGTCCAGCCCCAGGATCGACGCGCCGGGGTTGCGGTTCTCCAGCGTGCGCTCGGCGCCGTTGCCGTACGGGAGGATCACCAGGCCGTCGGATCCCACCGGCGCGCCGGCCGCCACGCGGTTGAGCTCGTCGTAGGGCACCGCGCCGGTATCCCCGACCAGCAGCTTCCTCAGCCAGCTGTAAAGAATCCCGGTGCCGTTCAGGCACATGAGCACTCCGTAGCGCGGCCGGTTCGGGGCGTGGTTCACGTGCACGAAGGTGTTCACGCGCGAGGCCGGGTCGTAGCGCGGGGAATCGATGACCCCGTACACCACGCCCGAGGTGCCCGCCGTGGCCGCCGCCTCGCCGGGCTCCAGCACGCCAAGTGAGAAGGCGTTGTTGGGCTGATCTCCAGAGCGGTAGGCAACCGGCGTTCCCTTCCTGAGGCCGAGGGCTTCCGCGGCTTCCGCGGTCAGGCCTCCGGCCACGGCAAAACTCGCCATGGGATTCAGCACGCGGTCGTGCGGGATGCCGTACCAGTCCAGCACCATGTCTGCCCGGCCGCCCGCGGGAAAGTCCCACAGGATCCCCTCGGAGAGCCCGGTGTAGGTGGTGGAGCGTTCGCCGGTCATCCGGAAGGCCACCCAGTCCCCGGGCAGCAGCATGTGCTGGACATGCGCATACACGTCCGGCTCGTTCTGCTTGACCCACGCCAGCTTGGAGGCGGTGAAGTTCCCCGGCGAGTTCAGCAGGCGGTCCAGGCAGTGCTTCTCCCCGATGCCCTTGAACGCGCTTTCACCAATGCTCACCGCCCGGCTGTCGCACCAGATGATGCTCGGCCTCAGCACCCTGCCGGCCTTGTCCAGCAATACCAGGCCGTGCATCTGGTAGGCGACGCCGATGGCCCGCACGTCCTGGAACGCCTTCCCCGCGGCTGCGCGCAGCTCCGCGCTGGCGGCCACGATGTTCTCCCACCAGGTGGACGGGTCCTGCTCGGCCCACCCCGGGCGCGGTGCCTGGATGGCAAGCTCCTGTTTCGGGCTGGTCGCCTCCCCGGCGGCAGCCCCGGAGGCGATGTCGATCAGCGACGCCTTGATCGAAGAGCTTCCCACGTCGAACCCCAGCAGGTAGCCGTCAGCCGCCATGTAGTTCCCTCCGCCTTCTTTGCTACTTTATACCCGGCTTTCCTTGACCGGCTCAAGGCCGCGGCGTATCCTCGGGCGGGGGGAGGAGCGCATGGAAAACGAGAAGAGCAGCGAGTTCCAGGTCAGGGGCGAGGAGCTCCTGCACAAGGTGAAGGAGATCATCCGGGAGGGCAACGCGCGCCGGATCATCGTCAAGGACGAAAAGGGAGAGACCTACTTCGAAATCCCTCTCACCGTCGGGGTGGTAGGCGCGCTCTTCCTGCCCGTGCTTGCGGCCCTGGGCGCCATGGCGGCCCTCGTCTCCAACTTCACGCTGCAGGTGGTCCGCCGGGTCGACGACGAGCCCGAGGAGCGGCCCGACAAGACGCCGCCCGCCAAGGAGCCGCCCAAGGCCTGAGCGCCAAGCGGGTTCATTTTCAGCCGCTGCCGGTCCGCCCCGCTCCGAGACAAACGCCCCGTGCGTTTGCGGCTTGCCGGTCGGGTGGCGGGTGACCGGTTTGCCCTTCCCCGGGGTTGAAGTTCCAGAACCCGAGCTTCAGAATCTCTCCAAAGGAGGACCTGCATGTCCGATACGAACGAGAGGCTTGCCCTCGCGCGCAAGATCGCGGAGCGAAAGGTGGCGTTCGTCCGCCACGCGATCAGCTACCTCGTGGTGATCGTGGGCCTGGCCATCATCAACAACCTCACCTACGGCGGCTACCAGTGGTGGCTATGGGTGGCCTTCGGGTGGGGAATCGGGGTCGTGTCCCACTTCCTCTCGGCGTTCCTCTACCAGTCCGGCAACCTCGTGGACCGGCTGGCAAGGAAGGAACTGGAAAAGATGAACGAGCTGGACAAGACGAATGAATCGAACAAGACTTAGCGGAATCGACATCCTGGGCATCACCCTCGGCGTGATCGTGGTGCTCATCGTCCTGGGCAGCATCGTGACCATTGCCCGGGGGCGGCTGCTGAACACGCAGGGGGTCTTCCAGGGGTTCCACGGCGCCCCCTGGGACTGGAAGGAAGAGGACTTCACGGCGGGTGGCCGCGTGGAGAAGGACGAGCAGGTTCCGGCCGGCGCCACCGAGATCGAGGTGCGCAACGTGGCCGGCGCCATCGACATCCGGGGAGAGCCGGGGGCTTCGGCGGTGGCCGTGCACTCCGTGAAGACCGCTGCTTTCAAGCGGGGCCTGGACGGGGTACGGGTGGAGATCCGCAAGGAAGGCAGCCGGCTGTTCGTGGAGGAAAAGCACGACGGCGGCTTCATGAGAAACGCCGGTACGGTGTCCTTCCAGATCGTCGTGCCCAAGAGCGTGAAGGTCATCGACGCGCACTCGGTGAGCGGCGGGATCACCGTCCGCGGGATCGAGGCGGGCATCGACCAGAGCCTTTCCACGATCTCGGGCGGGGTCAGCACCGACCGGGCGGGAAACCTGGACGCCTCCAGCACGTCGGGCTCGATCCACTTCGCCTCCCGAGGCTCGTCCCTGAACGTTCGCACGGTCTCGGGGTCCATCGACGGCTCCATCGAGGCCCTCGGGCCCGCGGGGTCGGCGCACCTCTCCACGGTGTCAGGGTCCATCGCGGTCAACGCGTTCGCCGGGCTGGACGCGGCCGTGTCCCTTCACTCCCTGAGCGGCCGGGTTTCCTGCGACTTCCCGGTGGCCATCTTGGAGCAGAAGAACAACCGTCTCTCGGGAACCATCGGCAAAGGCTCGGCGAGCCTGGACGCCGGGACCGTGAGCGGGAGCATCACGATTTCGAAGCTGTAGATCACGGACGGGCCCGGAAACGGCCCGTCCTGTTTTCGCCCCTTCCCCCTACAGCCGGTTGAACCAGAGCTGGGAAAGCAGCCCTCCGAGCAGGAACGCAGCCAGCGCGATCCCGGCGAAAAGCGCCGTCACCTCCAGCGTGTCCTTGCCCATCACCAGGCGGACGCTGAGCGCATTGTAGATCCGCATCAGCTCGCTTTCATCGCTGGCCTTGTAGTAGGCGGCGGCAGTGTTATGCGCGATCTTCTTCAGGGTGTCCTCGTCCAGCGACACCCGGAAATACCTGCCCTCCGCCCCCACGACGTCCCCCTGGTTGGTCCCCACGCCGACGGTGAAGACACGCACGCCGCGGTCCGCTGCCGCCTGGGCGGCATCCAGCGGATCGGGGCCGGTGTTGGTCTGGCCGTCGGTAAGAAGCACGACGACTGCCGAGGTGTAGGAGCCCGGCGCAACCGGCGGGGGCGGCTGGTCCGGGGTCTGCGCGAGGGGCTGGTCCGCGGGCGGCTGGGCTTGCGGGTCGCTGCCGGTGGCCTGCGGGTCGGAACCGGGCGGCTGGCCGGTGTCCCCGGACTGCGAGCGCTTCTCGTCCTCGAAGATCGCATTCAGGGCGACGAGGATCGCGCTGCCGACCGCCGTAGCCCTCTGGGGATACAGGCGGTCGATGGCGGCATACAGGTCCTCGCGCACCGTGGTGGGCGCCTGGACCAGCGCGGCGGTCCCGGCGAACGCCACGAGCCCGACGCGGATCCGGCGCGGCTGCTTCTCTATGAAGGACTTGGCCGCGGCCTTGGCTGCTTCGATCCGGCTGGGCTTGATGTCGTGCGCCCGCATGCTTCCCGAGATGTCGATCGCCAGGATCACGGTCCCGCGGTTGGAGGGAAGCGTCACCGTTGCAGACGGGCGGCTCACGGCGACGATTCCCACGGTGAGCCCGGCCAGGAAGAGGATCACCGGGACATGACGGCGGATGCCGGGGCCTTTGCCCAGGGCGTCTTTCACGACGATGAGGCTGGCGTAGCGCGCGGCGTACTTCCTGCGGCGGCGCTGCGCCCAGAGGTACGCCAGGGCCAGGACCGGTACGAGGAACAGGAGCCACAGAAGGCCGGGCCACTCCAGCGTCATGTCGCAATCCTCCGGGCCGCCGCGGGATCGGCCCGCCCCGCCTGCTCCGCGTCCGCCGCCCGCCCCGCCTGCCCGCCGGGTACCGCGGGAGTGGTCCGCGCGGCCCGCCCTGCGCGCGCCGTGCGCCGCCGGGCCCGGACCGCGGCGAACCGCACCAGGTCCCGCGCGAGGTCGCCGTCAAGGGAGAGCCCGAGCTGGTCCACTCCGGCGCGGGCCATCATCGCGGCCAGCTCCTCCCGCCGCGCGCGCGAGATCTCGGCGAACCGACGCCGGAACCGGCGGTCGTGGGTGTCTACGAAGACCTGCTCACCCGTCTCGGAGTCCTCCAGCACCAGGGGCCCGATGTCGGGCAGCTCCCCGTCGAAGGGGTCCGACAGCCGCACGGCGAGCAGCTCGTGGCGGTGCGACACCATGGCGAGCAGCCGGTCCCAGCCCGGCACGCTCAGGAAATCCGACACGAGGAACACCAGGGAACGGCGTCCGATCATCCGCATGGCAGAGGCCAGCAGGGCGGCAAGGTCCGTGCGGGGCGCCCGGACCGGCCGCGGGTAGTCGCCCAGCTCCTTGATGAGCCGAAGCACGTGCATCCGGCCTGCCTGCGCGGGGATCACGCGGGATTCCGCGCCGTTGAACAGAAGCGCGCCCACGCGGTTGCCGTGGCGCGTGAAGATGCGCGCGAGCACCGCCGTGAAATCCACCAGGAGGTCCCTCTTGCGCGCCGCCGGCGTGCCGAAATCCACTGAGGGGCTCATGTCCAGGAGGAACCAGGCGGTGATGTCCCGGTCCTCCACGAACAGGCGGACCCACGGGATCTGCAGGCGCGCCGTGACGTTCCAGTCGATTGCCCGCACGTCGTCCGTGAGCTGGTACTCGCGAAGCTCCGCCATCTCCAGGCCGAAGCCGCGGAAGAGTGTCCGGTAGTCTCCCTGCAGGAGCCCGTCCAGCCGCTTGATGACCGTCCAGTCCAGCCGCTGAAGGACCCGCTCGGGCTCAGAGGACGCCCGCGGCATGACTCTGCAGCACCTGGGCCGGGGCGGGAACGGCCTGCATCACCTTGTCCAGGATGTCGTCCGTGCTCACCCCGTCGGAGAGCGCCTCGAAGGAGAGGATGATGCGGTGGCGCATCACGTCGTGCACGAGGTCGGTGACGTCCTGCGGGATGACGTAGGACCGCCCGCGGACGAACGCCAGCGCGCGGGCCGCGATGACGAGGTTGATGGAGGCCCGGGGGCTCGCGCCGTAGGAGATGTAGCGCGCCACGTCCTGGACGCCGTGCGCCTCGGGGGCGCGGGTGGCCGCGGCCAGGCGGACCGCGTGCTGCATCAAGAGCGGGTCCACGAACACGCCCTCGCACGCGGCGCGGAGGGCCACGACCTCGTCGGTGGAAATCACGGGGGCCACCTCCGCGAGGGCCCCGGTCATCCGCTGGACGATGACGAACTCCTCCGGCTCGGTGGGATAGCCCACGAGCACCTTCATCATGAAGCGGTCCACCTGCGCCTCCGGCAGGGGATAGGTGCCGTCCGTCTCTATGGGGTTCTGCGTGGCCATGACGAGAAATGGCTGGGGCACCTTGAAGGTCTCCCCCCCGATGGTCACCTGCCGTTCCTGCATCACTTCCAGGAGCGCGCTCTGGACCTTCGCCGGCGCCCGGTTGATCTCGTCCGCGAGGAGGAGGTTGGCGAACACCGGGCCGAGGGACGTGCTGAACTCCCCGGTTCTCTGGTTGTAGATGCGCGTGCCCACGAGGTCCGCCGGCACGAGGTCCGGGGTGAACTGGATGCGCTTGAACACGCCGCGCACCGCGGCGGCGAGCGTCTTCACCGTGAGGGTCTTTGCCAGGCCCGGCACGCCTTCCACCAGGAGGTGCCCCTCGGACAGCAGCGCGATCAGGACGCGCTCCAGCAGGTGGTCCTGCCCGACGATGACCTTCTTCACCTCGTAGAGGATCTGCTCCATGACCCTCGCATGGTCGATGGCCGATGAATCCTTTTCGAACTGCGTCATTCTTCCCTCGTCTCTCACTGCTATACCGGCGGCAGGCCGATGGCCCCGCCGGTGTCGTCTATGGGGATGGCGAACCCGATGCCGATGAACACGTCCTC
>Ga0153915_10002308_pt1 | contig 17449 bp, 11 predicted proteins | sample Opewatmetagenome_2_FD_107003 | JGI IMG/M metagenome (GOLD analysis project Ga0153915, IMG submission 107003) | Freshwater wetland microbial communities from Ohio, USA - Open water 3 Core 3 Depth 3 metaG | ecosystem: Environmental > Aquatic > Freshwater > Wetlands | place: USA: Ohio, Lake Erie...
ATGGACTATGCAGGTGCAAAACTGGTCTATTGCTTTATCTCATCTTTCCATTATTTTTGAGGAGAGATTTTCTAATGTTCTTTAATACAAAATATCATTTACACAAAATATTTTACAGACTCTCACAACTCCCAAAATCCAAAAATAGTTTACTCAACTCTTTTTATAGTGTCGGTTTTGTTGGCTTTCAAAAAAGATATTTTAAGTTATTTCCGTCATTTCTTTATTATTCTCAGTCATTTCTCTATATGGAGAGTCCTCATGTGAAGGGTATACCCCCTCTCAAATCCTTATAATTAACACACACTAAATGCTAAGTTTTGCTAAGTTCTCAGGTTTTATCAGGTTCCCTAATAACAGGTTTTTAAATATTAGGTTTTGTTAGGTTCTCAGAGTATATATCGGGAGTGAGTAGCCTTGCTTTTCTTTAAACACGTCCTTATTGTTAATAAGTGCTTATAAACTAATAAGTTCCTCTTTTTAGGGACTCCAAAAACCGATGTATAGTTTATGAGTGTTTCTCAGCTTAACTCATCCTTCATTGGATTAAGGTGTATGGGGTGCAAAAGGGTTGAAAATTTTGCGAGCTGAAAGTTCATAGCGCTTAGGCATTAATTCTTTCAGTTTGTCCAGTGTTTAGGAACAATAGCATATTCTAATAATCGAATACTTTTATTAACTTAATTGCATAATAATTATGCTTTATTCCCCATTTGGCTTTTTTTAATGGGGGAATATACCCTTCTTCCATTCGTAATGTTCTTTTCCATAAGGACTAATACTATGTTAAACATAAAGCGAGATACGAAATGAAAGCATTGAAAACTATTTCACTTGTTTCATTATTGTTTTTTATTCTATTATGCCTGCCGGTATATGGACAGGTAAATATTAAACCGGATACAGGCGTTGATTACAAAACGCTTGTAAAGAATTTTAAAACACCTCTTGCCGAATACAGCACTGCCCCTTTCTGGGTATGGAATGAAATTATTACCAAAAAGGGAATTGACGAGCAGCTTAAAGGCTACAAACAAAGGGGAATAATGCAGGTAATACTTCATCCCCGCCCGGGTTTAATTACAACGTATTTAACTGACGAATGGTTCGGGCTTGCAAAGTATGCAGTCGAAAAAGCTAAATCGCTTGGAATGATTGTATGGCTGTATGATGAAAATTCCTATCCTTCCGGTTTTGCCGGAGGCGAAGTGCCCGCGCAGCTTCCAGAAACAAGGGGCAAAATGCTCAGACTTACAAAAACCGTCGATCTGAGCAAAGTGACCGGCGAAATAGCTTTTATACTAAAAAAAGCCGGAGATGATTATACAGAAGTTAAAAAAGAAGATGTAAAAGCAGGCGAGGAATATTATGTGTTCACATATCTGCTTGCAGGCCAAAGCTCATGGTATGGCGGATATTCCTATGTTGATATTATGCAGCGTAAGACAACCGACAAATTTATTGAAGTCACTCACGAAAATTATAATAAAACAATTGGCAAAGAGTTCGGCAAAACGGTTGCAGGCATTTTTACCGATGAACCGAATATCCGCACACAGGGAGGAACCAATGTAATATGCTATACTCCTGAATTATTCGACCGTTTCAAAAAGAAATGGGGATATGATCTGAAAGCAAAAATGCCTCTGTTGTTTGATGAAACCGGAGACTGGAAAAAAGTAAGGCATAATTACTATTCAATACTTCTCGATCTGTTTATTGATAACTGGGCGGTTCCGGTTTCGGAATATTGCGCTAAGAATAATATTCCTTTAACAGGGCATTATTGGGAACACGACTGGCCGATGCCGCGCAATGCATCAGACAACATGGCTCTTGCCGCTTATTCTCAGGTTCCCGGTATTGATCTTCTTATGAATCAATGGTCGGTTCAGCCTTACGGGCAGTTCGGAAACAGCAGGTTTGTAAAAGAACTCGGCAGCGTTGCAAATCAGATGGGACGGAAACGGACCATGTCTGAAACTTACGGCGCCTCGGGGTGGGGCTTAACATTTAACGATATGAAAAGAATAGGCGATTGGGAATTTGCTCTCGGCGTTAATATTATGAATCAGCACCTTTCTTATTATTCACTTCTCGGCCCAAGGAAGAGAGACCATCCTTTATCATTCTCCTATCATGCTCCTTATTGGGATGATTATAAACTTCTTGCCGATTACTATTCGCGCCTTTCAATGGCTTTATCGCAGGGGAAACAGGAAAACAGGATTCTTGTAGTTCAGCCAACTACAACGGCATGGACATATCATAATTTGTATTCTTCGGTCGATAATCAAGACCCCAACAAAGGCAAAGACCGGTATTTTGCAAAACTTGCCGATTCATTTTTTGAATTTGTGAATTCACTCGAAAGCTGGCAGATAGAATATGATCTCGGTTCGGAAGATATTATGAAGAAACATGGCAGTGTTGATAACAGCGCTCTTAAAGTAGGCGCAGCCCGCTATGAACTTGTTATACTTCCGCCATATACCGATAATCTTGATGCCGAAACCGTTCTGCTCCTCGAAAAATATCTTAAGAATGGGGGGAAAATAATTTCAACCGATGTCCTTCCCGGATTAATTAATGGCGCCGAAAGCAATAAAATTAAACAGCTTGCCGAAACTTATAAAGGGAACTGGAAACAGGTTCACATTATTACAAAACCGGATATTATTTCATCGGCTGCACAGGATATAGTATTCTCATTTGAAACGAAGAATAACATAGTATTTCATCATCGCCGCACTCTTGCCGATGCCGAGCTTATATTTATTATTAATACAGGGGATGCTTCGGCGGCTAAAGGAAATTTCCGGATTAAAGGTGGAAGCGTTTACGAGTTCGACTGCTTCACCGGAAAATCGTCGCCATATCCGTTCATAATGGATGGTGATAAAATCAATGTAAACTTCGAACTGCCTCCTTCGGGAAGCATTTTACTTTGCATTAAGAGTGAAAAAGGAAAAAGCCCGGTTGGAAAAGAATTAAGCGAAAGTGTTATTGAATTTTCCGATCCTTTGAAAATAGCAAGAAATTCACTGAATGTGCTTACAATAGATTTCTGCGATTTGAAGATAGGGGATAAAACATGGAAAGACCTTTATTTCTATCAGGCGCAGACAGAAACATTTAAAGCGGTAGGAATGAATAAGAGTCCGTGGGATAATTCTGTCCAGTATAAATCGACTATTGTAGATAACAACAAATTCCCCGAAGGAAGCGGATTTACTGCCGATTATTATTTTGCTGTGGAAGAGGGAACGGACAAAAACAGTATGCAGCTTGTTGCCGAAAGGCCGGATGCATTCCAGATACAGATAAACGATAAACCCGTTAATGCTCTTAAAGGCAAATACTGGATTGATAAAGGTTTCGGCGTTTATGATATAGCTTCACTTGTAAAATATGGAAATAATAAAGTAACTATAAAAGCAATGCCGATGAGCATTTACGCAGAACTTGAATCGATATATATTCTCGGCAATTTCTCTCTTACGCCAATGGAGAAAGGATTTAAAATAGTTCCTGCAAAGCAGCTTGAGCCCGGCCCATGGAATAAACAGGGCATGCCTCTTTTCGGCGATAAGGTTTCTTATTCGCATAAGCTTCAGTTGAAAGAACTTAAGGATAGTTACTTTGTTAAGCTGAAAAAATGGGATGGTTCATGCGCCGAAGTATATGTTAACGGTAAAAAAGCAGGCATTATCGGTTTCGCTCCTTTTGAACTTGATATTACCAAATATCTCCGCAATGGGGAAAATGAGATTAAAGTTACAGTCGTAGGCACTTTAAAAAACACTCTCGGCCCTCATCACGCAAATTCTAAAGGTTCGTGCTGGCCTTCGATGTTTCAATCTCTCCAGAAGGAATATACTCTTGCGGGAGAATCTTACAATTCAAACTCATACGGACTTTATGAAGATTTTAAAATTATTTGCCGGAAAGAAAAATAATGTACTCTTTTGATAGACATTTGGAACCGGATTAACAGCAGAAATTATATAAACGCCCCTGAAAACAGCAGGGGCGTTTCCGTATTATTTCTTTTTATTTGGGAAACAAAAATTCTATTCTTAATTTTAACTGTGTTATTGAAGGAGTGTTTCAAGCCGGACAATTAATAAATACTTTGCATAGATTAAAAAGGGAATCAAATTATGGAAAGCAGAGAAAAATTATATTCACAGGCAAAAGAACGTTATTCCGAAATAGGCGTTGACGCCGATGAAGCGTTAAAACAGCTTCAGGACGTTAAACTTTCTCTTCACTGCTGGCAGGCTGATGACGTGGGGGGGTTTGAAAATGCAGGGCTTGGGTTGGACGGCGGGATTCAGGCAACAGGCAATTATCCCGGTAAAGCCCGTACAATGACGGATCTTAAAAACGATATGTTTAAAGTTTATTCGTTAATTCCCGGCAAACACCGTTTCAGCATTCATGCTTTCTACGGCGATTTTGAAGGTAAAAAAATCGATAGAGACAAAATAGGGCCGGAACAATTTAAAAGCTGGGTCGAATGGGCAAAGCATATGAATATCGGGATTGATTTCAATTCCACTTTCTTTTCGCACCCCAAAGCTGCTGATGGATTTACTCTTTCACATAATGATAAATCAATACGCGATTTCTGGATTGAACATGCTCTAAGATGCCGCGAAATCAGCGAATTTATCGGTAAAGAATTAAAATCAAGATGTGTTCACAATCTATGGATTCCCGACGGGGCAAAAGATATAACGGTTAACCGTTTTAAACACCGCGAACTTTTAAGAGATTCTCTTGATAAAATTATGGCCGCCGAAATGAATCCCGCTTATATGCGCGACGCGGTTGAAAGCAAACTTTTCGGAATCGGAAGCGAATCTTTTGTTGTAGGTTCGCACGAGTTTTATCTCGGCTATGCAATAAAAAACAAAATGATTCTGACAATCGATATAGGGCATTTCCATCCGACCGAATCATGCGCCGATAAAGTATCTTCGATTTTTCAGTATGTTGATGAACTCTTATTCCATGTAACCCGCGGAGTAAGATGGGACAGCGACCATGTGGTTTTATACAACGATCCTACAATTGAACTTATGCAGGAAATTGTATGGGCGGGCAAGCTTGATAAAGTATGTCTCGGGCTCGATTATTTTGATGCAAGCATAAACCGTATAGGAGCTTATGTAATCGGAGCCCGCGCCGCTCTCAAATCGCTCCTTGCAGCTCTTCTTTCGCCGGTTAAACAACTGAAGGCTTATGAAGAAGCAGGTAAGAATTTTGAAAAAATTGCCCTCCTTGAAGAATTGAAATCATTCCCTTTCAGCGCCGTATGGGATTATTACTGCGAACTTAACGGCGTTCCGGTAGGCGTTGAATATATTAAATCTATTCAGCAGTATGAAGCTGAAGTTTTGAGTAAAAGATAACCCGGTATATAATGAAAAAAGCAATTGCGGTTTTCGACGTAGGAAAAACAAATAAAAAATTCCTTCTCTTCGGGGAGGAATATGAAGCGTTTCTCGAAGAAGAGATTCAATTTGCCGAAATTGAAGATGACGGCGGATTTCCATGCGACGACATAGAAAAAATTGAAATCTGGATGAAAGATATTTTCCTGAAAACTTTGAAAGACAAAAGCTTTGAAGTTCAGGCGCTTAACTTTTCGACATATGGAGCTTCTCTTGCATATCTTGATAAAAATGGAAAAAGGTGCGCTCCGGTTTATAATTACCTTAAACCGGCGCCGGATGCAGTTAAAAATGAATTTATTGCGAAGTATAATTCAGACGGCGATTTTTTCCGTAAGACAGCTTCTCCCGATCTCGGACTGCTAAATTCCGGTCTTCAAATTTACTGGCTTAAAAAGAATAATCCGCTGCTATTCGATAATATTAAAAATATTCTTCATTTTCCGCAATATGCATCTTATCTTTTTACCGGAAAGGTTGTTTCCGAACTGACGAGCATCGGATGCCATACTGCAATGTGGAATTTTGACAATTCGGTTTATCATGAATGGCTTGCCGCCGAAGAAATTATTCTGCCGGATCCCGTGCCTAATGAAACTAAATATAAAATAGGCTTTTCAGGAAAAAGTATTGATGCGGGTATCGGAATCCATGATAGTTCCGCCTCGCTTGTGCCTTATTTAAAAACCGGAGATGAATTTATTCTCATTTCTTCCGGCACTTGGTGCATCAATATGAATCCGTTCAATTCTGAGCCTTTGACCAAAGAAGAGCTTGATAAGGATTGCTTGTGCTACCTGAGTGCAAATCAAAAACAAGTGAAATCTTCGCGCCTGTTTATGGGGCATTTTCACGATGCCAACCTTAAATATCTTGAAGAATTTTATAATGTTAAAAAAGGAGCTTTTAAAAGCGTTAAACCGGATAAAGAAAAATTATCCGCCTGGAAGAAAGAAGGAGGTAAAGTTTTCTTCAATGCATCTCTTACTTCCGAAGGACTCGATAATTCAGCGGATCTTAATCGGTTCTCTGGTTTTGACGAGGCATATAACAGGTTTATGTTCGATTTGACCATGCTTGAAATAGAATCTCTTTCGCTTGTTGTTCCAAAGTATGATAAAACAAAAAATATTTATATTTCCGGCGGATTTGCCAACAATGAAATTTTCACGCGCCTTATTGCTTCATATTTCCCCGGTAAAAAAGTTTTTGTATCGGAAATAAAAAACTCCAGCGCTTTAGGCGCAGCAATGATTCTTAATGTTTTCGGGGAAAACTGCGATCTCGGACTGAACTTAATAGAACCTTTTTAACCGGGTAAAGTAATTTTTATTTAACGGTGAAAGAAAAGACATAATTAAAATAAACAGCAGGGTAAAAAGATGGAATCGTTTCTCGGCATTTTATTAGTACTGGCAGGAGGCTTCTCGAACGGAAGCTTTTATATGCCATTCAAAAAAGTTAAAAATTGGTCCTGGGAAGTTTTCTGGATTACCGGCGGAATTTTTTCGTGGATATTGGCGCCGTGGATTTTTTCGCTTGCAACGGTTAATGATCTGATGGGCGTTTTTCAAAATACTCCTTTTGTTCAGCTTGTTAAACCTTTCATTTTTGGAGTCCTGTGGGGGGTAGGCGGGCTTACTTTCGGGCTCTCAATGCGGTATCTAGGTATTTCACTCGGAATGTCGATTGCACTCGGGCTCACCCTTGTCTTTGGAGCTCTTCTTCCGAGTGTTCTTATATCCCTTATTCCATCATTTTTTAAGGGCTTTTTCCCCGGTTCGCCAAGTCTTGGAATCCTTTTCTCAACATCATCAGGGCTTGTTACTATTCTTGGCGTTATTCTTTGTCTTGCCGGTATAGTTATAAACGGCAAAGCCGGAATGATGAAGGATAAAGAAGTTTCAACGGAAGATAAAAAAGAAGGAGTATCAGAATTTAATTTGAAGAAAGGAATTTCCGTTGCAATATTTTCCGGTTTTATGAGTTCGGCGTTTGCAATGGGAGTTGCATCGGGCAAGCCTCTGGCCGAAATTGCAAAAGCAAACGGTACAAAAGCTGTATTCGAAAACAATCCGAGTTTTATTCTTATAATGTTCGGAGGGTTTCTCGTTAACTTTATCTGGTGTTTATATCTTCAGGCGAAGAATAAAACATTTTCCGATTTTAAAAAACCTCCTTTCGGATCAAATTTATTTTTCTGCGCGCTCGGCGGTACATTGTGGTATCTACAGATGTTTTTCTACGGAATGGGAGAATCAATACTCCAGGGCGTTGCAGGATGGAGCATCCTTATGTCATCAAGTATTTTGTTCTCAACTATGTGGGGGCTTTATTCCAAGGAGTGGAAAGGAATTGGAAAAAACACAAAACTCGTTTTGGCATCAGGGCTGGCAGTATTAATTATCTCTACGATTGTATTTGGAATTGCAAAAGGAATGAATTGAAATTCGGTTAATTGATCTCAAAATAAGAATGTTTCAGAGCCGGAAGCGAAATTATATCCGGCTCTTCTTTTAAAAAATTGGTAATTATTCATATTTCGGCTAAGTTTGACAACTTAAAAAAAGGATTCGGGATGATACCTTTTGCGGGAGAGTTATCCTCTTTACTGGTTGCAATTTTGTGGACAGGCACATCAATCTCATTTTCGGAAGCCGCTATAAAAGCAGGCTCGGTGCATGTTAATATTACGAGAATGCTTTTTGCGTGGTGTTACTTATCCATTACGATTATTGTTGCCGGAATATCAATTTCTCTGGCTCCTCTTCAAATATTGTTTCTTGCAATAAGCGGATTTATAGGGCTTGTTTTCGGCGATACGTTTTTATTCAAAGCGTATCAGCATATAGGCGCCCGGCTTGGAATGCTTGTTATGTCACTTGCGCCTGTTATTTCGGCTTTCTTCGCTTTTATCTTCCTGAATGAAAATATATCATTAATCGGGTTGCTGGGCATAGCGGTAACCGTAGGGGGTATTGCAATAGTTGTACTCCAGAGAGAAGAGAAACCCACTTCCAAATATAAAATAAGCAGAATAGGAATTTTTTATGCGTTTCTTGGGGCAGTAGGGCAGGGGGTCGGATTAATCTTTGCAAAACTGGCTTTTAATGTCGGCGATATAAATGGTTTTGTTGCTACTTTTTACCGGATATCGGTTGCTATAATTATATTTTACCCAATCTATTTTTACTCGACAAAAATGCATAATCCATTCAAGGCTTTTAACAATCAAAAAAAAGCTCTTACTTTTACTTTTATCGGTTCAATTATAGGCCCATATCTTGGCATTACTTTTTCAATGATTGCGATATCATATACGAAGGTAGGAATAGCTTCAACAATTATGGCTTCGGTTCCCATCCTTATGCTTCCGTTTGCAAAGTATTATTACAAAGAGAAGCTTTCCTGGAAATCAATTTTAGGCGCCGTGCTTGCGGTAGGCGGAATTGCAATGCTGTTTCTTGATTAATTCATTTCCAAAAGTTTTTCATAAATTTTTAAGGCATCTTTGCCAAAACAGACAAAAACGACCTCGTCAATGGAATCATTTTCTTTTAAAAATTCTTTTACGGCAGTAACTGCAATCACTGCGGCATGTTCAAAAGGAAACCTGTAAGCGCCTGTGCTTATTGAAGGAAAAGCTATTGTTTTAATCCCGTTCTCAAGCGCAATCTGCATTGAGTTTTTATAACAATCGGCAAGAAGTTTTCCTTCATTCCTGTTTCCGCCGCGCCATACCGGCCCGGCTGTATGAATTACATATTTTGCCTTGAGATTATATCCTTTGGTTATTTTGGCTTCTCCTGTCCGGCAGCCGCCGAGAGTTCTGCACTCTTCCAGAAGTTCTTTCCCTGCAGCGCGATGAATTGCACCGTCAACTCCTCCTCCTCCTAATAAACTGTTATTTGCGGCATTTACGATTGCCTCGGTATCTATTAAAGTAATATCTCCTTCTACTGCTCTCAGTTTTGTTTTCATATTATGCTCAAATATCTTGTTGATTAATATCACTTATCTAAAAATTTAAAACAAACTAATGAAATTTTTTTTTATGTTACAGCAAGAGTTTTAAGTTTTACTAAAACTGTTTTTTTCTTTATGCGGTCTCAACTAAAGAGTACTTCTCAAAGGTTAAAACTTACCGGCTTGGTACAGATGAATGTTTTAATAACAGGCAGAGTCTTATTATGAGACACTTAATGGAAGGTAATTAGTTGAAAAAAGATTGAAATTCTGCTTTTTTTTATGGCATTATGTTTGCCGGATTAATAAAAATATTGAAAGAGCATTTTTTATGGAAATTATACCGATAATATATAAATTTCTGACTATTGGAGGCGGATTATTAACCCTTGTGATAATTGTTTCCTACATTATTTCGAAAACACATCAGAAAGAAGAGCAAAAACATGCTCTTGAAAAACATCATATTCATCCGCCGATGTTTGCAGAACGCCCCGTTCACCAGCCACAGGCTCAGCAGCAGCAGCCTGTAATCTTCCCTATTGATGCTTTCAGCCATAGAGAGATAAAAGTAGTCAGAAAACAATCGTATGAAGAACTGGATATGACGAACCGGGCTACACAGAGCAACGGAACAAAAAACGGCAACCGGAGATATACAATCCTCAACGATGAAATTAAAAATTCAAATTACCGTTATGTTAACGAAGCATAATTCGTAAGTTTAAAATATGTTATAAATAAAACCCGGTGAATCCGGGTTTTTTATTGAAAAAAGCTAATATCCGCCTGCATGCTGTTTCCATTTTCCTGTTAAAACCAAAAAAGTTTTTTTTATTTTGTTAAAGCAAGAATGTCTTTATATTTTTCAACTTAAAATTGAAATAAACCAATAGGTTCTTTCCATATGAAAAATAAGACGGTTAGAAACAGCGCCATAATCGTATTCATTCTGGTTATTTTGGGAATAATAATCATCCCCAAATTAAGCACTAAAAAAGATTCAGGTAAACAAGCCCAGCTCCGCGGCGGAGCCGCAATAACGGTTAATATTAAAGTTGTTGAATCTTCCACTTTCCAAAACAGGATTCAGGTCTCCGGTTCAATCATCTCGAACGAGGAAGTCGAACTTCACACAGAGACATCGGGGAAAGTGGTTAATATAGCTTTTAAAGAAGGACAGAAAGTTAAAAAAGGGGATTTACTGCTTAAAGTTAACGATGCTGAACTTCAGGCTCAGCTTTCGAAAACCGAAATAAAGAAAAAACTGGCAGAAGATAAAGAATACAGACAAAGAGTGCTTTTAAGTAAAAAAGGCATAAGCCAGGAAATTTACGAATCGGCTTTGAATGATCTTAATGCGGCCGTTGCCGATATCGAAAATATAAAAGCGCAGATTGCAAAAACCGAAATAAAGGCTCCCTTCGACGGCACAATCGGCCTGCGTTATGTAAGCGAAGGAAGCTATATATCGCCGAGTTCGCAAATTGCCAATCTTCAGAATCTGAATCAGGTCAAAATTGATTTTGCCGTGCCCCAGAGATATGCCTCCGCAATTTCGATGGGAAGCAAAGTAAAAATTAAGACGGTAACAGGTAAAGAATATGATGTAAAGGTATATGCTCTTGAACAGAAAATCGATCCTTCAACAAGGGCTCTTAAAGTAAGGGCTATTCATTCGAATGAAAAAGGGGAATTAATGCCGGGTTCGTATGTAACAGTTTATATTGATCTTAATGATATTGCCAATGCGGTTGTAATACCTACTCAGGCGCTCGCACTCGATATATCGGGGGAAATTGTATATCTGTATTCAAATGGAAAAGCAGTTTCGCGAAAAGTGGAAAGCGGCATAAGAACCGAATCGGACATACAGATAGTAAAAGGAATTTCACCGGGCGATACGGTAATTACTTCCGGGATTATGCAGTTAAGGCCGGGCGCAAGAGTTAAAATTGCATCAACTGAACAAACCCAAAATTAAGAAGAAAAATTATGAGCCTTTCATCTTTAAGCATACGCCGTCCGGTACTTTCAATAGTAATGTCTATTGTAATTGTGCTTCTCGGTATAATTGGTTTTACGTACCTTGGAATTAGGGAATACCCCAGCATTGACCCTGCAATAATAACTGTTACTGTATCATATACAGGCGCCAATGCTGAAATTATAGAATCGCAGATTACCGAACCCCTTGAGGAAAATATAAACGGCATTGAAGGCATACGTTCAATTACTTCAACCAGCCGCGACGGCAGGTGCCAGATTACTGTCGAATTTAACGTTGAAAGAAATCTTGAAGATGCTGCCAACGATGTGAGAGACAGAGTTTCGAGGGCTACCGGAAACCTGCCTGCCGACGCAGACCCTCCGGTTGTAACAAAAGCCGATGCCGATTCGAGCCCGATAATATTTCTTACTCTTAACAGCGATTCCAAAAATCTTCTTGAATTATCCGATGTCGCTTCAAATGTTTTTAAAGAAAGACTTCAGACAATTCCCGGAGTAAGCCAGGTTCAGATCTGGGGCGAAAAAAAATATTCAATGCGCCTGTGGCTCGACCCCTATAAAATGGCGGCATATAAAATTACTCCGCAGGATGTACGTTCCGCATTAAGCGTTGAAAATGTTGAACTTCCTTCAGGAAAAATTGAAGGTTTTAATACTGAACTTGCAATCCGCACTAAAGGGAGAATGCTTACTAAGAATGAATTTAATAATCTTATAATAAAACAGGATAAAGGGGAGCTAATAAGGCTCTCTGATATAGGTTATGCTGAACTTGCCCCTGAAAACGAATATACTATTATGAAACGCGACGGCATCCCTATGGCGGGAATTGTAATTATTCCTCAGCCCGGCTCAAACCATATTGAAATTTCTGTTCAGTGTTATGAACGCCTTGAACAAATTAAAAAAGATATTCCAGCGGATATTAAAATCGGTATTGGGTACGATACTACCACATACATAAGAAAATCCATTAAAGAAGTTGAAGAAACAATTATTATTGCTTTCATACTTGTCATTTTTATCATCTTCCTCTTTTTAAGAGACTGGCGCACTACTCTTATACCAATACTTGCAATTCCCATTTCTCTTGTCGGTTCCTTCTTTATAATGTACGTATCTAATTTTACGGTTAATGTTTTAACGCTTCTTGGAATTGTGCTTGCAATAGGCCTTGTGGTGGATGACGCTATTGTAGTGCTTGAAAATATTTATAAGAAGATTGAAGGCGGAATGGAACCCGTTGAAGCTGGAATGAAAGGTTCTTCCGAAATTTTCTTTGCAATAATTTCTACAACGGTTGCTCTTGCGGTAGTATTTCTTCCAATAATGTTTCTTCAGGGTATCTCGGGAAGGTTATTCCGAGAGTTTGGAGTTGTTATTGCCGGCTCTGTCATAATATCCGCTTTTGTGGCGCTTACGCTTACGCCGATGTTAAGCACAAGAATTATTAAAAAAAGGGAAAAACACAGCAGGTTTTATATTCTTACCGAGCCTTTCTTTGTTAAGATGATTTCCGGTTACGATAATGTCCTCTCATATATTCTGAAAAAAAGGTGGATTGGTTTTGTGGTTATGGCAGTATCTCTTATTCTGGCGATAATAATTTTTCCTACGTTGCCTTCGGAACTCGCCCCTATTGAAGACAGAAACCAGCTTAGGATGACGACAACCCTTCCCGAAGGAACATCCTATAATTATACTTACAATTTTATTGAAAAACTATATAATCTTGTTGTTGAAAAAACTCCTGAAAAGGAAGCGGTTATAAGCGGAGTTGCAATGGGGGGCGGATCAACGGCAGTTAACTCCGGTATGATAAGAATTTCCCTTGTTGACAGGGATTTACGTAAAAGATCACAGCAGGAGATATATGAAAGTTTAACTTCAGAAGTGAATAAATTGAGCGATGGAAGAACATTCGTAGTGCAGGATCAGACAATCGGAACATCAAGAGGGGGATTGCCTATTCAGTACGTTGTACAGGCTCCTACGCTCGAAAAGCTGAGAAGCATTATTCCTTCATTTCTGGATGAAGCCAAAAAGAGCGATGTATTTGCGCAGGTTGACGTTAATCTGAAATTTACCAAACCTGAATTAGCTCTTGAAATAGACCGTTCCAAAGCAAGAGAACTGGGGGTCTCTGTTTCCGATATAGCACAGACTCTTCAGCTTGCTTTAAGCGGGCAGAGATACGGCTACTTCATTATGAATGGAAAACAATATCAGGTTATAGGCCAGCTTACTAAAGAATATCGCGCAAAACCGTTCGATCTTCAGGCTCTTTATGTCAAATCATCAAATGGCGACTTGATTCAGATGGATAATTTTATTACTATAAAAACACAAAGCAATCCTCCGCAGCTATACAGATTTAACAGGAATGTCTCGGCTACATTCAGCGCAAGCCTGTCGCCGGGCAAAACAATCGGCGACGGCATTACTGAAATGGATAAAGTTGCTAAAAAAGTTCTTGATGAATCTTTTTCCACCGCATTAACGGGTTCTTCAAAAGATTTCGTTGAAAGTTCGTCGAGTCTTTTGTTTACGTTTATGCTTGCTCTTGTTCTGCTTTATCTTATTCTTGCCGCGCAATTCGAAAGCTTCAGGGATCCTCTTATAATTATGTTTACTGTTCCTCTTGCAGTTGCAGGGGCGTTTATGTCTCTCTTTATTTTCAACCAGACTATGAACATTTTCAGCAATATCGGCCTTGTTATGCTTATAGGCCTTGTAACCAAGAACGGTATTCTTATTGTGGAATTTGCAAATCAAAAAAAATCGCAGGGGCTTAATCTGTTCGATGCGGTGCGTGAAGCAGCCGTTCTCCGTTTAAGACCGATATTAATGACGAGTTTTGCCACAATTCTCGGCACTCTTCCTATCGCGCTTGCTTTAGGGGCAGGAGCTGAAAGCCGGGTCTCGATGGGCATTGCGGTTATCGGAGGTCTGCTGTTTTCAACTATGCTGACTCTTATTGTTATACCCACTATATATACATATTTGTCGGAGAAAACGAAATCTGTTTCTAATGTAACTGAACAGAAACAATAAATTTTGATACAGGAGTTTTAAGTGAAGCAAACTATCTTTTTATTATTATTGATCTCTTTTACGCCTGTTTTGTTAACAGCACAGCAGAAGCTTACTTTGAATGATGCAATTACAATAGCGCTTGAAAATAATTACGATATTAAAATGGCAAAGAGCGATCTTGAGCTTGCCGGCAACAGCGTTTCACTCGGAAGCGCAGGATTCCTTCCGAAAGTTGATCTGGCCGCTTCGCAGACAAAAACAACCACTTCAACCCAGCAGGAATATTCAAGCGGCGCTTATGTAGATAAACCGGGCGCAAAAACAACATCAACAAGCGCGAGCGTTGCTCTTACATGGACTTTGTTCGACGGCATGAAGATGTTTACTACCTATTCCAGACTGAAAGGATATAGAGAACTTGGGGAAATGAAATTGAGAGCGCAAATGGAAAACTCAATTTCGCAAATAATCGAATCGTATTATGATATTGTAAGACAGGGATTTACTCTTAATGCGGCGAAAGAAAGCGTTAAAATTTCGGAAGAAAGAGTTAAACTGATAGAAGATAAAGTTGAAATAGGATCCGCTTCCCGTTTCGATCTGCTGAGGGCGAAAACAGATCTCAATGCCGATAAATCCACAATGCTGAGCCAGGAAGTTATTCTCAACAATTTAAAAGTTACTTTCAATAACCTGCTGGCAAGGAATGCAGCCTCCGATTTTGAAGTTGATGAAAATTTCCGCATCAGCGAAGGATATGTTTACGATGAGTTGAAAGAAACTGCGTTTAAAAATAATATTGATCTCCTTCAATCGGAGAAGAATAAATCCCTTTCTCAATTTGATGTTTCCCTTGCGAAAGTTGATTATTTCCCGAAACTTAACCTAACTTCGGCATTTACTTATTCAAATGCCGAATATGAAGTTGGCATCTATAAGAAAAACACAAGCACAGGAATCAGTTACGGACTCAGTTTAAGCTGGAATTTATTTAACGGATTTACTACACAGAGGGATTATGAAAATGCCCTTATTACACTCGACAAAAATGAATTAAAAATCCAATCGGTAAAGGCTTCAATTGAAACCAACTTGCTTATCGCATATAAAAACTTTCTCAAGAATATTGAAATATTAAAACTCGAAGAGGAAAATGTCTCGGTTGCTAAAGAGAATCTTGAACTTGCAATGGAACAATGGAAAATTGGCACTCTTTCCGAAATAGATTTCAGAGATGTTCAGAAAAATTATTTAACGGCTCAAAGCCGTTTATATACCGCATATTATTCGGCCAAGATGAGCGAGAAAGACCTCCTTCAGCAAAGCGGCATCATAATGCGGTAGGCGTTTAACTGTTTTCACCATGCATTATTTCATTTATCAGAGGGAACTATGAGAACTCTTTTTAAACCTTATTATCTGATTCTGATTTCGTTTATGCTAATTTCGGTTGCGTATGCGCAAAGCAAAGGGCAAAATGTCGTTTTACACGGAGATTACCCCGACCCCACAATTGTACGCGACGGCGACTCTTATTATATGACTCATTCTTCAAATGAAAATTATCCCGGACTCCTGATTTGGAAATCAAAAGACCTTGTTCATTGGACGCGTATTGCAAGAGCATTGAATACATACGTCGGCGATGTATGGGCGCCCGATATCTTGAAATATAACGGGAAATTTTATATTTATTTCCCGACTGACAAAGGGGGCAATTATGTTATGACTGCCGATAAGCCTGAAGGTCCCTGGTCGGAACCGGTTAAAATAGATATTCAGGGAATTGATCCCGGGCATATTGCAACTCCCGAAGGTAAAAGATATTTATATGTCAACGGCGGCCGTTTTGCCGGATTAACGCCGGATGGCCTTGCGAAAACCGGCGACGTTAAAGATGTTTATAACGGATGGGACTATCCTCTTGAATGGGGAACTGAATGTTTCTGCCTTGAATCCCCGAAACTAGTATATAGAAGAGGATTTTATTATCTGACGTCTGCACAGGGAGGAACTTCCGGTCCGGCTACCGGACATATGGCAGTTGTTGCAAGAAGCAAATCCCCCGAAGGGCCTTGGGAAAACAGCCCGTTGAATCCCCTTGTCAAAACCATGAAAGCTTCTGAACCATGGATATCTAAAGGGCATGGCACTTTATTTTCTGATAAGAATGACAACTGGTTTGTAGTTTATCATGGATATGAAAGAAATAATCTGCCGATGGGAAGAAGCACTATTATTGAGCCCATTGAATGGACTAAAGAAGGATGGTGCAGGCTTGCATCGAAAAAACTGAATTTCAAAATAGTTGATAATAGTAATATCGAATCGGATGATTTCTCGGGAAACTCGCTTAAACTGCAATGGTATTTTGCCGGGCTTAATAATCTTAAAGAGTATAAACTTGAAAACGGGGCGCTCAAAATGTATGCGGCGAAAGAAAAACTGCGCGTTCTGCAAGCGTTAACCGGCGATTATGAGTTTGAAGCTGAAGTTAAAGTTCTTCCAGATGCAAATACCGAGGCGGGGCTTATTCTTTATTACAACCAAACCGCCTATGCGGGTATTGCTATTAAAGATGGAAAAGTATTCAGCCTTTCAAAAGGGAAGAAGCACTGGGGCGCCGAAATTACTATGCCTGAATGCAAATATTTTAAAATTAAAGTTGATAGTTATACTCTTTCGATGCTCTACAGCGAGGATGGGAAAAACTGGAAGCCTTATGAAGTGGCTCTCGATGTTTCAGGGTATCACACAAACATGCTCGGCGGTTTTTCAAGTTTAAAAGTCGGCGTATTCTGTAAAGGAGAGGGTTCCGTTACAATTGATGATTTTAAGTATAAAAAAATAAAGTAACATATTTTATAATGGGTATTGCTGAAATAATATTAATAGCAGTCGGCCTTTCTCTCGATGCATTTGCAGTATCGGTGGGGGCAAGTTCAAACGGAAGTGTAACAGATGCAAGATCTAAA
>Ga0153915_10002309_pt1 | contig 17434 bp, 15 predicted proteins | sample Opewatmetagenome_2_FD_107003 | JGI IMG/M metagenome (GOLD analysis project Ga0153915, IMG submission 107003) | Freshwater wetland microbial communities from Ohio, USA - Open water 3 Core 3 Depth 3 metaG | ecosystem: Environmental > Aquatic > Freshwater > Wetlands | place: USA: Ohio, Lake Erie...
CTTGGCGGGCGTGGCGTCGCAGGCCAGAGGGCTGGTCGGCAGATCGTCGCCGCCCGTCCAGGCCGGCGCCGCCCAGGCGGTACCGGTCGTGACAGAGAACACCGATGCGATTGCGAGCGCTGCACGTAGCATGGTCATCACTCCTTGTGGGTGGTGCACCAGATGGACTTCATCGCGGCGAGACATTGCTTCTACCCCAAATTCGCTCAGCCGTCGCCGTCACGGCCGAAGACGTTGCTGACGAGGATGGCGCCGATGAGGACCAGGCCGATCACGACGATCGTGCCGTCCCCCTTCACCCCGGCCAGGGACAATCCGCTCCGGAGGGCCTGGATCAGCACGAGGCCGAGGACGGTCCCCACGACGGTCCCCTTGCCGCCGAAGATGCTCGTCCCGCCGAGGACGACGGCGGTGATGACGTCCAGCTCGAGGCCGGAGCCCATGTCGGAGCGCGTGGTCGTGACGCGCGAGACGAAGATGACCGCCGCGAGCCCGGACATGAGGCCGGAGGCGGTGTAGATGAGGAGCCGCGTCCGATCGACCGCGACTCCCGAGAAGCGGGCCGCGGTCTCGTTCGCGCCCACGGCGTAGGTGGCGCGTCCGAAGGTGGTGAGGCCCAGGATCCCGGCGGCGGCCACGGTCGCCACGAGAAGGATCCAGACCTGGACCGGCATGCCCGCGGCATCGCCCTGGCCGAGCGCGTAGAACCACTCCGGGTAGCCCCGGACGGAGCGCGACTGGCTGATGCCTTCGGCGAGGCCGCGGTAGAGGGCCAGCGTCGCCAGGGTGGCGATGAGCGGCGGGACCTTGAAGCGGGTGACGATGAGGCCGTTCACGAGGCCGGCCAGCCCCCCGGCGCCCACCGCGAGGACCATGGCGACGGGCAAGGCCAGGCCCAGGTTCTTCCAGAGCACGCCCACCAGGATCGCCGCCAGGCCCAGGATCGAGCCGACCGAGAGGTCGATGCCGCCCGTGATGATGACGAAGGTCATGGTGAGCGCCACCAGGCCCGCCTCCGCCATGAGGCGCCCCTGGTTGAGGATGTTGGCGGCGGTGAAGAAGCGCTCCGACTGCGTCGCCAGGACGACGAGCGCGACCACCACGAGGGCGGCCAGGATGGTCTCGTGTCGCAGGAGCCGGCGCAGGGAGGTGGGCACGCGTCGCTCCTCAGGAGGCCCTGCTGCGGCGGGCCATGTCGGCGAGCACCGTCGCGAGGATCATGAGGCCGAGGACCGCCTTCAGCCAGTAGGCGGACACGTTGAGGAAGATGAGGGAGGAGCCGATGGCGCCGAAGAGGACCGCGGCCAGCGTCGAGCCGATGACCGTGCCGGTCCCGCCCAGGATCGAGACGCCGCCGATCACCGAGGCCGTGATCACGTTGAGCTCGAGGTTGGGCGGCACGGTCGACTGGATGACCTGAAGCTGGGTGCCGAACAGGACCGCCGCGATCCCGGCGAAGAACCCGTGGATCGCGAAGACCAGCACGACGGTCGGCCGGGTCTGGATGCCCGCGGCGCGCGCGGCGTCCGGATTGCCGCCGATGGCGTAGATCGAGCGGCCCACCGCGGTGTAGCGCATCCACAGCGCCGCGAGCACGGTCAGGACGGCGGCGAACCAGACCGGCGAGAGAATCCCGAGGAAGCGGAACTGGGCGAGGAGGAAGCCCGGCGGCAGGTTCGTGATCCACGCGCCCTGTGTGGCGCTGATGAGTCCGCCCTTCAGGATCGAGAGCATCCCCAGCGTCACGACGATGGCGGGGATGCGCGCGTAGGCGATGAGCGCGCCGGTGAAGGCCTCGACGGCGATCCCGACCAGGACCGAGGCGAGCCACGCCACCCAGATCGGATAGCCGCGAACCGCGAGCGTTCCCGAGATGGTGGCGAGCACGCCGATGAGCGAGCCCACCGAGACGTCGATGTGGCCGGCGATGATGACCATCGACATGCCGATCGCCGCGACGGCGACGTAGGCGTTGCCCGAGAAGATGCTGTTGAGGTTGTTCTCGCCCAGGAAGCGCCGGTTGACGGTCCCCGAGACGACCATGAGCGCGAGCAGCGCTCCCAGGATGACCAGCTCCTGCCCGTACGCCCCGAAGAGGCGCGCCAGGCGTCCGCCCTTCCGGGCCGGAGCGGCGGCGGCGACCGCTTCCATCAGGCGGCTCCCATGCCCTGGCCGACGCGGGTCATGGCGGCCCCGACGGCGTCGGGAGTCGCCTCCGCCCGCTCGAAGGCCGCCACGGCGGACCCGCCGCTCATGACGAGGACCCGGTCGGCCATGCCGAGCACCTCGGGCAGCTCGCTGGAGATCATGACGATGCCGAGCCCCTGCTGAGCGAGCTTGCTCATGAGCGCGTGGATCTCGGCCTTGGCGCCCACGTCGATGCCGCGGGTCGGCTCGTCCATGATGAGGATGCGCGGTTCGGTCCCCAGCCACTTCGCCACGACCACCTTCTGCTGGTTCCCGCCCGAGAGCTGTCTCGCGATCTGGTCCGTCCCGCGCGCCCGGATCCCGAGGCGGTCGATGGCCTCGCGCGCTCGCCTCTCCTCGGCTCGGCGATCGACGATGGTGGCATACGAGATCCGGTCGAGGACGGGGAGTGAGACGTTCTCGCGCAGGGTCTGGGTCCGGATGAGTCCCTGGAGCCCCCGGTCCTCCGGGATGTAGGCGATCCCGAGGTCTCGCGCCACCCGCGGGCTGTCGATGACGACGGCCTTCCCGTCGACCCGGATCTCCCCGGAGGTCGCCGGCGTGATCCCGAAGAGGGTGAGGGCGAGCTCGGTCCTCCCCGATCCGACGAGGCCCGCGATGCCCAGGATCTCGCCCGCCCGCACGGAGAGGGATACGTCGCGGACGGCGCGCCGATAGGAGAGGCCCTTCACCTCGAGCAGGGTCTTGCCGAGCGGAGCGTCCAGCTTGGGGAAGAGCTGGTCGATGGGGCGGCCGACCATCATGGAGATGAGGCCGGCCTCGGTCACCTCGGCGATGGGCCGGGTGCCGATGCGGGCGCCGTCCCGGAGCACCGTGACGCGGTCCGCCAGGGCGAAGATCTCTTGAAGGCGGTGGGTGACGTAGACGACGCCCACGCCGCGCTCGCGCAGGCGCCGCACGATCGCCATCAGGCGCTCGACGTCGCCCTGAGCGAGCGACGTCGTGGGCTCGTCCATCACCAGCACGCGCGGGTCCTGGGACAGCGCCTTGGCGATCTCGACCCGCTGCCGGCTGGCGACCGAGAGGCCGCCGACCTTGGCGTCGACGTCGAGGTCCCGGCTGTCGAGATCCTCGAGCAGCGCCCGGGCCTTCGCCCGCATCGCCGCCCAGTCGATCCTGCCCCAGCGCCGCGGCGCCTTGCCGAGGAAGATGTTCTCGGCCACGGTCAGGTCCGGGAAGAGCAAGAGCTCCTGGTAGACCGTGGCGATGCCGCGGCGGCGCGCGTCGCGGGGGGACGAGAGCCTCACCACCTCGCCGCCGATGCGGATCTCGCCGCGGTCGGGAACGTGCGCGCCCGCGATGATCCGGATGAGCGTCGACTTCCCTGCGCCGTTCTCTCCGAGCAGCGCGTGGACCTCGCCGGCGCGCACGTCGAAATCCACGCCCTTCAGGGCGGCGAACCCCGCGAAGGACTTGTCGATGCCGTGGAGCTCGACGACGCTCGCCATCCTCCGACCCCACTCCAGTTGACCCGGGCGCAACTCCGCGTCGCACGCGCGCAGGAAGGCTGTCACGACGGGCGTCGCCTCGCAAGGCACACGGCGGCGCTTCCGATCCCGGCGCCGGGGGCGCCGGCGGAGGTCGCGGGGGATCTCCGGCGCTCGGCGCGCCGGGCACGACGCGTCTCCGAATGGGGCTGCCCCAAGTGGGCCTAAGAGGCCCACGTCGACCCGGGGTACGCGTCACGGCGGCCGAAGATGTGCCAGAGTGTCCCCTCGAATCTCCGAGTCAACGCATGCCCGAGCAGCACACCGCAAGCGGCCATCTCAGCACGAGCGAGGCGCTCGTTCGGATGGAAGGCATCGACAAGTCCTTCCCCGGCGTCCGGGCGCTCGACCAGTGCAAGTTCGAGCTGCGGGCGGGCGAGGTCCACGCCCTGGTCGGCGAGAACGGCGCAGGCAAGTCCACGCTCATGAAGGTGCTCGCCGGCGTCTACTCCAAGGACGCGGGGCGCATCCTGCACAAGGGCGAGGAGGTCGAGATCGCGAGCCCCCGGGCGGCGCAGCACCTCGGGATCAGCATGATCCACCAGGAGCTGAACCTCATGCCCCACCTCACGGTGGCGCAGAACATCTTCATCGGCCGGGAGCCGCGCAAGCGCATCCGGTTCCTCATGGACGAGCGGAAGATCAACGAGCAGGCCCGGCAGTTGCTCGATCTCCTGCACCTCAACCTGGACCCGCGGTCCCGGGTCGCGGACCTGACCGTCGCCAAGCAGCAGATGGTCGAGATCGCCAAGGCGCTGTCGTTCAACTCGGAAGTGCTCATCATGGACGAGCCGACGGCGGCGCTGACGGACGCGGAGATCCGGGATCTCTTCCGCATCATCCGCCAGCTCCGGGACAAGGGCGTCGGCGTGGTCCACATCTCCCACCGCCTGGAGGAGCTGAAGCAGATCTCCGACCGGATCACGGTCATGAGGGACGGGCGGTACGTCGATACGGTCGCCACGGCGGATGCCGCCATCGACCAGATCATTCGCATGATGGTGGGCCGGACGATCTACGGCGGGGCGCCCGAGATCCCGGAGAAGCCCAGCCAGGAGGTGGTCCTGGAGGTGCGACACCTCAAGCGGGGTCGCGCCATCAAGGATGTCAGCTTCCAGCTGAAGCGTGGCGAGATCCTCGGCTTCGCCGGGCTGGTGGGCGCCGGACGGACGGAAGTGGCTCGCGCCATCTTCGGCGCGGACCGCATCGAGTCGGGCGAGATCCTGGTCCAGGGAAGGAAGGTCGCGATCCGCAAGCCCACCGACGCGGTCCGGCACGGCATCGCCTACCTCTCCGAGGATCGCAAGCGCTACGGCCTGACGCTCGGCATGGACGTCGAGACCAACGTCGTGCTCGCCGCGCTCGGGAAGTTCCTCCGGTACCTCGGATGGGTCGACACGGCCCGGACGCGCGCCAAGGCCGAGCACTTCGTGAAGGCGCTCTCCATCCGGACGCCCGGCGTGCAGCAGAAGACCAAGAACCTCTCCGGCGGCAACCAGCAGAAGGTGGTCATCGGGAAGTGGCTGACCGCCGACACCCACGTGCTGATCTTCGACGAGCCCACGCGCGGCATCGACGTGGGCGCCAAGAGCGAGATCTACCGCCTGCTCAACGACCTGGCGCGCCAGGGCAAGTCCATCATCATGATCTCGTCGGAGCTGCCCGAGGTCCTGCGGATGAGCCACCGCATCCTGGTCATGTGCGAAGGCCGGATCACGGGGGAGCTCGTCAGCGGCAGCACGCAGGAAGACATCATGAAGTACGCCACGCAGCGCAGCGAGCCCGTGCTCACGACCGAGCCAGCGCCGGCAGCCTAGTCCAGCCCAGGGGACGCCATGACCGAGCCGATCGCGCCGACCGAGGTGACCGCGGTTCCACGCAAGTCCCTCGTGCGCTCCAGCGCGATGCAGACGCTTCTGGCGTTCGGCGCGCTGATCGTGCTGTTCGTGGGGTTCTCGCTCGCCTCCCCCAACTTCTTCCAGTTCGACAACGTCGTCGGCATCCTGCTCGCCACCGCCGTGAACGGTGTGCTGGCCCTGGGCGTCACCTTCGTCATCATCACCGCCGGCATCGACCTGTCGATCGGCACGGTCATGACCCTCTCCGCCGTCATGAGCGGCGTCTTCATCACCAACTGGCACCTGCCGGTCGCGGTTGGGATCCTGGCCGGGGTGCTCACGGGGGCGCTGGCGGGCCTGGTCAACGGGGTCATCATCGCCAAGATGAAGGTCGCGCCCTTCATCGCCACCCTGGGCATGCTGAACATCGCCAAGGGCCTCGCCCTGGTCATCTCCGGCCTCAGGCCCATCTACTTCAACGACACGCCGGCATTCAACCAGGTGGCCATGGGATCGCTGCTGGGTTCGGTCATCCCGGGCTTCGACGTCCCCAACCTGGTGCTGGTCCTGTTCGGCGTCGCCGTCGTCGCCAGCCTGGTCCTGACGAAGACCATCCTGGGCCGGTACACGTTCGCCCTGGGCAGCAACGAGGAGGCGACGCGCCTCTCCGGCGTCGACGTGGATGCCTGGAAGATCGCCGTCTACACGCTATGCGGCCTGTTCAGCGGCCTCGCCGGCGTAGTCATCGCCGCACGCCTCAACTCCGCGCAGCCCTCGCTCGGGCTGGGATACGAGCTCGACGCCATCGCCGCCGCCGTGATCGGCGGCACGTCCCTGAGCGGCGGCGAGGGCACCATCCTGGGTACGGTCATCGGGGCGTTCATCATCAGCACGCTGACGAACGGCCTGCGTATCCTGTCCGTGCCGCAGGAGTGGCAGACCGTGATCACCGGCGCGATCGTGATCGTCGCCGTGTACCTCGACATCATCCGCCGTCGCCAGTAGGTAGGAATGACCTGCGACCCGACACCGGGCTGCGAACGACTCGACCAGGAGGTGGCATCGGACACGAAAGGGCCTGATCTCGGAAGGACGACGGTGGATTCGCGATGGGTATGACTGGCTCGGCGAGGACAATCGCCTCGGAAAGGGACTCGACATGAGGACACGCAACCTTCTATCGGTGGCATTGGGGCTGGTGGCGGCGGCCGCCTTGTTGGCCGGATGCAAGCCGAAGGCGCCGGCGGAAACGTACATCCCGGTGATCTCGAAGGGCTTCCAGCACCAGTTCTGGCAGGCCGTCAAGCTCGGCGCGGAGAAGGCGGCCACGGACTACAAGGTCAAGATCACCTTCGAAGGCCCGGAGAACGAGTCGCAGGTGGACAAGCAGATCGAGATGCTGCAGGCGGCCATCGCCAAGAACCCCCAGGCGATCTGCCTGGCCGCGCTGGACTCGAAGGCGGCGATCCCGCTCTTGCAGAAGGCCCAGGCCGCCAAGATCCCGATCGTCGGCTTCGACTCGGGCGTGGAAAGCGACATCGTGGTCGCGACCGCCGCGACCGACAACGTCGCCGCCGCCGCGTTCGCGGCCGACAAGATGGCCGAGCTCATCGGCAACGAGGGCGAGGTCGCCCTCATCGTCCACGATCAGACGAGCCGCACCGGAATCGATCGCGGCACCGGCTTCGTCGACCAGATGAAGAACAAGCACCCGAACGTCAAGATCGTGGACCTGCAGTACGGCGGCGGCGACCAGCTCAAGTCCACCGATCTCGCGAAGGCCATCATCCAGGCGCACCCGAACCTCAAGGGGTTCTTCGGCGCGAACGAGGGCTCGATCATCGGCGTGCTGAACGGCGTCAAGGAGCTCAAGAAGGAAGGCAAGATCGTGGTGATCGGCTACGACGCGGGCAAGCAGCAGAAGGACGCCGTCCGCTCCGGCGCGGAAGCGGGCGCCGTGTCCCAGGACCCGGTCGGCATCGGCTACAAGGCCGTCGAGGCCGCGGTCAAGGCGATCAAGGGCGAGCAGGTGCCGAAGACCATCGACACCGGCTTCAAGTGGTACGACAAGACCAACATCGACTCTGCGGAGATGAAGCCGTTGCTGTACGACTAGGAGGAGGAACGCGGAAGGGAGGCCGTGCGCGAGACGACGGCCTCCTTTCCGGACGAGGGCGGAGGAGGCTCACATGGACGCGGTCTATCTCGTCGCCAGCGGCGATCTGCGGCTGTCGGCCAACCAGAAGTGCGAGGCGGCTCAGGCCGAGATGGAGAAGCTGCTCACGGCGGCGATCCACCGGCAGGGCGGCAAGGTCAAGCGTGCCCACCCGTACGACCCGGTCAAGAAGCACGGGTTCATCGACAGCCAGAAGATGGGGCTGGAGGTCTTCCGGCACATCCCCAAGGGTGCGCCCGTCATCGTGGCGGAGGCCGTGTGGCAGTACACCCATCACGTCCTGCCGGGCCTGCTCGAGCAGCAAGGACCGATCCTGACGGTCGCCAACTGGAGCGGCGAGTGGCCGGGGCTCGTGGGGATGCTCAACCTCAACGGCTCCCTCACCAAGGCGAACAAGCGCTACAGCACGCTGTGGAGCGAGCGCTTCGACGACCCGTTCTTCCTCAAGGGCCTGCGCTCGTGGCTCGACAAGGGCGCCGTCAGGCACGACACGAAGCACGTGGCGGCCTACGACGCCGCAGAGGCGCCGGCGGGGCCGACCCGGCTCGGGGAGGCGTTCGCCAAGGAGTTCGTCGAGCGGAAGTCGATCATGGGCATCTTCGACGAGGGCTGCATGGGCATGTACAACGCCATCATCCCCGACGAGCTGCTCTTCCCGCTCGGCGTGTTCAAGGAGCGCCTGAGCCAGGCGGCCCTGTATGCCAAGGCGCGGACCGTCCCGGATGCCGAGGCGCGCGCCGTATACGACTGGCTGCTCGCCAGGGGCATGACGTTCAAGCTCGGGAAGGACGAGGCGACCGAGCTGACCGAGAACCAGGTCCTCCAGCAGTGCAAGATGTACGTCGCCGCCGTCCGCATCGCCGACGAGTTCGGCTGCGCCACCATCGGGATCCAGTACCAGCAGGGCCTGAAGGACGTGATGCCCGCCTCCGACCTGGTCGAGGGCCTGCTCAACAACGTCGAGCGGCCACCGGTCCGCGACGAGGCGACCGGGCGCGAGCTCTACGCCGGCGAGGCCTTGCCCCACTTCAACGAGGTCGACGAGTGCGCGGGCCTCGACGCCCTCGTCACCAACGGCCTGTGGAAGAAGCTGGGCTACCCGCCGGAGACGACCCTGCACGACGTCCGCTGGGGCCGATGGTTCAAGGGCGACGGCGTGGATGGATTCGTGTGGGTCCTGGAGATCTCCGGCAGCGTGCCGCCCGCCCACCTGAGCGGCGGCTTTCGCGGCGCGTCGTCGGAGCGACAGCCGGCCATGTACTTCCCGCTGGGCGGCGGCACCATCAAGGGCGTGAGCCGGCCCGGCCCGGTGGTGTGGAGCCGGGTGTTCGTCGAGAAGGGAAGGCTCCACTGCGACCTCGGTCTCGGCGAGTCCGTCGCGCTCCCGCGGGAGGAGACCGAGGAGCGGTGGCGGCTGACGACCTCCGAGTGGCCGGTGATGAACCTCGTCATGAAGGGCGTGACCCGCGACCAGTTCATGGCCCGCCACAAGGCCAACCACGTCCAGGTCGTCTACGCGCCGGACGCGTCGGGCGCGCGCAAGGCGCTCTACGCCAAGGCCGCCGCCATGAACGCCATGGGGATCCACGTGTCCCTGTGCGGCGAGATCTAGGGGGCGGGAGGCGGGGCGCGCCATGCTCACGACCCGGCTGCTCCACCCGGAGATCCTGCGCGCGCTGGCGGGCGCGGGGCACGGCTCCAAGGTCCTGGTCGCGGACGGCAACTATCCGTTCGGGACGGGAGGTCCTCCCGAGGCGGCGCGGGTCTACCTGAACCTGGCTCCGGGCCTGGTCACGGCCACCGACGTGGCGAAGGTGCTGGTGGAGACCGTCCCCGTCGAGGCCGCCGAGGTGATGCGCCCCGCCGAGGGGCCCGAGCCGGAGATCTTCCTCGAGTTTCGCCGCATCCTGGGCCCCGGCGTGCCCCTCCGGCCGCTGGGGCGCCACGAGTTCTACGAGGTGGCGCGACGCCGGGACACGGCGCTCGTCATCGCGACGGGCGAGCAGCGCATCTACGCCAACCTGCTGCTCACGATCGGCGTGGTGATGCCGGGGGTCACGGCGGCGTGATCTCGCCGTGCGGATCCCAGAGGTCCTCCCAGGTCTGGCCGTCCTTCCACAGGAAGACGTGGCCCTTGATGAGCCGGCAGTTCCGGTCGATGCCGGCGATCGCCTCCATCTCGTCGTCCGCGAGCAGCGGGACGCGGGCGGCCGCCCGAAGGCTCGCGAGGTACTGGGGGCGCCGCACCGAGAACGGGATCGGGATCTGGCCGCGCTGGATGGCCCATGCGACGCACACCACGGCGGGATGCACGCCGAGCCGGCCGGCGATCCGGACGAGGACCGGGTCCTCGACGTCGACGGAATCGCCCGGCGTCCGGTCGCGCTCGGGTCGGCGAGGCGAGCCGATCGGGCTGTAGCCGATCGGCGCGATCCCGGCGTCGACGACGTACCGGAAGAGCTCGGGCTGCTGGAAGTGGGGATGGAGCTCCATCTCGTTGCAGGCGGGCCTGATCCGGGCATCCCGCAGGACCCGCTCCAGCTTGGGAATCGTCATGTTGGAGGTGCCGATGTGCCGGACGAGCCCCAGGTCCACGAGCTTCTCCATCTGCCGCCACGTCCGCATGTAGGCGTCGTGGAGGTAGGGCCTCGCGTCGGGGTGCCGCGAGGTCGCGTCGCACCCGGGCGGGTGGTAGTTCGGGAAGGGCCAGTGGACGAGGTAGAGGTCCAGGTAGTCGAGGCCAAGGTCCTCGAGCGACCGCCGGCAGGATGGGATGACGTTCTCCGGGGCGTGCTTGTCGTTCCACAGCTTGGACGTGATCCACAGGTCCTCGCTCCGGATTCCGCCGTCGAGGACGGCCTGAAGCGCGCGCCCGACGTGAGGCTCGTTGCCGTAGACCGAGGCGCAGTCGATGTGACGGTAGCCGACCGAGACCGCGCCGAGCACGGCCGCCGCGACCTCCTCGGGGGAGTACCGATCCGAGCCGAATGTGCCGAGGCCGATGGCGGGGATCTTCGCGCCCGTGAAGAGCGCCCTCCTAGGAACCTGGTCCGGATCGACGCCGTCGTCCGCCACGGCGAACGCGCCGGGGATGCCCCTCGCGGTCACGGGCCACCTCCGTTCAGATGCAGGTGAATCCCCCGTCCACCACGATGTCCGATCCGGTCGTGAAGGCGGCCGCGTCGCTGGCGAGGTAGAGCACGACGCCCTGGAGCTCCTCGGGCTTGCCCATGCGCCTCATGGGCGTCGCCTCGATCCAGGCCGGTATCCAGGCCGTGGCCTTCATCGTCATCTCCGTGGCGATGTAGCCCGGGCTGATCGAGTTCACCCGCACCTTGTAGGGCGCCCACTCGGCGGCGAGGCTCCTGGTCAGCATGATGACGCCGGCCTTCGAGGCGTTGTACCCGCACTGCGGCTGGGGCTGGTTCACGATGTGTCCCGACATGGAGGCGGTGTTGATGATGGAGCCCCCGCCCTTCGCGATCATGACCCGGCCGACCGCCTGGGCCACGAGGAACACCCCGGTGAGGTTGACGTCGATGACCTTCTGCCAGGACGCGAAGGACATCTCCTCGGCCTTCTCGTTGACGCAGATGCCCGCGTTGTTGAAGAGGACGTCGATGGTCCCGAACGCCTTCAGGACGGTCTCGACCATGCGGTTCACCTGGTCCGGCCGGGTGACGTCCGCCTCGACGGCCAGCGCCTTCACGCCGTGGGCCTCCAGCTCCCGGGCGGTCCTCGTCGCCTCGGCCAGGTCCAGGTCGGCGACGGCGATGTCGGCGCCCGCCTGGGCGAGCGCGCCGGACACGCTCTTCCCGATGCCCCGCGCTCCGCCGGTCACGAGTGCCTTCTTGCTCTTCAGGCTGAACTTGTCGATTGGGGTCATGGCTCGGTCTCCTTGGCGTCAGGCGTCGAACGCGATCACCACCTTGCCGGACTTCCCCTCGTCGGCCACGCGGTAGGCTTCCGCCGCCTGCGCGAGCGCGTAGCGGTGCGTCACGGTGACCTCCGGATGCAGCTTCCAGCGGGAAAGCCGCTCGACCAGCTCGGACATGTGCGCCAGGCTCGTGACCCAGGATCCGTACAGCGTGCGCTGCGGGTGAATCAGGTGCGGCGAGACGTCGAAGTGGACGTCGCCGCCCTCGCCGACGAAGGCGCATCGCCCCCATTGCCTCGTTCCCTTGAGCGCCAGGAGCCGGGCGGCCGCCGCGCCCGAGCAGTCGATCGCCGCCTCGCAGCCCTTCCCTCCAGTCAGCGCGAGGACGCGCTCCAGCGTCTGCCCCTCGCTCGGGAGGGCGTGGTCGGCCAGCCCCAGCTTCCGGGCGAGCTCCACCCGCTCGGCGCTCGCGTCCACCCCGATGACCTCGCGAACGCCCAGCGCGCGGCCCAGCATCGCCGCGGCGAGCCCCACCGGCCCGAGCCCGGTCACGAGCAGCCGGTCCCTCCCGCTCACCTGCATCCGGGTCAGCGCCTCCCAGGCCGTGCCGAAGCCGCACGCGACGAGCGCCCCGTCGGCGAACGTCAGATCGTCTGGCAGGTGGACGCAGGTGTTCTCCTCCGCGAGCAGGTAGGGCGCGTGCCCCCCGTTCCGCTGCCAGCCGTAGGCCGCCCGGGCCTCGTTCTGGCACGAGATCATGTAGCCCGCCTTGCAGTCGTCGCAGCAGCCGCAGCCGCTGATGTGATACAGGACCACGCGATCGCCGACGCCGAACTCCTTGCAGCCCGGGCCCGCCTTCACGATCTCGCCGGAGGGCTCGTGGCCGGCGATCGTGCCGGGCCGGTACCCCTCGGGGCCCTTCCCGAGGTGCGCGCGGTAGATGGCGCGGATGTCGCTGCCGCAGATCGAGCTCGCTCGGACACGCACCAGCACCTGACCCGGACCGGGCTCGGGAACGGGGAAGGTCCGGAACTCGACCGTGCTGTTGCCGGGCAGGATGACGCCGGTCATCGTGGCGGGGAGCGCGTCGTCTCGCATGGATGGGTCCTCGCGTCGTCGGGGCGCTTCGGGCGACGCCACAGAGTGAGCGCGGCGCCGGCCCGGCGCGCGATCCCGTGTGGGGTCCCCCGCGGGCACTGACTCCATCGGGCCAGCCCGACAGGCTCACCCATTTCCGCCTGGCGTTCGGATTGACTGATAGACATCTCGTGCCGTAGCTCGCGTCGCCGTCCGTCAGGACGCCACACGGTCGCCGTCGATGGGTTCGCAACCTTCGGCGCGACCACGAAAGGAAGAGACCGATGCGCACCCTTCGAATCCTCCTCGCCGTCTTCATCTCGATCGCCGCGGCGGCGGCCCAGGCTCAGACCCAACTGACGATCGCCACCGTGAACAACAGCGACATGATCATCATGCAGCGGCTTTCCAAGGAGTTCGAGAAGGCCCATGCGGACATCAAGCTCAACTGGGTGGTGCTCGAGGAGAACGTCCTCCGCGAGCGCGTCACCACCGACATCGCCACCAAGGGCGGCTCGTTCGACATCCTCACCATCGGGACGTACGAGGCGCCGATCTGGGGGAAGAAGGGCTGGCTCGTCCGTCTCGACGACGACCTCCCGGCCAGCTACGAGCTGGATGACGTCCTGAAGCCCATCCGCGACGGCCTCTCCTACGACGGGAAGGTCTACGCCCTGCCCTTCTACGGCGAGAGCTCGTTCACCTTCTACCGGAAGGACCTGCTCGACAAGGCCGGGATGACCATGCCGGCCGCGCCGACCTACGCCGACGTCACCAAGTTCGCCAAGGCGCTCCACAACCCCAAGGGCGCCAACCCCGTCTACGGCATCTGCCTGCGCGGCAAGCCGGGCTGGGGCGAGAACATGGCCTACGTGGACACGCTCGTGAACACCATGGGCGGCCGCTGGTTCGACGAGAAGTGGAAGCCGCAGCTCACCTCGCCCGAGTGGAAGGAGGCCATCACCTACTACGTCGACCTCATGAAGAAGTACGGCCCCCCGGGCGCGAGCTCGAACGGCCACAACGAGAACCGCGCCCTCTTCGCCACGGGCAAGTGCGGGATGTGGATCGACGCGACCTCGGCGGGCGGGTACATCTCCGACCCGAAGCAGTCGCAGGTGGCGGACAAGGTGGCGTACGCCGTGGCGCCCGTCGGGAAGGTCCCGAACGGCGCGCAGTGGCTGTGGTCGTGGGCCCTCGGCATCCCGGCCTCGACGACGCACGCCAAGGAGGCGAAGGCGTTCGTCCAGTGGGCCACGTCGAAGGAGTACATCCAGCTCGTGGCCAAGACCGACGGCTGGACCGTGGTGCCGCCCGGCACGCGCCGCTGGACCTACGATCAGGCGGAGTACCTGGCGGCCGCGCCCTTCGCGAAGCTGACGGTCCAGGCCATCCTCCAGGCCGACCCCATCCACCCGAGCGCGAAGCCGGTTCCCTACACCGGCGTCCAGTTCGTGGGCATCCCCGAGTTCCAGGCGATCGGGACGTATGTGGGCCAGCAGGTCGCGGCTGCGCTGGCCGGGAAGGAGAGCGTCGGGAAGGCGCTCCAGAACTCCCAGGACTTCGCCGAGCGCACCATGAAGCGCGCCGGCTACTACAAGAAGTAGGTCGTGACCTGAGCCGTTCGCCCGTGCGGCGGGAGGGACTCCCCGCCGCACGGGCCCGAGTTGCGTTTGCGACACGGGGGCGCTGACATGGAGACGGCAGCTTCAACCGCCCACGCACCTGCGCCCGGAGCGCGCCCGGCGGCGCGTACCGGGCGCGACAAGACCCTGCTCCTGAAGCTCCCGTCGGTGCTGCTGCTGCTGGCGTGGTCGATCATCCCGCTGGCGATGACCCTGTGGTTCTCGTTCCAGCGCTACAACCTGCTCAACCCCGGCGAGCGCGGGTTCCTCGGGTTCGAGAACTACACCTTCCTCCTCACCGACACCGGCCTCGCCACCGCCATCGGGAACACGCTGCTCCTGGTGGGGTGGGTGCTCCTCGTCACCGTCGGCCTCGGAACGCTGCTCGCCGTCCTCTTCGATCAGGAGTTCTTCGGCCGCGGCGTGGCCCGCGTGCTCCTCATCGCGCCGTTCTTCGTGATGCCGACGGTGAGCGCGCTCGTCTGGAAGAACCTCCTGATGCACCCGGTCAACGGCCTCTTCGCCTTCCTCCTGCGCAGCGTCGGCCTGCCCACCATCGACTGGTTCGCCGACATCCCGCTGACGGCGATCATCATCATGGTGGCCTGGCAGTGGCTGCCCTTCGCCGCGCTCATCCTGCTCACGGCCATCCAGGCGCTCGACCCGGAGCGCAAGGAGGCCGCCCGGATGGACGGCGCCGGTCCCATCTCGATGTTCTTCTTCATCATCCTGCCGCACCTGGCGCGCGCCATCGGCGTGGTGGTGATGATCGAGAGCCTCTTCCTGATGTCGGTCTTCGCGGAGATCTTCGTCACCACCTCGGGCGGCCCGGGTCTCGCCTCCACCAACCTGCCCTTCCTCATCTACCGCTACGCCTTGCTCGACTTCGACGTGGGCGGCGCCTCCGCGGGCGGCGTCCTCGCCATCGTGCTCGCCAACGTCGTGGCCGTCTTCCTGATGCGGTCCGTCGCCCGCAACCTGGAGGCGTGAGGAGGTCGCCATGCAAAGGGCCCTGCGCCGCAAGTGGACGCTGACGGCCGTCGCCTGGGCCGTCGCCCTCCTCGCCTTCTTCCCGATCTTCTGGATGGTGTTGACCTCCTTCAAGACCGAGATCGAGGCGGTGTCGACGCCGCCGAGGCTCTTCTTCCACCCCACCGTCGAGAACTACCTCGCGGTCCAGGCCCGCGCCGACTACCTCAAGTACGCCTGGAACAGCATCTTCATCTCGTTCGGCTCGACGCTGCTCGCCCTGGCGATCGCCGTCCCCGCCTCGTACGCGATGGCCTTCTTCCCCACCAAGCGCACCAAGGGCACGCTGGTCTGGATGCTGTCGACGAAGTTCCTGCCGCCGGTGGGCGTGCTCGTCCCCGTCTACCTCATCTTCCGGGACATGGGCCTCCTCGACGTCCGGACCGGGCTCCTCATGGTCTACACGCTCATCAACCTCCCCATCGTCGTGTGGATGCTCTTCTCCTTCTTCAAGGAGGTCCCGCGCGAGATCCTGGAGGCGGGGCGCATGGACGGCGCGGTGGCATGGAGCGAGCTCTATCACCTGCTCCTGCCGCTCTCGCTGCCGGGCGTCGCCTCGACGTCCCTCCTCGCCATCATCCTCTCCTGGAACGAGGCGTTCTGGAGCCTCAACCTCACCGCCGCCAACGCGGGGCCGCTCACGGCGTTCATCGCCTCGTTCTCGAGCCCCGAGGGGCTCTTCTGGGCGAAGCTCTCGGCGGCCTCGACGATGGCCATCGCCCCCATCCTGGTGTTCGGCTGGATGAGCCAGCGCCAGCTCGTGCGGGGCCTCACTTTCGGAGCGGTCAAGTAGCCTGGAGGAACCGAACCCGTGGCCACCGTCAAGATCGTCAACGTTCGCAAGAGCTTCGGCGAGGTCGAGGTCATCAAGGGCGTCTCGCTCGAGATCGCGGACCGCGAGTTCGTGGTCTTCGTCGGCCCGTCCGGCTGCGGCAAGTCCACGCTGCTCCGGCTCATCGCCGGTCTCGAGGAGATGACATCGGGCGACGTGTTCATCGACGCGGTCAGGATGAACGACGTCGCGTCCGCCAAGCGCGGTCTGGCCATGGTGTTCCAGAGCTACGCGCTCTACCCGCACATGAACGTCGCCGACAACATGGCCTTCAGCCTCCGGCTGGCCCACGTCCCCAAGGAGGAGCGGGACGCGAAGGTGCGCGAGACGGCGCGGATCCTCCAGCTCGAGCCGTTGCTCGCCCGCAAGCCCAAGGAGCTCTCGGGCGGCCAGCGCCAGCGCGTGGCCATCGGGCGCGCCATCGTCCGGAACCCCAAGGTGTTCCTCTTCGACGAGCCGCTCTCCAACCTCGACGCGGCCCTGCGGGTCCAGATGCGGGTCGAGCTGACCCGGCTCCACGACGAGCTCAAGGCCACGATGATCTACGTGACGCACGACCAGATCGAGGCCATGACCCTGGCCGACAAGATCGTGGTCCTGCAGGCGGGCGCGATCGAGCAGGTGGGATCGCCGCTCGAGCTGTACCACCACCCCAGCAACCTCTTCGTGGCCGGCTTCATCGGCTCGCCCAAGATGAACTTCCTGCGGACCACGGTGACCGCCGCGCGAGAGGCCGCGCTCGCGGTGGCCCTGACCGGCGGCGCGGAGCTGGAGGTGCCGGTGGATCCCGGTCCGCTGCGCGCGGGACGCCCGGTGACGCTCGGGGTCCGGCCCGAGCAGATCGCGCTCTCCGCGGACGGCCCGGTCCCCGGGGAGGTGCTCGTCGTCGAGCGGCTCGGCGGGGCGACCTACCTCCACGTCAAGATCGAGAGCGGCGAGATGCTCGTCGTCCAGGTCAGCGGGGAGAGCCCGGCACGCATGCACGATCGCGTCCGCCTCGAGTTCGACAGGGAACACTGCCACCTGTTCGACGAGGCCGGGCTCGCCCTCCCGCGCGCCTCGCGCCACCCGCTCGCCGACCAGAAGCCGCGCGGCGGGAGCGGCGCGGCGGGCGGGTGATCGGTCCGCCCGCGCACCGAGGAGGAGCCATGAGCGAGGTCGCCGTGCCTCTCGTCGAACTCCGTCAGGCCAACTTGAAGTCGCTGCCGGCCGGCGTGAAGGTGCCGTCCTACGACCGCGCCGCGCTCCCGCACTCCATCGTCCACATGAGCCTGGGCGGGTTCCA